>Ga0056114_1000192_pt1 | contig 17675 bp, 6 predicted proteins | sample WorMetHERISLAND1_FD_77005 | JGI IMG/M metagenome (GOLD analysis project Ga0056114, IMG submission 77005) | Marine gutless worms symbiont microbial communities from Max Planck institute for Marine Microbiology, Germany - Olavius loisae HERON... ...
GGTCACGTGACCGATGACGTCACGTGACCTTGAAAGGTCAAACTCGTGACCCCAATACGCTTAGAGCGCAATATCTCAAAAACTACTTGAGCTAGAGACTTCAAATTTGGTATGCAGCTTTGTATGGGGAACGGGCGCACAAATAATTTTCCCTGAAAGTGGGCGTGGCCTAGGTCACGTGACCCCGACAATTTTTGGCAGTACGGTCGGCTTCTTAGCGACAGCTTGGCTTCTTGTCTAGATTTGTTAGACAAAAGTAGACAAAATTGTTCCGTTGCATTGTAGGCCATCCCAATTCCCAATACCAGTCCTTATTTACATCTACATCTTTTGTTGCCTCTGTTCGCATGCTAAACAACCTACTAGATTGTGGACACTGTTTTCTGTTTGCCAGAATGCATTACAAATACAAGAATAATGAGTCATTTATTGTAAGTTCATTGTAGATCGCTACTCACACTAGATGACATTGATTAGAGTTTCATAGTTTGTGTTTTCTATTTTGTTTGTATGTGTGTTTTCATGTTTTTGTGTTTTATGTTTTTATGTAATTTTCCTTGTAGGCCTATAATGTTATATTAATGAAGATTACATACTTACTTATATCAAACGTGTATGAAGCAAAACAATGGCGTTGTACAGGAGCATTTCAAAGTTCCCGGCTGATGGTTCCACAACATTGGCTTAGCGCACATGGCCATCGGACATTCTCAGTCGCTGGCCCGATGACTAATTCAGTCCTTTGCCAGATTAGACGCGTGACCCCCTAACGCACGACTCTTAAAGAGACTTGTTAATGTTGAGTATTAACACTTTTAGCACATTTAGAGATGTAGACGCTGTTTATAATTGGATCAGTAACTTCTTCGACGGACATTCATGTTGAGATCACGGCTTATTTTGAAACGTTTCTCCTCCCGCAATAAGAATTTTTCTGTTCGAAGCTTTTATCACCTATGTCAGACCCATTCCTGAATATGGTTGTCTTGTATAGACTCCTTATCTGAAGTACCTGATAGGCCTAAACAAGATAGTGTCTGTTCAAGGCTATCTAGTTTATATGACAGTGACACACCATATCATGAACGGCTTCGAATCCTGAATCTACAATCCCTAGAATACCGTCGTATATTGCATGACCTCACACTGTGCTACAAAATCTTGCATGACGGTTTGTGACACAGCGGTTTCCAGTTGTCTTGTTATTTGCCGTTGTACAGTTGATGTTACTATTTATTCACCAAATGACCAACAGGATTGTTAATATATTTGTAACTCACAGCTTAATCGTCTTGTTAGTGCTGCTGGTTTGTTCAGTTTTCGCAGCCAATTGGCTATGTTAAAATGGTAAATGGTAAATGGCTCCCGATATTATACAGCGCTGGAAAGCGTCAGCATAGTGTCAGCTTTGTCTACCGCTCTTACCATTTACCCATGCCAGATCCGAGTCCATCAACGCTGACAGTCTAAACTCCTACTTCCTACAGCTCTGAAGAAGGAGTGGCGGCCGGCCACAGCGGACAGTTCACCAGCCTCTTGGTGTTTGGTTTGAGTTCTTAATGTGTCTGTTTTTAGATTGCTTTGAATTTTCATTTCTAGTTAATATGTATACTTTATTTCACCATAACTGGTAGCAAGCAAATAAACAATAATAATACAGTAAATAAATAAATAAATAAAGAATGTCACTTAATACGTTAATGTATTACTATTGCAGTTGTACTGTTACGGTGGCTTTCAGAGTTCGGATCCATTTTTTATAAAATTCATTTTATTAAATTCATACACAGCGTGCATAGCCACTGTGATGAATAACTTAAACACAGAAGATACTTTCAGCGCAACGAGCGAAGCCAATCAATCAAAGATGCGGAATACGAGAAAGGCTTGCAGCTATCTCTACGCGCATGTGTAAGTGGCCTGTATAGATGCATACCACCTTCACGCGACGTCGTTCGCCGAACCAGCAGCAGCAGCTGCAGCAGCAGCAGAGGCCGCAGTTATATTGCTAGTAGTCGCCGAAGCCGGAAGTCAACTTATTTCGACTGACAGAAATGTGACGAAGCAACGCTGGTGGTATAGTCGACGTTTATGGGGCTGGCGATTTTTAATATTGTCTTTGTGTGTATAGATTAAATACCAGAAGGTTGCAACGTTTAGCCTGACTGCCGGATACTTGTTTGAATTTCACCCAAAGACAGACAGATGAGCGACACATTTTGCTTTTGTCTTCGTGGTTGAATTTTTGTCTTTTGTTTCGTTCTATCACAAACATCTTCACGTAGTGCTCGGATATTGACAGTTCACTACTTCGGGAATGCGACGATTCCGTGACTACCGATGGTAAACACGGCAACTAGAGCCACTGTCAAGAACAGGTCGTCGATGGTCCATTTTCGTCCATTGACGGCAGTCCAAGCCAGTGTCGTCGCCGCGGTGGTGGCAGAGTCGGTCGGGCCGCCGTGAGAGCCATGCCGGCAGGCGACCATGCCCTGTATGACCGCCGATAGCCGTGCTCCGGTCATCGGTAGTTCGACAACAACATTCTCATTTTGCGGCCGTTATTGGCTGATCTTACTGATAATGACTCTAACGTTGTCGGATTTTGTCGACGGAAAGGTTTTCTCGACGCAGATGAGTCGGCGAGTGGTCACGACGCGCTACGGACGACTTCGTGGAATCCTCATAGACTTACCTGAACCGACGCTGCCGCCCGTCGAGGCATATCTTGGGCTCGAGTACGGGTCATTGCTTGGCGGCGAACTACGCTTTCTGCCGCCGACTAGCCCGGTGGCGAGGTGGGAAGGTGTTCGGACGGCGCTCAAGTTCAAGCCGGTATGTCCACAGCCGCTGCCCGACCTCAACGACATTGCTAAACGGGCACCTGCGTCGGTTGTCGTTCGGCTTCGTCGTATCATACCGTTCCTCGAACAACAACAAGAAGACTGTCTCTTCCTGAACGTCTACGTGCCTGTTCGAGGTGGGTCGCTGGCTACATAACATTTATTGTTGTCGATAGAGGGGTGCTGTTAGAATTGCTGTAGCAAGAAATCGCTCAGAAAGTGCATACCAAGTTTGTTCAGAACATCAGATCAATAGATCACTTGCAGCACCTGCGATTTTGTTGTTGTCTCAACTTGTGTTAAAATTAACATCATGCGACGGACACGAACAAATAAACACGAATTAGTCGATACACAGCAATACTTGTCAACTTTATTGCTGATACTGACTGACTTTCATCGTCTCTCAGTCTCAGACCACATTACTTATTGACTGTGATGCATCTTCGTTTACAAATGGATACATGGCCTGGCACCACAATATCTGTCCAAGCTCTCTCTTTGTCTCTTTGTCAGCTAGATTTGATTCGATTCGATTCGATTTCGGCTTTCAACCTATGGAGGACGTTCGTTCGTTTGTGTTGCTGCTGTCATGTGAAACAGTTTGCAAAGACACTGCTCTGTCATTAGGCTACCTTCTGTTCGTAATCAACTTAACATATTTTTCTTCAGTCGATACTAACACATTTAGATCGTTAAGCGATACCGCGCTGTATAAATCCACACTTTACTCGTACTCTTAGTAAGCTTCGACCAGATGACGAAGCCGTAACTCAGCATGCTACTCGATCTGGTCAGTGGTCAGTGGTCAGTCAATAAACGATATACGAACACAAACGATGCATAGAACGGCCAGTCTGTCTGAAACGATCACATCCTTGACTTCTCTTCCACGGAGTTAATGCAACAGTCCCCACTGTGGCTGTAGCTGTGCCTCTGTCTTCTGACGGCCAAATCGTGCGTATATAACGTCCATGTGACGCAGTCGATTTAAGCGGCTCTGTTCGATAAGCAGCTTAACGCTGATGTATATTCGCGTACAGTAAGCGATAGCTGGCGCTAGGCCCGCATGCCGTGCGCTCGTTAATCTCGACTATCGCCGCCAGCCTGGTCTTTATGGCCGGATAAATGGCATCGATACCAGAATTCAGGCCGCATCATACCGGCAGCAGCGATATATATGCATGATAGCATCTATTTAGCCATGGAATCCTATATAGCAGCAACTTGCTATTATACAGGGTTCCATGATTTAGCGTAATCGCGACAGCGCATTCCGCTCGTCGTATGACTAATTGTCATACAGTAGTCGGAACAGCGGCTGCGACAAGTCAGCTGACAGAGACCGATGCTATTGTTGTTGTTGTTATTTAACTGCAGCTGAAATCAGGCTCAGCTACGTACTCCAATCAGTGATATAACGTAATGCATTTATTATTGTTATCACTGTAAATTCTACGTCCAGTATAGTACCATTGTGGACTCTGGACCTCCTTCTGTTCGGCAGTCTGTGTTCCGTGAGATCCGGACATTTTCCCGGATATTTTCCCCCATAAAGTTCGACCCGGTATATTCCCCAAATATTCAAACCAGGTGCACATTTCCTACTTTTAGACTTGAGCAATTAGTTGTCAACACTGTGCTTTTACTGGAAGGTGAAAAGTCTAAAGGGTACAAAATGATAAAAAAACACACATAGTAGCAAAAATCGATCTTATGCGATTTATTGCAATTTTATACAATGATAATAATTAATAACTGAAATTAGGCGTACAAAAATAAAAACATTTAAAACAGAACTAAAATGTTAACGCCGCTTGTCAAACTACCCGCCGTCAAAATGCAGGTGTTTGATGGACCCGACATAGGCCCAAAATGGAGTTGTGACGTGTTGTTAATAATTAAGCACCTCAATCTGCACTCTGTTGATCGTCACATAACGTGTAGGCCATCGCGACCACACTATTGTTATGTACTTGTTCGAAGTAACGATCTCAGTGTGCATGTGTTGTAAACTGCTTCAAACTATGCCACTTTATCAACATTATATGAAACAAAACAAGAAAGCTGTGCTATCGCAAAGATGACCGCGCGATGCGCGCTATATAAGTGGATCGAATGAGCCGTTTCGGAGATATGGCCATTCGCGTATCTTGGGGGCATACGGAACCACCATTTTGGGGAAGGGGAGGTCGTAGGGGCTTAGCGATGGCACCATTCGAAAGAGCGATGGTGGTGTCCTATAGGCTCTCCATCTGACCGTTGCGCTATCTGTAACCATTCGGCTGCAATTTGCGATCGAATGTCTCCGACGCTCAAATCAACAGGGGTTGGTCATTTTGGGCCAAAATTTCCGGGTGTTCCCCTTGGAGTAGACCCCTGATGTTTGGGTATGCAGAGAGAAAACATCCCAGGCTAACTAATGGTGAAATTATTTCGGAAGAATTCCAACCTATGTGATCACAATCCACCAACGTTACAGACGGACAGACAGACAGACGGCCGACGACATGCGATCGCAAGACCGCGCTTTGCACTAAAGTGCATCGCGCGGTAAAAACCATGAGGTCAGTTATCAAGTAGGCCTCTACTCCTACACATTATTGTTATAGCATCCGTTAGTTTAAGAGATGATCACGTATTGAATCCGTCAGATTTGACGAAGCAGTAAAAAATCATCTGTCCACTGTCCTGCAGTCTGCATTTAATATCATCATCATCATCAAGATTTTTAAAGTGGCTTAAGCAAGCAACACAGTTACTGCTAGGTCCACTATAAGTCAGAATGTCAGATAATTAAGTCAGGTAAGAACGCCGAAACAGGTGAGTCTTAAGACATTGCCGGAAAATCGTTAGCGACGGTGCTAAAGCAAGGTTCACAGGAAGACTATTCCAAAAATTGGCGGCGAAAACTGGGAAGGCCCGCCTGCCGACGGTAGTGAGATTGTAGGATGGCACCATAAGTTGGTCGGAATTAGAGGATTGAAGTCTGGTTGGCACGTTGGCGACCCGGGTGAAGTAGGATGACAGGTACCCAGGTGCACTGCCGTTCACTGCAAGGTAGGTCAGTACGGCAACCTTGAAAAGCAGAAATAAGCAGAAATATACTAATTTTATGGCTGTTACCGATAAAGTTGAGCGTTACGTACACAAAATAGTGGCTTGCGACCCAGGAGTTTCATACTAACAGAACAGTGGAGCTGTTGTTAACTCTAACATTGGTTAGTGTTGCAGACAAACAAGTAAAAGGTAGACAGGCAGAAAAGAGATGGAATACTGATGGCAATATCTGGGCCTACTACGTAATGTTCAACAAAAAATTACGGTAATACAAGAAACCCATTAAGCGCAATGGACGTCAGTGGACGCCGGTTCACTCCACGAAAGCGGAACTGTCGTCTTGGCTAATCGACATTCTTCACCGGCATAGCACGTCATAATGCTGTCGCGAAAAATCCATCCGTCCGTACGTTTATCACGATCCGGTATTATGTCATAAGAGCTGCTTCGCCACCCGATGGCTAATATTCTAGTTCTAAGTGAACTAATGTGTTTAGGTAATAAACATCTGCGAATACATGATCACATTGCGTTGGTAGTAATCTAAACATGTTTAGAATTAAACACATCTGATATCTACACACATAGACCTGAGCATAAGTGTGCAAGTGTGTCACTGCTAGACGTGTTTAGATAGTAGACAGTTAACAGGCGTTTAGATTTGAAACATATCTAATATCTAAACACAATTTTTACAGTAATCGCCGTTACGAAATTCTGATGGACCGCAACGGGGCCTTATATACAGGTGGGATATAGAAATTTAGTGAGCAATTCGCCACGTCCGACCAAGGAAGTGATAAACAATACGATATGTATGTAATGATCAACTCGTCGTAACGTACGTGGTACAACTACAAACTGACAGGACGAGAGCTGTTACAAACAGGTCGCCGAATGAGACCACAGTATGACACTTGACCAGCTTAGTCGGTACATCTCAATGTTTATAACAGCCTACGTACACAAACGGTGCGACGTTTTCCGAAGTATCGAGCGGGGTTGTCAGCGACAGCCTGGCTTCCTTGTGTGACGTTGCGATTGTGCCATCTATATCAGTACATATATACTTGTTTTGGCTGTCTTATTTGAACGACATTGTGTTGTAGTTTCTACTTAATTTTGCGCTCTTAAGAGCACATGGTGAAATAAAACTGAAATAAAACACTGACACTGTTTCAGCCTCATTAGCATATTTTTCAACACGGCGAAAGTGTTTCAGTGTTTCAGTTTCAGGGATGTGCGGATGCCTGAAATAAAACTGCAGTTAAACAATGCTGCCGGTGGTCGGCTATATTTCACTCGTCCGCACATCCCTGAAACTGAAGTAAAACAAAACTGTCGACGGTCGGCTGAAACGAAACAGCCGACCGTCGGCAGTTTTGTTTTATTTCAGTTTTATTTCACCATGTGCGACGGGCTTTAAAGTGTGACACTTAAACCGCGCTTAAAATTCGTACTGTAAATTATAGTGCGATGCGATGTAACCGTTGCTAATAGTGCTGTGAAGTATGAGATTTTATGGCACAATGGTTCCAACTTGTGCGTGTGGAGGCGCGTGCTGTGGCCGCCTAATTGTTTGCAATGCTGCGGCTGGCTGGCTGGATGTTCGACAGTGCATCAGTATTGACGGCACGACACAGCAGAATGGAAAGATTGCGACGGACGCGTTCGTCACGTGCGCAATCATCCGGTGTCGCGTCCGGTGGACGACCAATCGATCGCTCCGGCCCTCCCGCCCGTTCTTGTGATATTAGTCGGCGATTCGGACCGGCAGCAATACACTGCAGTCGTCCGACGAAGTCCGTCCGGCCACTGGCTACACGTAGTCGACAGGGCAAATTTCCCTGTCTTCTGCCTCATTGCCAGCCGGCTGCTCGATAGAATACATGTACTACTGTTGACACAGAGAGACAAGTTTATGTTGCCAGCGCTAAAGTAAACAGTGATAAAATGAACGAACGTCGTAGGAATAACTGGTAGGATGTATCAGTTGAGTGAGGCATAGATTCTGCCGGGGTTGCTGAAATGCACCAGATTAGAAGAGGACGGAGCAATGATTAAAGTAATAATAGAAATAATAATAGTAATAGAAACGCCAGGATTTGCGTGGCGTAAAAACTGCTAGGCCACGTTACAGTAAAAAGTTACAGTTAAAAACGACAACGTGTGACGTCAGTGACTATACCTATAGGACTGCTGCTGAAACAGATGCGTCTTTAGATGACTCTTGAAGACAGTCATTGACGGAGCAGAGAGCAGGCAGCACATTCCACACACGAAAACCGGTGACTTGACCGATCGCCGACTGTGCGGAGTCTCGTCCAGTAGCTGGGAAATGCAGAACCTGAAAAATGACGGACTGTAAACACGTTGTTTGCCTTCAAGCAACCGAAATCGTTTTTTGGTAGTAAAGTATTAGTAGTAAAGAAGGTAATAAAGGCTGACGCGAGGATGCTTGTATCGTTAAACGGATGATAACTAACGACATTCTTCTAACAAAAGTTACGAGTCACGGTTATGCCTAACGAATGAACGCCACTATTATTATTATTTATGAATTATTTTTTGACCCTCCCCTCTTTCCTTTCCCCTTTTCCCCTTCCCTTCCTTCCCCTAGAAGTAGGACCCCTTAAATCCAGCTTGTGGTCTGGGGAGCGCTGTGAGCTCCACCAGCAGGGTCTGGGGCGGAGCCGCAGCAGAAATTGAATTTGGTGCATTTCAGTCTTAAAATCTGACATCTGGTGGCAACAATTTTAGTGATTTTCCACTGGAGCAACTTCTCTAAGGTTGCATTTTTGCGAGATTTTCGCAGTTCAATGGGGAGGGCATAGCCCAAGTGGCCCAATGGTAAAAAAGCCTATGCTTTCTATATATAAATATTATGTCAGCCGAGAGCAGCAGTTTATTGACGTATTAATGGATGGTGCTTAGTGAACCGTTATGATCCGATCTGCCTCCTCCGCTGTGCTGATAGCCATTTATTGTGGCACAGCTACATGACGCATTGCTCGTGATACGCAGCCGTAGTGAACGAACACTGACGACTTTCCAGCTGCATTAACCGTCACTCAATACTGTGTTTCCAACGCCCGGCACATGGACCCTCTGGACTCTATTGATGGTTGTACACTCACTCAGTACAGCCATAACTATGGTGTACTATGCCGTCATTACTGTTGCTGGTGGTCGTGACGTAGGCAGTTGTCGTGGGAATTATTAAGGCACCAGACTTTACAGCGCTCACTGAACGCACCACCCGCGGCGACAACGCCGTATACTTCTTCGACGCCGCTCTTTAGAGCCAACGAATCGAATCGAACGCCGGTCGTTGGACGACCAGGCAGTGCCGGAGCGGTAGCCGACGATCCCAGCCGGTGCCCGGACGGAGCCGCGCCGTATTCCCAGAGCAATATCGGCGCCACCCGCAGCGTCCTGCTCGTCCGATGAGCGACGGACCGAGACGCGGTTAGTGAGCCGCGGGGTCAGCAATCATTCTCAGTTTACCGCCTCGCTTGCAACGTCTCCAAGTCGCTGCAGCAGCAGCTGTTGGATGATTGCCTCTGTCACAGTTCGGTCAGACATTCGGCCCGTCAAACAGGCACATAACTGTTCGCTCGTATACCAATTGCAGCGCTGCATGGCCAACTTAATTGAGTTTTAGCTAATCATATTATATGGTTGCTGTGCATATCGTTCAAGGAAAACCTGCATACAGTTCGGCTAGCAAAATCACGTTGAAACTATGGAAAAAAGGACGTGTGATGGTTACCAAAATGGCCGTTTTAATCAAAGTTGACAACAGTTTAATTAAAACAAAGTGTTCATTATTGTTATAACACGCGACGCGTATGCATAGCGCGGAATATCGGATTATATACTGCGACAGATGTGTGACTCACCAGGTTTCGACTTACGCTTTGATCACAGTCACAGGTAGAACACAGTTTGGGTACGAGTTGGTACGTGTGTGATCTGACGTAAATTCGACTTAAATGAGGGAAGGCACACTGCTTAATGGATGCCGAAAAGGCAATAATAAAATGAAACAGTATTACTGTTAATAACAGTGTTTGTAGAGCTGAGGAATTAGAAAGTCAAGTAGCTTAGTTTGGGAGCTAGTTCACGATCATGACTTCATTGCCCAATTTGGGTGGACGGTCTGGCAACACAGCATGAAGAATGTGACTCTTGTTCCACAGAATCCGATGAAACAATTCGTCGCTCGTTTCTTCAGCGAGTTCGGCTGCTGTCAAGATGTCTGAGACTAAACGGCACAGACCAGAACGCACACCCCGGTGGATGACTGCCTACACTCGCTGCCGATCAGTTTGCCGTAATAAAGCCCCACCAAGCGTTGGCTGCGTACGTCAGTTTGGCGACGACAAGACTTCGAAAAACTGTATCGCCTCCTGCCAGGCACCTGGCAGGCTGGCGCGTGCCGTGGGTGCGCAGGGTTCTGATAGCGTGAAAGACTGCGCACAGGAGCTGATGATGTGCTGTAAGTGATCACTGACAGTTTATCTGATATCGTCACACCAAGAATTTTCAACATGTGTGATACCGGGAAGCAGCGGTGAAGGGGTGAACTATCGCTTTCGCTTAGTGCTAAAGACGACTTCCATTGACTTACTGCGATCAGCAAGGCTTTCCGTTCTTCCCCGTCCTCTGGGCTACGAATAGACGGCTTGGCCTCAAGGCTTCGTCTCCATATTGCAGACTGGTTGTTGGCTCTATTTATCATTATCGTGTAAGGTGTCTGTTCGCGATAAAACAAGTGCAATACGACTAATTATCGCATGATCTGACCACAACTTCAGACTTCATATCTGTGTTCCATACATCATACATCGTCGAGTGCAATCACGAACCTCTCGTCGTTCGTCTCGATTACGTCTATATCTCAGTACACGTGTTTGTCACGCATTCGCCTCAGAATTAACTTCATTCCAGCTCGTAAGATCGTCGCCGTTTGTAGACACTCCTCACGTAATCATCACGTTTCTGTGAAGCATGTCCAGATCGCATTTCTTTCGTAATGACTGTGCGATGGCCAGCAATGTTCCGCGGACAACATACGTCGATTGAATTGACGCAGTTCATCGTTTATGTTTTCATCATACAGCTTATATGGGAGTACAGCTGTTTGTAAAGATGACAAGCAAATCAGTGAAGAAGCCAAAAAGTTGAACCCTTAACCGATAGTCACAAAAGTTGCTCTGATCTCTAGATCGCTATCCAAAGCAAATTTCATCAAAATCCACTGTGGGATTTTCTTTTTTCCCATGTTTTCCCCATTTGCTTATCATAGATGTTTACTTGGCTAGTTTTTAGCGCGCGACAGCATTATATGATTAGCGTGCTATATGCTATCGCCCGCCCGCCTGTCCATCCGTCACACGGGGGGATCAGTCATAAACGGTTGAAGTTAGGATTATGAAATTTTTACATACGGTAACTTCATCTCTCTAGTTTTTGTGGGGTAGTTTCATCCAGAAATTCTAACGGGTTCCTCCGAGCGGGTGGCGTCAAACAAAGGAGGGTGGGAAAAACAAACCATTTTCTACCTTTAAACGTCAATATCTCGAAAACTGTAGAAGATACGTCCAAAGTTACTAGTAATAACTATTACAAAGTCACATATGCGCTTCAACTGACACCAAGATCGATGACCTAGACCTGCTATAAGTTCAAATTCTCTCGGAATTTCGCGCGATTTCGCAGATTTGAGAGCCAACAACGGCTAAGTGAATGAAGACAGACCCGTATTGTCAGCGACAGAATTATAGCATATTAAATGCAATTTTCAGTGGTGTATAGATTACGTTGATATAGCAGGGCGTTCCTCCGCTAGGGGGCGTCAAACCAAGCTATTTTACTGTAAAATGCGTCAATATCTCGAAAACGGTAGGAGATACGTACAAAGTTACTATTAACGACTAATAGAAAGTCGCATGTGCGCTTTCGATGCGCTTTCGATTGGCACCAAGATCGATGATCTTGAATGACCTTGAACTGCTGTAAGTTCGAATTTTCCGAGAATTTCGCGGCATTTCACAGATTTAACTGGCAACAACTGCTAAACAAATGAAGATAGAGCCATATTGTCAGTGACAGCGTTGTAACCCACGTTGTAAAAAATGTATTTTTCAGCATTATGTTCCTTGCGTTGATTTGCCGTAGATTTCTTCGCTAGGAGCCTTCATACATGCACTGCTGTCGCGCACTTACCTTACTGTATGGCTTTCTTGTAGTATAAAATATAAGGTAGTATTTTGTGGATCGCTCTATCTGACGATGTCAAGCATATTATATGTTGGTTCATTGAAAAATAAATTAAGAGTTGTTTATTGAAACCTGTTGCATTAGTAAATGGTATAGTCAAATGTTTTCAATCAATGCGTCAAATACTCAAATATTTATATTGGCCTAAGTAATTTAAGTTACTGATAGTAGGGCGTTGTATAAAGGTATATCCATATGCATATTATTTGCTGGTTTTTATATCATTTTAATTATGTTTGTTTTTGTAGCAATTGTTTGTTTTGTTTGGGTTCAGCATTGTGTAATATGATTTGTTTACCTCTTTCATTGTTATCTTTCTCTGTCTAAGCCTGTCCTTCTGTTTATCTGTTAACTTGGTATTTTTTAGTGGTAACATATACCATAGGCTGTTAGCTTTGATGGGTTTTGCTTTTCTGGCAGCCTGCCAACTGATTTTTTTGTTATTTACACATGTTTTTATTGTTAACGTTGGCGAATAAAATATTCATTCATTCACATTACGTTATTGACCTACAACTCTCTATACAGCCACGGCCGGCGGACCGACTTTTCAACAAAACCCGCTAAAAGACGTTGTTCCGTGCAAAAATGTACATGTATACCTTATCGGAGTCACAAAAAGAAAAATCAATATATAGGCCTAGGACCTCTTTTTCAGAAACAGCGATTTTGAGGAGATATCTCAACGGCACTTTCGATCGCTGCGATAAGCACACAGCACGCCAAGAATTATCAAAACTGGCTCCGGCGTTCTAGAAGGCGAGCAAAGCCCTGTGAACAAAAACGTGTTGTCTCCGTTTAGTTTGGTACATCCGGTACAGAATAGGCCTGCAATCATGTCGCTTATAGTTTTTTTATGTTTTTATCACACGCTCACACGGTAGTGTGGGAGTGTTGTATGAAGACGACCTTCAAAGTCAATGGGGAATGGCAAAATTTGACCCTCAGCCGACGCTAAACCCCTGAACCGATCGTCACCAAATACTATATATCAGTGGTTTGTGTTGTAATGTTTGGCTCATATTTTAGGCCCACTCTTCTGTATTTCATGTACGATTTGCATAATAAATAAATTATATACATATCTGAAAGCATTAGGATTTATTCAGTGTAAAAAATTACGTGAATACCAAGTCGCCTTTGACCATCACATTACGTAGGAATTCTGCCCGTTAAACCTAGACACAACTCTCACTTGCTAATCTATTTCTGTGGCTAATGTCGGCGTGATTGCAGGTCTATACTTTCTGCGTGCAAAAGTCCTAAAACAAACACCGTTAAAACTTTTAAGATTAGAAAAAAATCACGTCGCGACGATCTCAACGTGCTATGAACATGTCGACGTATCGGCAACAGAGTTTTCTCGGTTGCTGCTCCGCAGGCTTGGAATAGGCTGCCGACAGAACTCAAGCAACTGCGAGCGACAGCGTCATTCAGACAAAAACTCAAGACTCCTCTGTTCTGCCCGCCTGACTTATGGAGCTAAGAACACCGCTTGTTTAATTTTGTAATTCAATTCAATATCTTTATTTCAGGTACAAATGGCCAATAGAAAAAAATATTAAGCTACTGAAATGGAAAAGAACAAAAATAGAAAACATATAATGACAATAACAGAACTGTACAAGCTCTAGCAGGCTCTTAATATTCGCAGACTAACAACCTCGTTACTACACAAACGCCTGTGCCATCTTTCTAATAGTAGAGGCACATTATAAATTCCGTAGTTACAGTTACAGTCACTGATTCTTCGTTTTAAGCTGCTGTTAACATTTCAGCAGATCAACTAATTTACTTACGATTCGCGAGCTTGTTTTATTAAAGCGGCGACACGCAGAACAGTAACATCTGTGCTGCCTGTAAGTCCGCTGTTATTCGACGCTGATTATACAACAGTCAGTCGACAAATCGGATGGGCGGCGGACGCAAAGCGAAATGAAATCGGCGCTCGCAAGTCCGAAAAATCGTTACAAAGGCTCATCCGTCTTCTCAGCGGCAGCTGCTGTGACGTCCGTTTCCCCAACCACGCAGGCGCGCTGGGTGTTGCTTGACGGCGTCGGATGAACTGGCGAGACAACTGACAAGAAATTAGCCGTTTCTGCGACGTCACGTCGGCGACAAATATTGCGCCCGCCGTCGTGCCGACAAAACGGCTACGTGAGCAGTGTGATAAATAGCTGGCTTTCGTTCTGTCAACACCAACCGATACAGATGTGCGATGACAAAACGGTCAAAAAACGGTCGACATTGTACTCGTTCTCTGCGTTCAATTCACGCGGTCTACAAAATCTTGTATGCGATATCTCACAGAACTAAAATGACTTCGGGAATTATAATTATTATTTATTATTATATTATTATTATTATGGTTTTAGCGCCCGCCAGTACAAAGACTGCAGCACAATGTATGACTGCAGCGACGATAACACTGTGACTTGGCAAAGGTGGCTAGGAAGGCAACTGCATTTCCCCTTTGGAGGGCTACTGAAAGCCGTTGAAACAGGAACATATAGTCGCCCTGGTGTCTTCTGTTACAGAGCTGATGCGTCTGCCAATCTCTGAGACCAGGTCAACCGCCTGCAGATGATTCATTACGTCTGCAGTCTCGATGGCGACAGGAAAGAAGATTATTATTATCTGCAGTCCATGCTACACATACGGTCAAATACATTTCACCAGCGAGAACGCATAAATTATCGATATTTGTCTGTTTTGGAAAATCGTTTTTTTGCTTATAGCTTAAAAACGGAGCGCCAGTTTTCCATCTAGCATGGCACACACGAAAAAATTAAGGGTCGGTTGTCGCTGAAATTTTTCCGCTTAAGGTGGCCGCAGTTGTTGATAGGGGTCTTTTTTACTCAACCTCGTCTGAAAATCACACGTGGTCGGCGTTTGTGCCACTTCGTAAATGGAGGTTTAATAGAGATGCAGCGACTATTTCGCGAACAAGATATTTTCACATTTGTACAATTAGCGTTCAATATCGCCAAAATAACACACATTGCACGCCGCTGTCTTCGCACAGCACGAAACACCAGCAGCGAGAGAACATTATTGCTGCTTTGCCTTCTAACCACCAAAGGACACTGGTGTCGGGCAGATAAAGTGTTGCACTCCGTCCGTCTGTCTGTCCTGTGCCTCTGATTTACTCAAAAGCTGAATGCCGTAGAAACTTCATTTTTTTTGTACACTTAGTGCAAGACACAAGTAACTGGGACTCTCACAGGTTTCACTAGTAAATGTTTATCAGGTGCTAGTAGGGAAACAACCTGCTGCAATTAAGTAAATGTAAATATAAATGTGAAATTGTGTGATTACATAATCTATAATCATCCGGCATGGCCGCATATCGCAGAGGCCATCTGGCCATACAGCTACTTGTTGGTGTAGTTTGTCCTTTTACCCATAAAAACACAAACAACCATCTGTGTTACTTACATGTTGCATAGCTACAGACACATTAGGACAAGAAATTCGTAGAGAAAACTGATAAAATACTGCTTATGACGGAAATGTTAATCAACGTAAACTATTGTCACTATTGATGGCTTTTGATCCGCAGCAATCCGAAGAATAGAACACAAGACTACGCTGTGTCTTTGGTTGTCAGAGTAGGTCTCTATTTTGAGTATCCGATGGAGTTACCTAGGAAAATGGTCGTTAATTTTGCATGCGCAAGAGACTGCAGAGGGATTAAATTCCTGCGAGTACCGACGGGCTGTGGCGAAGAGAGAGAACGAGAGAGAGAGAGAGAGAGAGAAAGAAGTGCCAAAAAACAGTGGAGCCGAGGACGTGGAGACTGGAGACCGCGTAGAATTATTAATATTGTGTTTGTTGGATGATCTTACGCGAGGCTGACGAGATCGACTCCCACGGGTAACGCCTGCCGACCGACAAGCGGACTAGCCTCTTCGCCCGACAAACGTGTCCTGGGAGCAGAGAACGAGGCACGCGGATTTACGCCCGATCCGTCCGCCGCGCCGCCGCTGCGTGGCCACCGGGTCACAGACACCGGGTCGTGTTCGTGTTAGCAGCAGCCAGCCCCTCCTGGTGCCGGTCACGGCCGTTAATTAAGCCAGACCGTCCGTCGGCGACCTGGCACCGATGCGGTCACTCGTCGATGGAGGTCCTCTGAGCTGCTAGTTGAGCGATCTACGATGATTACACGACATCGGCATGTCACCGCCTCGTCATACGCCTGCAGGTGTTCCGTGTACACACCTCCGTCCCCGATACACACCCTCGTGGATTTAACGTTCCGACGCTGAGTTATAGGACCGCATTCACCTCCTGGGCACGTCAACATTGGATACTCGAGCGAGCTCAAGTTTCGTTCCATGAGACATTATGTATTGCGCTAATACGGTCTCGCCGCAGTCTAAAGTTAGCTACTCAGACATTTTTGGTAGCAGCTAAGCAGCGATACGTGCGTAGTAAGGCTTCAGAAACTAATACATTTTACCATAGTATTGACTTATAATTTGTGTGCAAAGCGCTACGCATTGGCTACATATTTGTCGAATATCGACCTCTCAAAATTAATCAAAGTAAATGATTTTTCCGCTATACTATACCTGAATAGAAAATACTGTTGTATTTCATCACAACAAGAAGCCAAGCTAATGTTGCGATAGCCGATGGTTAACAAGATAGACAACCAGTATGGCTGTATATTATGGCTGCAGTGTATAACCATTCAAAGTTCCCAATAGGTGAATCGCAATAAATTATGGCGTTTTTAAGAGTATGTGGACATAAAAGGCATGCATCATTGAACTTTTAGCCTCTCTGCTAACATTAAGTCAAAGGAGTAAAATGGAACATAAAACTCTTTAGCCGATTACCATTAAAAATTGACACAGGTTAAACTACGTGCGCGAGGGCGAGGCTAACTACCGTCCCAAATTTGGTACAAATCTGTCGACCGGGAGCGTCTCATAAAATGTGTAAAATCTAACGTTTTGCGACTTTTTATTGATGTATTATCTCGGACCCGTCTAGAGATCAGGTACAATGGCTCAAAAGACAAGAATTTGCAAGGCAGGATGCGCCTTTTTGGTTCAAAATCGAAAAATAAAACGTAAGTATTATTTATTTTCCAACCCCCAAAAATTACCCAATACGGGACTGAATTTTTGATCGAAAATCGTTTTACAGTGGTAAGTATCTAGAGTAACTACATTTAATCGTCATTCTAGGTCTACAGAAGTTGTGTAGTAAGAGGAAACATGGAGTCAAAGAGTTCATACATGTATAGTTTATGTTGACCATAAGGTCGCCTTCACAGCGTACATTACCGCTCTGTCGGCAGCAGATTGTGGTATTCTGGAGTTGATTGAGCATGGTTTTACGTCTGCACCTGCACCAACACAATATAGGTTATACGGCCGACGGTTTTTACAGGTCTGATGACCCAACCAACAGTGTCAAAGCACTGAAGGAGGGTAGTTAGTCATCCAGACAGGCCTCAGTCTAACCAGGCTCACC
>Ga0056114_1000193_pt1 | contig 17667 bp, 15 predicted proteins | sample WorMetHERISLAND1_FD_77005 | JGI IMG/M metagenome (GOLD analysis project Ga0056114, IMG submission 77005) | Marine gutless worms symbiont microbial communities from Max Planck institute for Marine Microbiology, Germany - Olavius loisae HERON... ...
AGCACCATCCGAACGGCCCGCGCACGCACTTCCGGCGAATATCTCTTCACTGATCCATTGGTTTCCATAAGCTCACCTTTCTCAAGAAAATGAGCCTCCGGCAAACCCGGGGCGGTTCAGGCCGGGCCCATCGCGGGCTGCCGGAAGAGGTGGCGACGGAAACGTCGATCTTCACGCGAGCCGGCGTGACCCGGATCATGCGCTTCGCCTTCGAACTGGCGCGATCACGGCCCCGGAAATTGCTCACCGTGGTCACCAAGTCCAACGCGCAACGGCACGGCATGGTCCTTTGGGACGAGATCGCCGCGGAAGTCGCGGACGCGTTCCCGGACGTGACCTGGGACAAGATGCTGGTCGATGCCATGACCGTGCGCATGACCCTCGATCCAGGCTCCCTTGACACCATCGTCGCGACCAACCTCCATGCGGATATCCTCTCCGACCTGGCCGTCGCGCTGGCCGGATCGATCGGCGTCGGGTCGACCGCCAACCTGAACCCGGAAGGGCGGTTCCCCTCCATGTTCGAGCCCATCCATGGGTCGGCTTTCGACATCGCAGGCCAGGGCATCGCCAACCCCATCGGCGCCTTCTGGACGGCGAGCATGATGCTCGAACACTTGGGCGAAAAAGCCACGGCCGATCGCTTGATGACGGCCGTGGAAAGGGTGACCCTCGATCCCAACCTGCATTCGCCGGACCTCGGCGGGACCGCGAAGACGGAAGAGGTTACGAAGGCGGTGATTGACGCGGTCATCGACCTGTCGCAACAACCGTTGGTGAATAAGCTGGCCTCCGCCACCTAGAAAAAGATGGCGTCCAGGGTTCTCTGGTCAATCATAGGCTTGGGTTCCTTCGCCTGCATCGTGCGACGCAGCGTTCCGTTCCAAATGTTAGGCGGAGGGCGACCGGGCTATTCCGGCTGAGGTTCAGCATCCGATGGACAGGACGTGACCCAGGGCGGATCAACCGGAAAAGGAAGCGGTGCTGCCAAGTTGTTGCTTGACGCTGTCTATGTCGCCGAGCACCCAAAGTTCGGAAATCCGGCCGTCGGCCATGGTGAAGAAGGCGGCGCCGGCCCATTTTATTTCCTGTCCCGTCGCTTCGATATCGAAGAATTCCGCTTGGTGTATTCCTTTGAACATCATTCGTGCCGACGCTCTATTCTCGGTCGTGACGCGGTCTTCAATGATGCACTGATAGTCACCCAGAGCTTCATGTACGGAACGCATGTAGTCGATGAACCCGTCTTGCCCACGTTTTTCAGGACCTAGCGATCCCCTGAAACGAAAGTCCTCATCCAGAATCTCACGGGCAACACGCTCGTCGGCATTGTTCCAGACTTCGTGGTAGAAACGCTCAACAAGTTCTCTTGGCGAGGCAGCCATCTTGTCCGTCCTGCATGACGTTTCATTCAATCTCCCATCTCTAGCGACAATGGGCCTGCCCCGCAACGTCCGCTACTGGCTAGTAGGAACGGTACGGTGATGAAGGCGGAAAGTTCCGAAAACCAATCACAAAGCCGGCGCCACCCAAAATGCGTTGAAATGTTGGTAACAGGGAACAGTCGTTGTTCCCCTATCAAGACGTGTCGCCGGCTATTCGGTCAAAGCCTATGCGGGGAACAGAGATCTCTTGCTCCCCACCGAAATCCTCTCCACGGGGTGCCCATAACACCGGACCGGGATCGGCCTTTAGCGGGCCGGCACGGCCGATCACCGGCATTATGGCGTTGACAAATAAAGCCTAATAATGTTATAAATTCCTATTAATGAAGCCGAAGCGGCTTGTGGCAACGGTTTTGCCGGCCCGGCTCAAGGGAGAACGCATTTCGATGTCTGAACGGTGTCGCGGAAATCAGGCCGTGCGATCGGTTGTCGTAAGCGCAATCGCATATCGGCCTACCATCCGCGGTACCGCGAATGACGACCGGGATTTTTCTGTTCACATGGAGAAAAGTCGACAAAGGTCGACATTTTGGCCGTCGTTGGCGGTACGGCGGCGTCAAGATGGCTGACGAAAAGGACCTCTACGCGCCGGTCAAGGCCTACCTGGAAGGGCAGGGCTATCAGGTGAAGTCCGAGATCGGTGCCTGCGACGTGGTGGCCCGGCGCGGCGACGAGGCGCCCGTTGTCGTCGAGCTGAAGAGCCGCTTCAATCTCGAGCTGGTCCTGCAGGCGGTCGAACGCCAAACCGTCGCCGAGACCATCTATGTGGCCATACCCGACGACGCCGGCGGGGCCTGGAAGCGCCATCGCCGGCGGATCCTGAAACTGTGCCGGATGCTAGGCGTCGGGCTGTTGCTGGTCAGGCCCGGGGCCGCCAAGGGGCGCCAGGTGACGGCGCAACTGGACCCGGGGCCCTATCGGCCGCGGGCCAATCCGAAAAAGCGCGGCCGCCTCTTGAAGGAATTCTCCGAGCGGGTCGGCGATCCCAACACCGGCGGCGTAACGCGAACACGCATCGTCACCGCCTACCGGCAGGATGCGTTGCGCCTTTTGGCGGCGATCGATTCGGACGGTGCGCTGTCGCCAAAGGATTTGCGGTTGCGAACAGGGGTCGAAAAGGCGGGTCCAATTCTTCAAGACAACCACTATGGTTGGTTCGAGCGCGTCAGTCGCGGTGTCTATGGCCTTACACCGAAAGGACATGATGCCTTGAAGGCCTATGCCTTAGAAATAGGGGCTTTGAGCAATTGCGGTTGAACCAGCCGGTCCCTCGGCCGGTGTCGTTTTATGAGAAAATATTCGGAAATTGCCCATTCATCGTCACTGACCGATATCAATTGTTGCGCTGCAAAAATCTTGCTGCGCTGCACCAAAAACGGTATCATCTGTGCATCGATAAGGTTTCTTGGTCGCCGCGCCACGCGGGCGCGCGAGAGCAATTCTTGAGGAGAGCAATTATGAGATTGAAAGAAAAGGTCGCAGTTGTCACCGGTGCCTCGGGCGGCATCGGCAAGGCCGTTTGCGAAGAGTTGGTCGAGCGCGGTGCCGGACACGTCGCAATGGTTGATCTCAACGACAGCGTTGTCGAGGTCGCCGAGGAGATCAATCGAGCAAGCGGGCGGATCGCCGCCAAGGCCTATGTCGGCGATACCACGGACGCCGAATTCAGGACTTCTGTCTTTGATACGCTGTGCAGCGCCTTCGGGCAGGTCCATATCTGCGTCCCGGCAGCCGGCATCGTGCGTGATGCGCTCGCCGTCAAGATTAACAAGGAGACCGGCAAGGCGTTGGTGTATCCGGAAGAGACTTTCCGGACGGTCACCGAGATCAACTACATCGCCCCCATCTACTGGGCCATGGAAATGATCGGCCGCGTCGTCGAGAGCCGTTTCGAGCGCGGCCTCAAGAAATGGACGCCACAAGAGGATATGGAAGGCTCGGTGATCTTCATAGGATCCGCCGCTTCCCAGGGCAACAAGGGACAGGTCGCCTATGCGTCGGCCAAGGCGGCCCTCGAGGGCGCCGCCTCGACCCTGATGAAGGAAGCGATCTTCCACGGCGTGCGCTGCGCCATTATCCATCCGGGCTTCACCGATACGCCGATCCTCAGCGGCATGGGCGAGGAGTATCTCGCCAAGTACGTGCTGCCGGAGACCCAGTTGGGCCGCTTGATCCAACCGCAGGAAATCGCCGATGCGATCTGCTTCATGATCACCAACCAGGCGGTCAGCGGCGAGCTTTGGGCCGATGCCGGCTGGCATCCCGCTGCCGCTTAGAGCGGCTGCCTAGGGCTGTCGCATAGGACAGCGGTATAAGGGCGCCCGAGGAACCCAGAGGGGGATGCTTCGTAGGCCGCCCCGGATCCGGAATCGCGATCAACGCGACACGGGTCCGGCAGGCGGCCTCGGCCTTTCTGACCCGGCTGAAGGGTGTCCGTGGCCTCAGGGTTGGCGGGCCGCGATCTCGAGGATCATCTTCTTAAGGATGGCCTGGGCGAAATGATCGCGTCCTTCGGCAACAACGACGAAGGCGCCGCGCCCGCCGATGACGTCGTTGCGGTAGTGTTCGTCGAGCGGTTCACCCGATGGTCCGGGATACCCGCCGCCCGGCGTCGAGACGACGAGTGCGTTGATGGTGATGCGTTCGGCGGCTGCCAGCATCTTGGCCTCGGTCAGGGACCGGCCGTTCATCTGCGGGCCGTCCCCTGAGATATCGATGATCTTGCGCGTCCCTTCATAGGCGTTCGACGCGATCAGGTTGGTCGAATAGGCGATGGCCTCGCTGATCGAGTTGTAATGCTCGGCCATGCGCGGCTGGGCGCGGAGCTTTCCGGCGAAGGCTTCGGCCGCCTCCAGGCCGTCGATGACCATCCAATCGACGACCGTATGCTGCGACATCGGGCCGCCCCACTCGACGAAGGCAAGCGCGATTTTCTGGTGATAGCCGCCGCGAATGGCGCCGAGAATGCGGGGGTGCGTGATAGCCGCAGCATACCCCTCGCGCTGCAGCCGGAGTTCCTCGTCGTCGATGGATCCTGACCCGTCGGCGGCAAGGACGAGTTCGAGGTCGACCGGTTCGCGGGCAGTTCCAGCGCTTGGCACCGCCAAGGCGGCGACGGCGATGATGAGAGCGGCGATCAATCGGGCCATGGTTACAATCGTCCGTTCCGTCAGGGCACTGAATGAGACCCCGGGGGCCTAGCTCAAGCTCCACTCCTCACTTGGGGAGTGAACCGCTGGCTGGCAAGTCGGAACGCATATGGCCGGATGAGAATGCTAGTTGGCTGAGGCAACCTCGACCGCCGCCTCGTCGATGCGCACGCCCCAGGCGTCCTTGAACCCGGCGCGGGCCAGAGTCCGGCGTGTCGCCCGGCGATCCTTCGCTGGAAGAGGGCCGACGACGACCCGATAGTAGGTCTTGCTGCCCACCGTGGCTTTGGCGACGCGAGCCCCAAGCTTGGCGTTCTTCTTTATTAGGCGTTCGGCATAACCGGTCTTGGCGAAACTCGCGATAACGTAATGGAAACCGCCGGACGCCGGCGTTGCCTTGTGGACAGGGTTGCGCTTCGGCTCGGCCGGCGCGACCGTATGTTTCGTCACCGTAGGCTTCGGTTTCTCCTGGATCCTCGCCGGCACCGCTGACGGTGTTTTCGTGGGTTCGCGGGCGACACGGGTTTCTTCGGTTTCCTCCGGCGCGACAAGGGTTTCATTGCCCGGGTCGAGTGTTTCAGGTACTTCCGGAGCCTGCAGCGGCATCGGAGGCAACGCCTGAGGTGCCGAGGCGCCGTCCGGCATTACTGGTTTCGGAGCATACCAAGCGGTATCGACTTCCGCCGGTGTATCACGCTGGTCTTCGAGAGGCGGCAAGGGGACCGCCTCGACCTTTTCCGGTGTCAGGGGAGCGAGCGTCGGCGCCGGCGTTTCGCTGAGTTCCGCAACCTCCTCGGTCAGACCGTCGGATCCAGCCGCCGTTTCCATGTTTGCCAATTCGTTCATTTCATCGTCGCCGCCCATCTCTTCATTGAGGGCCGTAATCACGTCGCTGTCCGCGTCGTCTTCGCGGCAGAGTTCGCCCTCCGTGAATCCGCGCCAGACGGCGCAGTCTTGCTGTGCGACGAACGAGAGACCGTGATCGGTAACGGTCTTGTTGGTCGTTGCGATACTGAGACCGTCGAGAACAAACGATGCGATGGTTACCGGAACCGGCATGGCGCAGCCGGTGAGAACGAAAGGCGCCATTAATGTGAGCAGAGTCCGAGCGTGGCGGGGTTTGGCGGTCATGGTTTCTTCTTCCCTCAATCGGAATCCGGGTGTGCCGGAGACCGGTTTCGTTTTCTGCGAATGCGAGAAGCATGACCGCAACCCCTTAAGGAATCGCGAAAAAACATGGTTAACCGTTGGTTAACGGTGTGGCTTGGTTAAGCTGGAGGGACTGATTTAATGGAATCTGAAAACGGGAACGCGCCGTCCCTAATAGCGTTTGACGAAACTGATCCGGTCGTTTGCGTCGTATTCGACCTTAAGGCGGACCTCTTCACCTTGAAACGAGCTTTCGATCGGCTTTCCGAAGACGTCCCAAATGCCCAGAGTCCCCACGTTCATGGCGCCGTGAAGAAAGGATCGGGAGGTCTTAGCCGCCGACGAGTAACCGTCAACGAATTTGAAAATGTCGGTCTTGACGCCATTCGGCGATTCGGTGAGGACCGGCGTCCCGAACTCTGCGATGACGCGGTGACGTAGCGTGCCCACTTTGAGGACGCTCATGTCGTGGGCACGCGGTTGATCAGCGGCCATACGGGACGCATCACCGGTGCATGCACCGACAACCATCGTCAAGCTAACAACCATCAACCAGACCGGAAATCGCATGGAGGTCCCCCGTTTCATTTTACGGTGCGATACTAGCGGCAGGGTTGCCGACGCTCAAGCGGGACACCGTATTTCAGATGTCCGTCGGGGAGAGGGCGGTCACTGACCAAGGGAACGTTTATTCTCCAGGGTCCGGCCGCCGAGATGCATCCAGCGCATGGGAATGTCCAAGGGACTGGAACGTCCGCTGAACACGTCCCGCGCCATGTCGCCCCAGACACGGCTCTGCTTTTCGACCATACCGCCGGCGCTCTTGCAAGGCGTCATGGCGATGGCGTCGTACATGGCGCGTGCGCGGGTATAGAGTTCCGGATTCGGGTAACGCGAATGCCTAAGCTCATCCATGAAGGCGATATCGCATCCGCAATCGGCGGTTCCCCGTTGGACGTAGCAGAGATCGTGACGCATGCAGGCGGCGTCGAGCGGGTCGACGGGCGCAGAGCCGGTCATCGGCGTCCCGGCCGTGTGGCCGGGACCGCACCAGTTGCCGTGCATCGGCAGCGACAGCGGGCCATCACTGGCGGCCGGCGGTCCCGTTAGGGCGGTCACGGCCGATACTGCTATTAACGCCAGGAGGCGACGAACATGTTTCATCTGCTGTATTCCCGTCAGATCGATCGCTGACTATCGGGTATTTTCGTCCCCAGCGTCGGTGACGAGGTCACGGGCGCCGGTTACGGGACTCACACTTTGATGGCGGCCCATTTGCCGCGGTTCCACAGGACGGTAAAGATTGCCGTCTGCAAAATCCGATAGGCGCTGTTGGCGCCCCAGACCCAGAGCAAACCGAGGCCGAGATGGGGGCCGACCAGCCAGGCCAAAGGCAGGCCGACCAGCCACTGGGTGCCGATGGAAACGATCATGACCTGGCGTGCGGCGCCGGCGCCCAGCAGAGCATTGAGCAGAACCAGGCCGGCACCCTCGAAGATCATTGTGGCGCCGAGAAGTTGTACCGGCAGGCGTCCGAGTTCGACAATGGCGTCGACATGTATGAAGCCAGAAAGAAGAACAGTCGGAAAAAAAGCCCGACGGCGCCAAGAGAACCGAGGACCAGCATCGCGACTTTCGCCGCGTCCCATCCCCATTGTTTTGCGTTATCCGGTTCCTTGCGCCCCAGTGCCTCGCCGACCAGGGTCAGGGCCGCCATGCCGAGCGCCATGCCCGGCAGGATCGCGACCAGCAGCAGGTTGACCATCACGTTGGACACGGCGACTTCATCGGTGCCGACTTGTCCGACGATCCAGAAGAAAACCGTGAAACCGCCGGCGAACAGGAACTGCTGGATGGCGGACGGGACGGCGAGCCGGAGCAGAGTCGCCATGGTCTCGCGCCTGGGCAATCGATGCAGGAAACCGTGCGGCCGGGCGAACTTTAAAGCGAACCCGGTGTAGATTGCCGTACCCAGGAAAAGAGACAGGGTGGTTCCCAGCCCAGCCCCCTCGGCACCCATGGCCGGCAGGCCCAACTTGCCGAAGATCAGTACGTAATTGAGTACTACATTGCTGGCATGCATGGCCAACAGGGTCTTCAGGTACAGGCCCGAGCGGCTGACGCCGTTCCAATAGCCGCGGTAGGAGAAGTTCATGCCGATAGCGACGACACCCATCAGGCGCATTTGCAGGTAAGGCACGCCATCGGCGATGACGTTGGGATCACCGTTGATCAGCGGGAAGAGCACCGGTGCCGTGACGAACAGCACGATACTCAGCGGCAGTCCGATAATGAGCGCAAGGAACAACCCGCCGTTCAGCGGCACCGCCATCTCGTCCGACCGTTCCTCGCCCTTGCGCCGCGAGGCCATAGCCTGGACGCCGGTGGACAGGCCGATAACCATGGCGGCCGCCATGAAGTTGGCGAAACTGCCGACGCCGACGGCGGCAAGTTGTTGCGGTCCAAGGACACCAACCATGGCCGTGTCGACCAGATTGAGAATGTTCTGCGACACCATGGCGCCGATGATTGGGAGCCCCAAGAAAGTGATACGGCGGGCCCGGTCACGCGACAGCATGCGTTGTTCCTCAGGCCCGGACGAACGTGCGACTGGGGCTAATTGTCTGGCAGCAGGGGCCGTTCACCGGTAACGCCGGAGGTAAAGGACCTCGAACCAGCGTTTCGAGAAGTGCATCAGTCGAAGCGGTGGCAGGACGAGATTAAGACTCGGTGTCCTGGCGACGAATGTCCCGTCTTCGCCGTTGTCGATGACGCACATGAGTTCCGTCTTGAAACCCCGGGACGGTGCCCGGCCGCCGAGTTCGTCGAGCAGGTTGCGAGCCGCCGTATCGGCTTGGATGTCGGCCATATGGGCTTGTTTGGGCAGCCAGTCCGGGCCGGGAAAACTGCCCGAATCGCCGGCGACATAGACTTTCTCCCAGCCAGCGACCCGGCATTGCGCGTCGGCCTCGATCATGCCGCCCGGTGATCTCGGAAGATCGGTATCATCGAACCATTTGTTGCCGGTCATGCCGGGCATGAAGAGGATCACGTCGACGGGAACTTCACCGCCTTCGGTAACGATCCGGTCGGGCTCGAAACGGACCATCTTGTGGCCCAGGTGGGTGTCGATGCCGCACTTGGCCATGCGCGCCATCAGACGCGGCACGACCTTTTGGCCCAATCGGATTCCCGGTTTCGGGGCCGGGCTGAAGAAGACGATCTTGAACTTGTCGCGGCGCCCTTGCTTGCGCAGCAGTTTTTCGGTGCCGAACAGGAACTCGAACATGGGGCCGCCGCGCATGGCCGTCTGTTCCTTGGGATTACCGGCGAACCCGAAGGCCAGTGTGCCGCCATCCATGCTGTTCAGCTTTTCGGTAAACCGCATCACCGGCTCGATGCCCTCGCAAGGTGTGATGGCGTTTTCGATACCCGGGAGTTTCTTGATGAAGCGCCCGCCGGTGCCGATGATCAAACCGGCGTTCTCGACGTTCCCCGTCGAGGTATTGACGGTCCGTCCGCCGTTATCGAGGCCGATCACGTCTCCCGCGTGGAACTCGACTTTGTTGCGTTCGAAAAAGTTTGCCAACGGGATGATCAGGTCTTGCGGTTTGCGGATGCCTGAAGGAAGCCAGATCAAGCTCGGAAGATAGACAAATTCCGGCTTTCTTCCGATCACGGTGATCTTCGCGTAGGGGTCGGTCTTGCGCAGAACGCGGACGGCATTCAACGCCGCGAAGCCGGTGCCTAATACTGCGATATGCGGAGGTGTGGTCCCAGTCATTGTCTCGACCCGCCCGGCCTGTTTCCCTCTTTTGATCAAGCACCAGATTACCGTTGGCCGGAGGCACGGAAAAGACCAATCGCACTTTCCCATTTGAACCCGGTTTTCGCTTGTGTCCGGTCTTGGCCCAACCTTCCGGCGTGGTTATTTTATGCCTATGCGGTTCCGGAGAGAGCCGCGAGGGGAGGTTGTATTGGCCAATCTTGCTGGAAAGACCTTCGAAGTGCAGGCGGGCGACGGATCGCGCTGGACGACGATGGATGTCTTCCAGAGTCGTTCGGAAGCCATCAAACTGGCCGACGAAATCTTGGAAAGCGGAAAACACCCGGCCGTCCAGGTCGTTGCCGACAGCAAGCGAACCGGCACCGAAATCGTCTATGAAAGCTCGCGCGACGACGGTACGGACAGACGGATCACAATTGTGCCCGTGTCCGAGGCTCCCTTGTGCAATGGGCCTGATGATTTTTATGAGCTACCGGCACGTCGCGTTGTCAGTCGGGTTTTGCGAAAATACCTGGATGAACACGCCCTCACGGCTCTGGAACTCCTTTTCGATGCCAGTCACCAGAATTGGCTGGAACGCCAAGGCCAACTGATGTCGAACGCCATCCAGCAGGTCGGCGGCGTTCAGGCTCGGACATATGGTGGAGACCCCCGCGAGCGGGTCGACGCGATCTACCAAACCATCGAGCGCATAAATGAAACGGCTAAAAATCTCATCGACGCGGAAGAGGGATATGACATCCTTCAAACCAAAGGACTCGAAGCGCTGGTCCAGTCCGTCACCGGGGTCAAGCTCAAGAAAGAACGCAACCTTTACGTCCGGTGCGCCATCGCGCGCTACCTCGGGAAAGGCGGGGATTGGAACGCCAAGATGACCTTGCTTCTCGAATTGACGGCGGAGCGATTGAGCGACAGCGCCATCCGTTATATCGACGAGGCCTTGGCGGAAATTCTCGACTATCCCAAAGCCGTTCTTGAACTCCTTGGCGGCCAGTCTGATGCGGCCACAGCAAACCGGGTGCTCGTGCACCTCAGTGGCGGGAAGTTCAGTCCTCCGAGAAACCCAATCTCCTGCATCGTCGAATTCAACACGGCGATGCGCCAGCACAAACTGCCGCTTACGCGTATCGCTCTGCTCGACCAGGTCGCTGTCTATTTGAGCGGAACCCGCCCGTTGACCAAGGAGGGACGAGAGGCGGAACGAAAGGCGTTCACCATTCTAATCCGTGATTTGACGGACGTTTCCGGGCTCAAAGGGGGCCCTCGCATGTGTGCTGCGGTAGTCAACCGGGCGCGGATCGCCTTGGCCGATGGCCAATACGACCTCACTTATCCGGATGCCCTGGCTCGGATCATCAGCCTGCTACCGCATCGGGCGGCCCGAATCGGATTCCTGATCGAGTTGGCGCAGGGGTCTCTCTCGGAAGAACATACCATGTTGGTCTTTTCGGTCTTGGCGCGGAACGTGGAACAGTTAACCTCCCTTTCCGCTCTGGTTCCCGACAATAGCCCGCAGGCTCTCGTTGATGCGGCTTTGTCCGGATTGCGTGACCGTTTGTCCGCCGGCGAACTGCCGGAGGACTGGCGTGACAAGCTGACCGGCGCCTTCGAGGATTTGATGGCCAAGCCGGTGCGGGCCGTCGCAAAGAAGGAAAACACCTTTAGTTTGGAAGATGATAGGTTGGACACGATGTCAGGCGAAAAACCGACGCGAAAAACGTTCAAGGAAGGCGATATCCTGTTCGAAGAGGGGGATGCCGGCACGGAGGCCTATCTGATCGTTACGGGAGAGGTTCAGATTTTCCGCAATAACGGGAACGAGGAACAGATCATCGCCAAAGTCGGGCGCGGAGAGATCATCGGAGAAATGTCTTTGATCGACAATCAACCGCGCATGGCCTCGGCCCGGGTGCTCGAAGCCGCCAGTCTCGTCGTCATTTCGCAGGATTCCCTGGCTCAGAGACTGTCACGCCTCGGCGACAAGGACCGCGTACTCAGGCGCTTGTTGGACGTTTTGGTCAAGCGGCTGCGCGGGGAAGGGCGAACCGCGCCCTGATCGCGTTTAACGTGTCCACGGAAACAACTCTCCTGGCGGCAGGTCGCCGTCTTGGGGAAGGGCGCCGCCCGAAGAGAGTGCCAGCGCCTCGGCGACCCGCAGCCCCTCGTTCCACTTGGCCATGCGTTCCGAACGGGTGAACGACCCGACCTTCAACTGCGGCACACCCCAGCCAACCCCAAGGTGGACGATGCTGGTGTCCTCCGTTTCGCCGGAGCGCGCCGAGATGATGGCACCGAAACCGGATTTTCGGGCCATGTCGAATGCAGCTCGGGTTTCGGTAACCGTGCCCGCTTGGTTCGGCTTGACGAGAACCGCGTTGCAGGCGCCGCGTTCGGCCGCAGCGGCGACCCGGTCCGCGTTGGTGACCAGGTAGTCGTCGCCGACGACCTGGACCTTCTTGCCGACGGCCCAGGTGAAGCGCTCGATGCCGATGGCGTCGTCCTCGGCCAGGGGGTCTTCGATGGAAACGATGGGGTAGCGCTCGGTCCAATCGACGAGCATGCCGGACAGGGTGTCGGAATCGACATCGCGGCCGTCGCGGCTCAGGTGGTAAAGCCCGTCCCGGTAGAACTCGGACGCGGCGACGTCGAGCGAAACAGCGACGTCCTCTCCCGGCCGAAGCCCGGCCTTTTCAATGGCACGCACCAAGGTCTCGATAGCGTCCTCGTTGCCGTCGAATTCCGGCCAGTAACCCCCTTCGTCGGCGACACCCCGGATACTCCCTTTGTCGGCCATGATCTGGCCGGCGGCGCGGTAGACCTCGGCCGTCCAGTCGAGAGCCTGGGCGTAGCTGCCGGCGCCGACGGCCACGGCCATGAAATCCTGGACGTCGACGCGCCTGGCGGCATGGGCACCGCCGCCGAATATTTGGATTTCCGGCAGCGGCAGATATCGCGGCTCGTTGATGCCGAGAAACACGCCGAGATACTGCCAGACCGGCAGTTTTTCGGAAGCCGCCGCCGCGTGCAAGACGGCCAGCGACGTGGCGATCAGGGCGTTGCCGCCAAGGCGGCTTCTGTTGGCGGTGCCGTCGAGGTCGATCAGCCGCCTGTCGATGGCGTCTTGTTCGTCGACGTCGAGTCCCTTGAGAGCGGCCTTGATCTCGCCGTTAACGGCGGTAACAGCACCATCGACGCCATATCCGCCGAACCGATCACCGCCGTCGCGCCGTTCGACCGCTTCGCCCGAGCCGGTCGAAGCGCCTGCCGGCGCAATGGCGCGACCGACGGCGCCGTAGCGAAGCACCACGTCGACTTCCACCGTCGGTCGCCCACGGGAATCCCAGACTTTACGTCCGCGAACATCCTTGATGCGTTTCTTGCTCACAGCCGGCCCTGTCCAGTTATCGATTTGCCGTGCCGTTCAGGACGCGATTGCCCAATGGACACGCCCCTCCAGCATTTGCGCCTCACATAGCGTCATGCGCCACCCAGTGCCAAGTGATTTTGCCAGGCCCCTCGGATCGTCGACAGGTCCGGGGGCGGGTTCCTGAGAAAGTCTATCGCGAACTCGCGGACCAGATCTCGGACCGCTTCATCCGTGATGTATTCGACTGGTGACTTGCCGTCGATCCGGCCCAGCAACAGACCGGGCAACAGGGCCGCGGTGCGCCGCTCCCGTTCGTCGTCTCCGGACAGGGTTTGGAAGTAGCCGCGGCGGAGGCTGTCGAAGCAGGCCAGATAGCCGGCCGAAAACTCCGGGACCCAAAGGCATTTGAGAAGCATGTGGTTGAGGCAGAACGCGACATCGAAGGCAGGATCGCCGTACCAGGCGCATTCGGCATCCAGGAACTTTGGGCCGGCGGCGGATACCAGGATGTTCTTGGGGCTGACATCACCGTGCACGAGGCAGCGTTTTTGCGCTGCTGTGACCCGTGACAGGTCCATCAACTCCGCGGCGACGTCCTCGTGTTTCGCGGCGGTCGCCTCAAGGTAAGGTTCGAGGCGGATGGAATGGAAGATCGCATCCGTGGAAAAAGCCTCTGCCAAGGCGTCCGAGCCGGTGGTTCCGGCGTGGATCGTCGCCAAGGTGTTGCCGGTGACGGCGGCGAATACGGGATCGACGTTTCCATCGCGGAGTTCGGATTTCCAGACGGGGTAGGTATCCGAATCGAGATACTCCATGGCGAAGGATCCGGTTTCCGGGTCATGGGCGACGACCCGCGGGCAGCAGCCTGGCGCGATCCGCCAAGCCGTCTCCATCCAGGCCACCTCGAAGGCGTTGCGTTCGACCGGCGCGAACCAGTCACCAGGAACCTTCAATTTCGATAGTGCCCGTTTGATGCAGACCTTCGCCGTTTTGCTCTCCGCCAACCAGATGTCCGAAGACACGCCACCGGTCAAGCGTGTGAACTCTAAGTTCTCCGTGGGCGACGCCAATCCGGCGCCGACCAGGAGTTTGGTGAACGCGCTAGGGGGAGACACGGATTCGGACGGGTTTTCCATGGGTCTCCTTATGCCATTAAAAGCCCGGTATGCCAGCAAATATCCCCCGGTGCGGGCCGACACACATTGAAACATGTCGAAACACGCGTGAATTCATGGGGAAACATTTAGCGCATAGATTGTTAGTCACGGAGTTACCGCTTCCCCCCCCAATGAGAGTGGTGACTTCTTGTCAGGGGCTTGGGCCCCCTCGCCCCTGACAAGCCTCCCTGTGATACTCGCCGGGCCTTCGAGGGCCCGGCATTTTTTTGGGCGGATGCAACACCGTTCCCAACCCCTGGATTTGCCGATACGGGCGTCTGGTTTCGCCTGCCTTTTCCGCTAGACTCCCGCCCATGGAGGGAATCTCGCAAACCGTTGGCGGCGGCTTCCAAATGTGGGTCGTCTTCGTTCTGATCCTGGGCGCGCTCGGTTTCTACTTGCGCGAACGGGCGTCGATGGAGATGACGTCCTTGGGAATCATCTGCTTCCTCCTCATCTTCTTCCACTTCTTCCCGGTCATCGGCGAGGGTGAAACCCCGACGATCACGCCGGTCCGGATCCTCCACGGCTTCGCCAACCCGGCCCTGATCGCGGTTCTCGCCCTTCTGGTGCTCGGTCAGGGCATGGTACGCACCGGGGTTCTCGACCGCGGCGCGAACCTTCTCCTGGGTGTTGCCAAAGGCAAGGGTGGGCTGGTTCTGACCCTGACCATGATGCTGCTCGTCGCCATGGTCGTCAGCGGTTTCATGAACAACATCCCGGTCGTCGTCATCTTCATCCCGATCCTTCAGGCGTTGGCCCTGCGCTACGACCGCTCGCCGTCGAAACTGATGATCCCGCTCAGCTACGCCGCCGTCTTCGGCGGCATGACAACGCTGATCGGTTCGTCGACCAACCTGCTTGTTAACAGTGCCTTGATCGAAATGGGCGAACGGCCTTTCGGCTTCTTCGACTTTTCCGTTCCCGGCATCGTCATGGCCCTTTTCGGCCTGACCTACGTGATCCTTGTCGCGCCGCGGTTTTTGCCGGAACGCAGCGGCCCGGCCGACACGATTTCCGTTGTCGACGGCAAGCAGTTCATCGCCCAGATGACGGTGTCCGCCAATTCGGAATTGATCGGTAAATCGGCACCCGGCGGCTTGTTCGCTGCGTTGCCGGACAAGACCTTGCGCATGGTCCATCGCGGAGACGAGGCGATCCTGCCGCCGTTCGAGGACTACCGGGCCGAAGCTGGGGATATCCTCGTCGTCGCCGCGACGCGCAAGGCCCTGACGGAGATGTTGTCGAACGATCCGGAGGCGCTGCATCCGGACATTGGTGACGCGCCGGCTGGCCGTGATCGGGAAGGGCGCTGGCGGGAAGGAGAACAGGTTTTGGCCGAGGTCATGGTGTCGCCAGCCTCGGCGATGAAGGGGTTCACCCTGGCGCAGATCGGGTTCCGCTACAAGACGCAGTGCATCGTGCTCGGCATCCAACGCCGATCGAGGATGATTCGCGCCCGGTTGACCGACATCCGCTTGGAGGCCGGCGATGTGCTGCTGGTGCAGGGGCAGGCCGACGACATCGCCCGGCTGCGCTCCAGCCGCGACGTCGTCCTGCTCGAGTGGTCAGCTGCCGAGGTGCCGGCCTTGCGCCGCGCCAAACGGGCGGCGACCATCTTCGTCGTTGTCGTCGGACTGGCCGCCGCCGGCATTGTTCCCATCGTCGTCAGTGCGCTCACGGGTGCCGCCGCCATGGTCATCGTCGGCGTCTTGAACGTACGCCAGGCCTTCCAGGCGGTCGATCCCAAGATCGTCACCACAATCGCCGCCGCACTCGCCCTGGGCGTGGCGCTCCAGGAAACGGGCGGCGCCGCCTACTTGGCCCATAAGCTGGTGGTGGCGCTGAAGGGTACGTCACCGGCGGTCATCCTGTCGCTCTTCTTCCTGCTCGTTTCCGGTCTGTCGAACATCATCAGCACCAAGACGGCGGCGGTATTGTTCACCCCCATCGCCGTCGACATCGCCCTCGAACTCGGCGTCAACCCGGAACCCTTCGCCGTCGCCGTCGTGTTCGCCGCCAATTGCTCCTTCGCTTCGCCTCTGGGCTATCAGACCAACCTCCTAGTCATGGGGCCGGGGCACTACAAATTCGCCGACTTCGTCCGTGCCGGCTTGCCGCTGATCGTGCTCATGTGGGTCGTCTTTTCGCTGTTCGCCACCTGGTATTACGGCATCTGAACAGCACCGACCGATTCTTTTCTGTTTGCGCCGCAATGCCCATTGACGCAGTGCAGCATCGCGCCTATAAGGCGCGTGGGCCACGACCCCCCAACGGGTTGCAGCCCTTCTGGAAGGAAGGGAGACCAAAATGAACGTTCCAGTGAAGCCGGACCTGCGTCCGGCAAATCCCAATTTCTCATCCGGTCCCTGCGCCAAACGTCCCGGTTGGACGGTTGACGCGCTCAATGACGCCTTTCTCGGCCGCTCGCATCGCGCCAAGGGCGGCACGGCCAAGCTGAAGGCCGTCATCGACCAGTCGAAAGCCATGCTCGGCATCCCCGATGACTATGTCATCGGCGTGGTACCGGCCTCCGATACCGGCGCCGTCGAGATGGCCCTGTGGTCGCTCCTGGGCGCGCGCGGCGTCGACATGCTGGCCTGGGAGAGCTTCGGCAAGGGCTGGGTCACCGACGTGGTCAAGCAACTCAAACTGGACAACGTCCGCGTCCTCGAGGCCGACTACGGCAACCTGCCGGACTTGAGTGCAGTCGATTTCTCGCGCGACGTGGTCTTCACCTGGAACGGCACCACATCGGGTGTCCGTGTCCCCGATGGTAACTGGATCGCCGCCGATCGCGAGGGATTGACCATCTGCGACGCCACCTCGGCGGCCTTCGCCATGGACCTGCCCTGGGAAAAACTCGATGCCGTCACCTATTCCTGGCAGAAGGTGATGGGTGGCGAGGCCCAGCATGGCATGCTTGTATTGAGCCCGCGCGCCGTCGAGCGGCTCGAAACATACACGCCCGACTGGCCGTTACCGAAACTGTTCCGCATGACCAAAGGCGGCAAGCTGATCGGCGGGATCTTCGAAGGGGCGACCATCAACACGCCTTCCATGCTCGCCGTCGAGGACGCCTTGGACGGCCTCGCCTGGGCCGAGACCGTCGGCGGCCTCGCCGGCCTCATCGCTCGCACGGAAGCCAACGCGGCGGCGATTTCCTACTGGGTCGAGGGCTCGGATGCCATCGATTATCTGGCCCTCCGGCCCGAGACCCGCTCACCGACGTCGGTCTGTCTGAAGATAACCGCACCCTGGTTCGCCGGCCTCGACGCCGACGGCCAGGCAAAGGCGGCGAAGCGGCTGGTCCAGCTTCTCGACGAGGAAGGTGTCGCCTATGACATCGGCGCCTACCGAGATGCCCCGGCGGGGCTTCGCATCTGGTCCGGCGCCACCGTCGAAACGGCGGATCTCGAAGCCCTGTTTCCCTGGATCGACTGGGCTCTGGCGGTACTCGCCGGCGAAGTCGCCGAAGCAGCCTGACGACAAACAAGAAGGGGCTGTCCTAGCTAAGGACGTTTTTGTCTCGAATTCACCCATGTCTTTAATTGGTTAAGCAGTTCCCGGTGATCACCTCCATTGAACCGCCATTCGCACTCCTTTAGGAACA
>Ga0056114_1000194_pt1 | contig 17664 bp, 12 predicted proteins | sample WorMetHERISLAND1_FD_77005 | JGI IMG/M metagenome (GOLD analysis project Ga0056114, IMG submission 77005) | Marine gutless worms symbiont microbial communities from Max Planck institute for Marine Microbiology, Germany - Olavius loisae HERON... ...
CCCAAACTACTGTGCAAAGTTTCATCAAATTCTATTCAAAATTGCGACCGTAGGAGCGATGACAGACACACACACACACACACAGACAGACAGACAGACGCCAGCGATCTTATAATCTGTCCCTTGCTATGCTATAGCAATGGGACAGATAAAAATACTCAGTAAGCGATGTCGTGACTGCAGTCGCTGGTGTATTAAGTGTTGCCCAGTTTTGCTTCGCTGTTGACATGGCGCTAAAGCCAGCCTGGGTGAAATGGTGGGGGTGAACCCTGACTGACTGACTAAAATTTGAATTGCACGATTGTTTTAGTTATTATTTTTACATGTCGTTGTTGGATAAAAATCGGACGATCGGCAACTTCCTGAGAATATGATCAAGAAACTCAGCTATCGCTGATATCCGCGCGATGCTTATAGACAGTACTTGGTCCTGCTTGCCGAAGTGCATACGATACGAAACGATAAAGTTTACGTGTACTGAAAAGCTGACGATGTGTTCAGCTCAGCACACGTATCCACAAAATACAAATATAAAGAAGAAACTAAAACAAAAAAGCTGGCACACAGTAAGTCCGGTCCAAGTCCATTCGCGTAGTCCATGGGGATTACGTTTGGCGTGAAGTACTTAGGGAGTGAACTGATGGATCGTGCACAGTGACTAGCGACAGTGAAGACAGGGATTCGGGATTCCTGATTCCACAGGTAAAGTGATGCATATCGTAAAGAGCGGCTAGTAATTTGTGATGAATACCAAATCTAAAGTTATTTTTGCGGTACATAGAACGTTCCCACAGCCACTTAACCTATTCTGCATAACTTGATCCTTATCATTTTTTTGTAATTCTTACCCGACCGCCTACACCTTTTTGAATACGGATGACAAACTGTTCGTTCTGTTGTGCATCACCTGGAATCAGCATCGTATTTCATTCCGTCTGCCTCATCTTAATTGCTCCTTTAATTCACTCCATTCAACGCATATTACATCATCGCCATTCTTGGTCACACTTTCACTAGCCGTCATGCATTCACTTTCCAGTTTCCACTCTATAAGCTAAATCCCATATTGTTCATCAGTCATCACAGACTGCTACTTTCCTTCCAGGACTGTCTTCGCGGACCAAATTTCCTGCGCTCAGTGGTTTTCGTTTTTTAGTTTTTCACTTTTGCGTTTCCGGTCACATGAAGTGGTCAGTAACTGATGTCACCCGTCACTTTTTTGGTGCAATTATGCTAAATATTTCGTACTGTGTCCTATCGTATAACGCGGCTGTAAGGGCAGGGTTTCCTCGATAAATTCTCTTTGCGTCCTTTTACGACGCCAGCCAATGCAACGATCGTATCCGTGCCACGGCATGCTGTTGCTGCTGCCCCAACTAGGCTACAACAAATATTTTCGACTTGTCCGTTCTGTATTAGTCTGATCATCATACTCGTGGTGTGAGTTCGTCTCCCTGCTACCAGGTCGACCGAGTCTTCATCCTGCCTATACTGTGTACAGACCTAATGATGATAGCCAGGTCTTAGGTCCTTCCTTGTCGCCCGTCCACTGTTGTGTAACAACGTGGCACAATGGATGATGTTTATCGACTGCAACTCAACCAGTCGACGATTAAAGTTTTCTGACATGTGTGACATGCACCTACTAGACCACTGCATCTTCAAAGTGGTCTGGTGCTTATCAGGAACCTCTCATATGCAAACAAAATGCTTTATTAATATTCGGCTGCATAAAAACATACAAAGATAGAACTAGCACGCAAGCGCATAAGACACGTTTAACTACAAGGAAAAGACAGGTGACTTAGAAGTTCACCTGAACGCAGAACTCTGCGTAACGACCGTAAATGTCACAGCGACTAATTCAGCGCGTTTCATGGCGCTGCGGCAGATACGAAGCGTTAAGACTCGCTAGCACGCGAGGCTTTACTGTCAATGACACGGGCTTTGCCGGTCAGTTGGACTACTGCAACTCACTGCTGACCGGTCCTTAGGGATAGTGATACGACGACGACTACTCAGCCGCATGAAAGCCAGGAGATCAGAGCACATTACACCTTTGCTCCGTGAACTACACTAATTACGGATCCCGGAGCGAGTCCATGCAGTGTTCTGGTCTACCACTGCCTACATAGCAATACTCCACTTCAGTGTCCCTGAGTCTAATGTCGACTATGGTCCAGGTCAACCTCGACACCATACTGTATCTTCCTCAATACAAGTCAGTCACCAACCGCTCTTTTACATATGCATCACCTTATCTGGAATCAATTCCCTTCTTCGTTTTGTCAACCTCGTTCTGTTCACTCTCTTCCTGATTCACCTCATCACAGTCACCACATTCGCTCTCACCATATGTCACTCCTTCAGCCTTTTATTCCAGACGTAAAACTCATCTCAGGGAAATTTATATCCAGTAGGCCAAAGACAATTTTATAGCTAAATATCAAATCCAAATGAAGTCGTCGCAGTTCCAAGCTAGGAACTTCGAGACAATCGCACTCCGTGCATAGGACATGCATTTATGCCCCTTTAACCTAGCCTACTAATGAAGTGCCGTTCTCAACGTCAATATCTTGTTTTGAGTATGGTGACAAACAATCGAACAATATTCGAGAACAGGGCGAACAAATCTTATAAATGCACGCATCAGTAGGCAAATGTCTTTAAAAACAAGGCATCGTAGAATACTGTATAGCCCTTCTCTCTGCTTTTTTGTAGTGATTTTACTGATATGCGCAGAGGGCCATCATGTACATGACATGATTGTACTCAAAAACTAAAACTAAAACTATTCAATATAACTATAATAATAATAACAATGGGACACAGGAAGTTTAGAAGACTACATTTAGAAACATACGGCTGCATGCAAAGACCTAGTAAATAATAATGCCTATATATTTATAACTTCTTTGGCTGCATGCCACACTTCTGCCAAATCAACAGTTAAGTCAAGTGCTATCGGGAGCTTGTATTGTAAACATCTTTATCATTTGATACTACACCTATAATTGTACATCATCGGCAAATAGTTTTGCAGTAATGTTGTGTGACCGATTGCTCTAGTAGAGATAAAACTTGATCTGCGAACTGCGAAGCTCTGTCCATCTGTCGTCAAACGTATCGATTCGGCATTAGCAGAACGGAGGCGTCGGTGTGGTAATATCCGAAATAATGATGATTTACTCGTAACTGCGCTGATATAATAAGGCGCTGACGGGACGTATCCTTCCGCAGAGAACACCTCGTAATGGCCGTCATCCTGCTGCTTGCTGTGCGACGCAGAAGTGCTTATAAAGCGGCTTTTCATGTATTCACGCATTTTCCACATGACGTCAATCAATCTCCTGTTATTAATTCATAGAAAGATAACGGTTAGGCTACTTCCAGCAATATTTTGGAAGAGCATTCGATTCTGCACAAAACGATATAATGGGTCTTGTGTCATCAATCATAAGTTAGAACGGTTGGTGTTAAGCATATTTTCTACAGTTTTCAGAGTTCCAGTGAGCATCAGTGTCCTCGGCAGCAGCCTGCATTGGATGTAGAAGCTCCAGCGACTGGTAAAGCAAGCCCGCTCGCTCAACTTCTTACGTAAAGGTCCGGTGAGATGGGCCAACACTGTCGGCCGGCGCGCCTCACCGGTCCTTAACAGATTGTGTGACTTTACGTCCACTCTATTCAGGCTTTGGTAGGACGTTATGTCTACTGCAACCCATACCAACTGAATAAGCAGTAAGCAGGTAAAAAGTCGGGTGAATTTATATCACGCAATTAATTTGGCGTTAATCCCCACCACTAGTGCTCCATTGCAATGTGGCCTAAATCTAAATTTCTCTGAGATGAGTTTTACCTCTGGAATAAAAGGTTGAAGGAATGACATATGGTGAGAGCGAATGTGGTGACTGTGATGAGGTGATGTGCGCAGGATGAGGTGAATCAGGAAGAGAGTGAACAGAACGAGGTTGACAAAACGAAGAAGGGAACTGATTCCAGATAAGGTGATGCATATGTAAAAGAGCGGTTGGTGACTGACTTGTATTGAGGAAGATACAGTATGGTGTCGAGGTTGACCCGAACCATAGTCGCACACAGTAGACCTAACGTCCTACCACAGCCTGAATAGAGTGGACATAACGTCCTGATACCCCTTAACTGTGCCAACACGTAAACGATCTTGACCCACAGTACGAGAGCGCTGTGCATGGGTCGGTCGGCTGGCGTTGACAGGCATGCAGTTTTCATCAGCTACGCTAGACAATTACAGCGGAAAATTGGATGCATGGTGCAGGCATGCAGAGCAATGATCGACTAGGTGCCGCAGTTGAGCAGCTGTAGCAGACTGTATGGGAGTGACGACGTTCTCTCTCGGGTCCAGTTTGAAGACGCCGCAGCATTCTGCACTCGTTGACCTGGCCCTGGTGCGTTGCCTGTGTGACGAGCCGCTGCTGGTGCTGAGATGCTTTTGTCGATTCTGTGGACAATAAGACGGATCGTCACATTTCTATTTTCTACTAGGGCAATCGTATATCACAGGCTGAACGGTAGTTCAATCACTGTGTTAACGGCGACACATCATTCCTATGGGAGCCTCGCGTGACTTTCTGACTGTTTCTTTTTTGACTTTGCTGCCGGCCCGCGCAAATGGAACGGGCTGCCGTTCAGCCTCCGCGACACTGGTCTATCTCTACTTTCAACGAACATTTGAAGACTTACTTATTCTCTGTCGCGTTTTGAGACCACGGCGCATTTGTGACATTTGGGATTTCTTCGCGCCGTTTATAAATTTAATACTTACTTACTTACTTACTCGCAATGACACAGCGAAAACAGCTGAAATAAAAAAAATGGAAAAATGGTAATAATATTTTCGCAGCATTCGACATTTCGGCGATATGCTGCAAAAGTATTATCACCATTTTCATTTTCGCTGTTTTCGATGTGTCATTGCGCCGTTAAGTGATGCGATAGGGCCTACGTTTTTGCATTTATTAAGGATAGAAGTAATGCGACAGAATTTAAGCTTTGACAACGAGACAAGAGAATTCTGAATCTACTGGAGTCAGTTGTTAATTCGAAATTTAGGAAGGTCTTATTAAACAGAATTACAGTGATCAACTTTAGGATTATCAATGGAGGTTGCTACGGTTGGAATCCATAAGGTTGATGCAGCAAAGTTCATGAATGTGAGTGTCGCAGGATTTGCTAAGAGATTATACTTAGAGAAAGGAAGCGGTTCGTCAAAGCTAGAGCCAAGGTAACGTGAGCAAAAATGATATCGATGCTACTGATGACTGTCATAGTTATGCTAGTATCGTTCTAAATAATGACGTTGTATCGACGTTGTAGGCTATGTTTGGCCGATGCACTTTGATTATCCTCTGCCATGAGCTTCTTAGCGACTGAACAGTTATCATGGCGATTAGACGCGAAAAGCGATTTGATCTGCTTTTGGCTGTATAATAAGCAAAAGCCATTTGTGTATTACGTTGATACAACGACAGATGACAAATGCATATCACTATAGAAGATAGGCAGAGTATTTAAACGGTTTACGGGAATAAGCTGAAGAGGATAGAGGTGTATTGGTCATTGGGATAAAGTGTTTAGATAGTGGAATTATTAGAATCGTATGGAGTGGACAATGGACATATTCCACTGGGAACGGCTTGACCAAAAAGCCAAAGTCATAATTCTCGTGTGATAAATACTCTACTCGTTCTGATGCGATCAAGTGCAAACGTTCGTTCTTTCGTCTATCCGCCCACCTGCTGGAGTCGAGCGACTCAAGAGGGGGAGCTGGGACGGGAGTGGGGTGGGAAGAAAGTGATATTCGGCTTTTTTGATAAACAACATCAGCAGTGAACATGGAAGTTATATTAGCAAGTCAGACGTGAGATCACAGGATCGCGTGAAGCTATTTTACAATAATGAGTTGACTATTCGTGACTCGGCTGGCGTACATTCGTTGACTGACTGTGACAGACTGGCTGGCTGTCGTCAACAGCAATACTATAATAACATAACAGCTCATCCATCAGCAACTACGCGCAAGTCTGACTTAAGTCTGCGTCACATTTCGGCGAACACATCTGCAAACTTGAAGGCCTATTTGCATTTGTTATGAGCGCTTGCAGTTGCTGTCGTTGCGAGCGCCGGTTGATGTCGGGTTGTCGTCGACTTCGTCGTATATGTACTCGCGGTGTACGTCGTGGTTGATCATCGAGTTTTTCGCTAGGCCTATAGCTGTCGACCGCTTCGATGGACCGATTTCTCAGTTTAGTGATCTTGGTAGCCCTACTGGTAGCGCGTCGGACTAACAATCGGAAGGTTGTGGGTTCGACACCGGCCTGCTAACGTAGTGTGTGTATCACAGTTGACAGGTAACCGCCTGGGGTAAACTGTCCGCTGTGGCCGGCCACCACTCCTTCTTCTGAGCTGTAAGAAGTTGGAGTCTAAGACTTGTCAGCGTTTGATAGACTCGGATCTGGCATGGGTAAATGGTAAAAGCGCTAGATAAAGCTGATGCTATGCTGACGCTTCCAAGCGCTGTATAATATCGGGAGCCATTTGCCATTTTTCCATTTTTTGTGCTTTGGATGCATGATTCGTGCAACTGTCAATCATTAGTAGACGGCCACGCTTACTCACGTGTATTGTAGTTAGGCCGCCAGACCCACCGGTGCGGTGCACTATTATTTGGCCAGTGAACGGCACGGTGTAGCCTATAGTGCCCGGCACCGTCTGCGCTGGCGATCTAATAAGCGGTTTCCTTGATTGCGCAACGTACGGAACTCAACACAATGCGTGGACAGTCCGCAAGTCGATATTTTGCGTAAACTGATTTTAAATATGTATTTTATTATATTTCGAACTTCGTACCTCCCAAGACCCCATCCCATCCTGCTGCAGAACTAGCAACTAAACTAAAATGACGACAAAATTTACCAGTTCAGCATATATAAAACTGCAAACCCATGAAATTACTCCCTGCCATATTAAGATGGTAAATGGCTCCCGATATTATAGAGCGCTTGAAAGCGTCAGCATAGCATCAGCTTTATCTAGCGCTCTTACCAACGTACAAAACGATATAATGGGTCCATATGCCAGATCCGAGTCCATCAAACGTTGGCAGTCTTAAACTCCAACTTCGTACAGCTGAAAAGAATGAGTGGTGGCCTGCCACAGCGGACAGTTTACCCCAGGCGGTTACCTGTCAACTGTGATACACACTACCTTAGCAGGCGTCGAACCCACAACCTTCCGATTGTTAGTCCGACGCGCTACCAATAGGGCTACCAAGACCACCACATTACAGTGAAAAACATCATGTTAATTCGCCATGACGTACAATTGCCACTGAAAGACGCCCATTCAACGCATCCGACACGGATGCTATCATCGACGACTGGCAGGTCCTGACATTGCTAATTTCTTGCCGATCTGCGCTCGTCGTCTGTCACGCAGGTTAACGTTGTCGACGAAGAAGGATGTGGACAAGGAAATGAACGGTGGAAAACGGCAGATTGATGCTAGCATTAAAGCTCCTATCCGATGCTGTTGTTTTTTACGGTCTGGCGACAAACACTGTACGCTTGTGGAATTGAAGACCCTTCCATATCGCCCGACTGAGCTTTAAACGTATGCCTAGTCCATTCAGGTTCAGAACCTTTCCCGTTCAATAGTTTTGCAACACCGATAGACCTACGCCTAGTTAGTTCATTGTCGAATTGATATCATTGTTGGCATCAAGTAGATCAAGAGATAATGCAGTGCGATAGGAGAGTTTAACGTGAACTAAAGAGCTAAGTGTGTCAGCTTAATCTAGCACATATCCAAAAACAAAAACATGTAAAAAAGATAATAAACAGACAAACGCTAGTGCCCATTAAGTCCGGTCCAAGTGCAAGATCCCCGAAGGCAGTCCAATAGGCCCCCATATACGCAATAAGCAATGTAGAGCCTATAAGAGTATAAGATACGCGAAGATATGAACACAGACGTCACGTTGCTCGTTAATCATCGTAGCCTAATGTCGTATGCGTAGTAAGTCACGTTTTCGGAGGAATCTGTCGGGGCCACTCAGCGTTGGAAGTTGAGCGCTGAGCGGCGTCCTGAGACTGCCACCACGTCAACCTGAAGGACCTCAGAGAGACGTTCGTGTCGTTCTGGAACGGGACGTGTCGGCACGAAGGCAGATCGGATGAGCTGTAGTGTCTATACAGCAAAGTGGCTCCGATGACTGGCCTTATCGTCCGTCGTCAGTTAATTACTCACAAGATGGTTGTGTGGCAGGGATGGCAACCGATAATGTACGACATGTCGCGTAATAATCAGTGATGTAGTGCTCCAGGCAATTGCCTTGCATCGAGGCACCTCTAGGCAGTTTTTTGGTTGCCTCGTCCTCGTTTCGTCCTCGACGTTCGCTCCTCGAATATGCCTCGAAATGAAAACCTTGACTTTGACAATTTCTTTGGTAGGCCTCCTGGAAATTCACTGCTTACTTACTTAGTGGTAATCACTAATCAGTAGTAATCTGAGTTTCTGAACAGCTGAACTACCGTTCACTATAAACAATACATCATATATTAGAAGTGTCAGTTGATGATTACATCTATTATACACCGCACCTATGTGTCGTAGCTATTATCCGTATTTTACAATACACTTTTCACGAATTTTGTGCGATATTGCTGCCTCGCCTCGTCCTCGAAGAAACTGCCTCGAGTATATCACTGGTGATAACAGACTAGCAGCATCAGCTGACGTTCGGCTTCATGTCACCTGCGGGCGGCAGTGCTGACCACATGTAAATCATCTGTGGAAAGTGATGATCGTTGTATGCGGTACCGCGCTTTTGTCCACTAACTTTTTACGCGCGACAGCATATATGCTATAGCGCGTATATGCTATCGCCCGTCCGTCCGTCTGTCTGTCAGACGGGTGGATCATAGAAAAACGGTTGAAGTTAGGATTATAAAATTTTCACCCTACAGTAGCCCCATCCCTCTAGTTTTTGCAGGATAAGTTTCATCCAGAAATTCTAAGGGGTTCCCCCGAGCGGAGGCGTCAAACAAGGGAGGGGTGGGTAAAATCAGCAGTTTTCTATCTTTAAGCGTATATATCTCGAAAACGGCAGCAGATACGGCCAAAGTTACAATTAATGACTAATAGGTAGTCACATATGGGCTTTCCATTGACACCAAGATCGATGACCTTGGATGACCTTGAACTGCTATAAGGTCAAATTCTCTTGGAATTTCGCGCCATTTCTCGTGTTTCGGAGGCAATAACAGATAAACGAATGAAGATAGACCCATAATGTCAGCCACGGAATTGTAGCCCACTAAATGTACTTTTCAGCGATGTATAGATTGCGTTGATATTGCAAGGCGTTCTACAGGGCGTCAAACAACGGTGAGATGGCAAAAACAAGTCTTCATACACACACGGCTGTCGCGCGCTTACCTGGCGTTAGCTAGGCTTTCTTGTCCCCCGTGGCAGTCTCACGCCGTTTTGTCACCCTCTAAATACAAGAGGAATTCACCAAAAGTACTTACTTATCGCAGAGCAGAGTCATGAAATAGCTTCGATATTACGTCGTGGACAATAGCTGTTGTATTTTCATGGCGCTGTGCCGCCATGAAAATACAACAGCTATTGTATTGTTTGGCTACAGTCCAGTTTTGTGTCAAAGTGACTAAATATATTGTCGAAGTACTCTCACCGATTGGTAGTTCCATCAGTATAGTTTCGCGTTACTAAATCTCGTTCAATAATGCTGACGTCGTCACCTTCAGCCCCAGGCCCCAACTGGGCATTAAATACATGAATTCCAGATTTTCGAACAATAAATCTCTATATCTCAGAAACGATGCAAGATAGAGACATGGTCAGATAGATGAACAAAATGAGACGGACGGACACAGAGATGAACGGAATTGCTATGTCCATATCGCACTCTAGACAGCTTAGCTGCGGACGCACGATAACTGTTTACGGGTGACTGCATCGTATCAACATACTGTAGTGAAGGAAAGAAGATGATCGATTCAGCAGAGGATCGGACAATCATTGTGAGACATGGTAGATTTCGACAGTCGAGTAGAGAAGAACAAACGGGCGAGAGAAACTGAGACAGTGGGAAATGTGAAGTAGAAGATTACTCTGTGGTAGCAGCTGACCAACATTATCCGACATCATTACCATCAAACTCCAGACTCCAAAATAATTGAACGTGTTTTCAAGACTCACCGTACTTCCTTATGTACTTATAAGTTATCACCGTACTTCCTTGCCTACTGCAAGCATCATTCCACTGAATGATAGATTGTGCATAGTGGCTGGCGAGAGTGAAGACAGGGACTCCTAATTCCACAGGTGGATCACTACTGTTTATCCATGATCACATCATCAATGCCATTGGATCACAGAAGTTGTCGTGTCTTTGCGTCCTTGATTTGTCTGCCGGTTCGACATCATTGACCATAATATTCTCATTACCCGCGTCTTTCATCTTGGTTTGGAATTCACGGCTCTGTCTTAAACAAGTCTCATACCTATCATCCAGTTCTTTCACTGTCATATGTGATAATACATCTCTTCTGAGCATATTTTTTCTTGCGATGTTCCTCAAGGCTCTGTTCTCGGTCCTCTACTTTTCAATTTTTCATCATGTATGCCACACGCTCAGCACTCTCATCTCCTCACTTTCTATAAAACATCACCTTTAAACAGATGATACTCAACTTTTTCTCATTCCATCCTTGTAACTTTGACTCAATTATCGCCCACCTTCAGACCGCTCTGCGACATATTTCCTCCTGGATGTCCGCGAATCTTTTTACTCTTCTAACACTGAATTTCTCATTATCGGTCTCAAACAGCAACTTTCTAAAATAGACAACTCTTCACTAAATACCACTCATTCTGCACGCAACCTTGGTTTATATTGATGAACGTCTCTCTGATCAAGATCTCGTCATTAATTCCTGCTATTCTCATATCAGAGAGCTCCGCTGTATCCGATTTTACCTCGATTCTAAAACAGCCAGTACCATCGCTGTTTCTATTGTCCACTCTAAACTTGACTACTGTAACTCTCTGTCTCTACTACAATATTCCTAAGTCTCAAACGAACCGCCTCCAGCAGACTGATTCTGCTCGTACTATGGCTGAAGCTCCTAAATTTTCTCATATCACACCCGTCCACCCGTCCTCAGATCTCTGAACTGGCTCAAGGTCAACAAACGCATTGGATATAAACTCATCTCACTCGCATATAGCCAACCTGACTACCTGTACAACCTGATCTCTGACCACATTTAGCTTTTCAATCCTATTTTGCCGTATCGTATCGTATCTCAGATAATCGAAAAATAATCTGTATGAGATCAGTTTGAAGAAAACACACTGGAAAGAACTAGTAAAGAAAATGACTATAATGAAGACAGAACCTATGAAGACAGCAGAAGAATGAAGTCGACGACAATAAGACTAACAAAAAAGACTTGACGAAAGTCTGCAAAAACTCCACGTTGTTTCGTTGATGTCGACTTTGTTGGGAATTTCTGAGGTGAAGAATCATAACGAAGACGGCAGGCAGGAACGTCTAAGTGGTCGCGAGCCAAAAATAGATATTGGATACGATACGATACGATAGAAGAGTAAGTTTAACGTGGATTCGAAAGCTGAGTATTCAGCTTTATCTAGCATACATAGCCTGAAAAAAAGAAACTAAAACAAACAAACGCCAGTGCCCCTTCTATTGGAGTGTTAACTGGAGTGTAATAAGCACGTATAGTGACTGGAGACAAGACATATAGTTTACGAATCTATTTATATTTCGGTAGCTTTTTTGGCGACAATCAATCAATTAGATGTGAAAGGTGAAGTCGGCAACAAGAGATCTCTGGTATTCTATCTCTCTCTCTCTCTCTGTCTTTGTTTACGCTGCTGATACTTTGCGTGTCCGATGTAATCCACAGGCGAGTTCTCCGTCTTCATTGATTCACGTTACGTGATTCACGTTACGTGGTGGTTTTAGTTCGAGATATTAAGATCCCGGTGGACGTGTCACTCCATCCATCACGAAGAGAAAGAACAGTGAAACCGTCTGCTGATACTGCTGACTGGTGTTCTAGCACTAAACTGGTCACCCGGCTTATCGTGCTTTCTATGATTGAGCGGCGCGTAACTAATGCTAACGGCCTTTTTATGGTCACTTTTACGACTATTCCAGCTGGGACACGAACATTAACGCCTGTTCAATCTTCTAAGCCACGGCTTCCGCAGCAGCTTCGGCTTTAAGTCGAGTCACATATATTGTGGTGTAAATGAAAACAAACCGTCTAGTGGGATTAACAATCGTGGAATAACGTGTAATTAAGCTAACACAAGAAAAGAAATACGCATGTCAAGAACAATTAAGTCATGCAAACCGCTTGAAAGCTTTCCCTCGTAGAAACAACACAAAATCATTATTATTGTATGCATGCACCATTTGTACTGTTAATACATCGTATGAATCATGTACTATTATGGCATTGTTTGCGACCATCTTGGTCCTTCTGTTATTTAATAAACTAAAATTGTGAAAAAATTGTAATCAATCAATCAATGAAAACACAAAGCGCCGTATTGTATGTCGCAAGAAACTAGGCTGAGTGTTTACAGTCGCTGTAGGTGGTGTCAAAGAGTTCGGTTTTATAAGTAATGGCTGAAAGTATACTGAACAGTTCAGCAGAACGACGGTCGTGCGACAGCGAGTTTCAGACTGAAGGAGCACTGATGCTGAAGGCTTTAGCCGACAATGAAAGTGCAAAATCTGCGGTACAGACAGTAACAGTCTGTCAGTAGATCGTAGTGTCTATTCTGATTGTTAGTCCAAGTCTAGAATCACGTAACAGAGGTAAGCAGGAGTGTCGGTGGTATTGTCTTATATGAAATAACTACTATATTGTATGTTAAACTCTGCTGTCGTATCGTATCGTTTCTCATCTACATAGAACTTCAAAGTTCAAACTTATAACTAAACAAGATAATGTTCAAAAGAACACGGAGTCTGTCCAATGCCATCTGTAACACTCATAAGATATTTCTATCCGAATATATCTGGATGACCTAGAAGTTTAGGGTCACATGAAGTCATAACTCAACGTGCATCTCCAGTCATATTTAAGATATGACTGGAGATGCACATTGATTCCGAGGTGCCATTTCCTATAGGTGATCTATTGTAACCGAGTATTCATCTCCAACCATTTTCCAGATAATGGACATTTTTATATCTGGGTCACGACCTTGACCTTTCTAGGTCACATGACGTCATCGGTCACGTGACCAATCGATCCGCCATATGTCATTTCCTATTGGTGTCCCATTGTAACCGAACCTCTATCTCTAACCCTTTTCGAGATATTCGACCTCCAAAACCCGTGCGCGCGCACACACACATAGAAACACACACAGACACACGCCGCAAGTGATTTTATATTCTGTCCCATGTCATGGTCTCATGCAATGTATTGCATTGGACAGACAAAAATCTTTATTCTCTACAGAGGGCGGATGTGACGCAGGCATGCGTGTGACAGTTGCAGCTGCGTAGAACTCCTGTGACGTGCCGGTCCGTTGTCAGGCCAGAGTCCAGTGTCGACATCATCCAACTTCACGGTGGCGCTGTCCGATACTTTTATACGCTCCTTTTATTGCTTTTGTTCGACATTAATAAATCATTGCAACCAATCTGGAATGCTGTGGAACATGTCCATCTACTCCTCGCTGGTACTAGATCTTTAAGATCGGAAACAGAATGAGCACAGCCACGGCCTACTCAAACAGTAGTAGGCCGTGACACAGCACAGTCGCTTTGTCCTTAACGCTCTGCTAAGCTTGCTCGAAGAACGGTAATTTATGCCTTATTTAGTGTAGGTCTGTTTGGACATAGTGGGGACGGGTATTGAACGTTAGCAGTCAAACTGCTAAGCCGCGACTGATGAACGACAGTCGGTTGCGTGTGTGTTGTGCTAATGACCGTATTTACGGCGTATAAAACTTCCAGACTGTTAACATTAAATACAGTAATTGGATGGCCTTGTATATCGCTCGCTAGCTCGCCACGAAATAGGCCTACTGGCCTTTCGTTTGCTAAAATTTTCCCCTAGGCATTCTGTAGTTATTATAACTATTGTCACTTTAATATATGCATATGAATGCAATGCGTCATGGTATTGGAATATTTTAATACGCTGAAAAGTTGACTGCTGACGTGTAGCAACTTGGTCTACTGCGCGTAACCAGAATGAAAACAAAATAAAAGAAATAAAACTGGAGCTAAAAGGAATCTTATTAAGTAATATTCGTGGCCAGTTGGTATGTCTGAGTCCGTCAATCGTTATGCTGTTAACTAGCTTCTTGAACACTACCATAATAGGTAAGATTAAGGACACTACTGATTAACAACACACTATAGTATTCGCATACGACGACAAAGCAATCATCAAACAAATTAGTCGAAATAGATGTTTATTTTGTAAAACATTTTATTCCTATGGACACAGTGACTTATCGGCGTTTGTCTGTGCTGATAAGTGACTTTAGTGTCGCGCCACACAAGAATGTGTCGTCGTCGTCGTCAGGTAGTACAGTCTAATTCTATGGTACAGTCCATGGTTCAGTCTCAGTCGCCATGGTCTCTCAACTGTACTGTCTGATGTACTGACTTCCGTGTCTGCCGCTTCTCCATTATTGTCTTTGGCTTCCTTTGTTCATTTCCTCGTACGAACACTAACTAAATCCATTCCAGTCCAATGGCTGGCACCGCGGAGCCAATTTGCCACTGTTCCACTAGACCACCCACTATGGACCACCCATCTGCTTCGTTAGCGTAACGTATCGATGCACGACACAATTTTGACTGTCTGTCATCATGACCGAAAAGATGCGCAGCGTCACGATTGCGCGAACATTCTTCTTTTAGTTCAAATTTCGATATCGGCGTTATTATACAAAATCAAAATTGTACAATGTCAACGAATAAGACAATATCAATAGACGAGTCAAATCCCCGCCGTCTCTCTGCATTTTAAATCAATGAAAACGTAGGAGCGCGATGTTTCTAATAAGACAGTTGCACTTATTACGATACGATAGAAGAGTTTAACTTAGACTCAAAAGCTGAGTGTGTGCACACATAGTCAGAAAAAATATAAAAATATAAAAAGAAGAAACCTAAAACAAACAAACACCAATACCCACTTAGTTTAGTTCAGTTCTTTTTCAAGATCCGTGAAAGCAGTTCAGAAGAAAATCAGAAAGACTATGGAGGAAAGGATTTATGAAAGAGATGAGATTTTAGTCTGGAGTGAAAGGCTTATGAACAAGACTGTCAATAAGCAATTCGCCGACCAAAGCAGCGCAGCAGGAAGGTCCGTGGGGTCGGTGAAATATTTATTGACGGCGTTTTTACGCAAAGGCAGCAATCTTGGAAATAACTCGTTGTTTTACTGCTGGTCGATGGAGGCTGTGTACTGTGTGTGCCCCAGACACGACACGAGAACAATCATTTTATTGGGCAACAGCTGTTCCACCCAGTAGAGCGTCGCAGTAGTCCAGTCGGCAGTATATGAATGGATGGTGTGTGAAGTCAAAGGCCGTTGGACGACGCAAGCTGAAGCAGCAGCTGTTAAAATACGATTGAGTCACAGCAGTTTGTGACCGTGGGTCCATACAGAACTGTTTACCTCGATACAAGCTTATTGGAGTTTTTTGGGGCGACGTATCGCCCGTCTAGTGTAGCTGAAACGTGTTAGTGTCCAAAACGTCATCCGTCAAGGTCTTTGAAAGGTGTTTTGTTTTTCTGCAATAAAACTGCTTTAATTTGTTGTATTTCAGTCAACTTTTACGCAGAAAAGTACATCTGGCGTCGTACTAAGCACGTCATGAGAGCTGAAATCTCTCTGTGAACTAGTGTGGATGTCAGTGTCCTACCTTCAAATTATATAGGCCTATAGGCCAAGAAACGACGTTAGCAAGCACGATGATGCCGTTGTATTTGCTTTCGACGTAAATGATGTTTCGAAGAGCTGGGAGGAGATTGCGCGTAACAGTACGAAGGCTTATCAATCCGCCAATGTTGAGAAACGAATCGCGTAATATTAAATCTGTAAGACATTGCACATACTACATTGCGGGGCATAAAAATTGTGTCCTTTTTATTGGTAGAATAACTTTGCAAAATTATGCCATACTATGACAATTTTTGGCACAAGATGCACGTGAGATTGAGAATATCCCATCTTTGTAAAATTGAAAAACTGAGAACTCAGAAAATTGGGGATAATTGAATAAAAATTTGTAATCTAGCGTATGGAACGTATAATATGTGTGTAAAAATTGATTTAAAATTATCAACCGTTTGTGGAAAATGCCAAAAAAACCCAGGGACGGTTTTTTGACTCACACTGTAATGCGTTGATGCGAGCGGCGTAACGCTTGTTCGTTGAGGGACAAAATCTGCTGCACTGGAATATCGGCGACGATGGACAATCGATATTTCGTATGAGGCATCATCGCTGACAACCAATCATTTACACAGCAGCTGTCTCTAACCCTCGCCTCCAACGCCTCTGCTATCGAATTAATAACGACAATGTGTCCCTGGGGTGTAGTGGTGCCAAACTGTCCATAGATTGACGAAATCTCGCTTCTGTAAATATTTTCAAGCCAGAATGACTCGATAAACTTAACTGTGTATATAGAGAAAACACACAGCTTTTCTAAAATTCACAGGATTTATTTCGCTTGGCTGTGTGCTCTCTCCTGTTATCACGAACCAATTATCACGTTAGACGTTTAACAGAAACTTTTTCTCTCTCACTTCAGTATTTGCCGTTCCATTTGATCAGTTTTTGTGCGTTGCACTGGCAGTTGTAGCTGTTGCTCTTGTCACTCGTCAGATAACTCTGTGTGATGAGTATTTCAGAAGTTAGAATGTTTCAGCAGTGTTCAGTATATCGGCCAACGACCAGTTTGAATCTTTCTGGAACTTTACTATGATTTCGGTTGCTTCTTGTCAATCTTGTGGCATGCTATCTCTGCAGCTACACCCAGAGTTATTTTGATAGGAATATCTTGTTTCCATGCAATGATGGGATTTAAAAATAACATCCAATATGGCGATCGTCGTTTGTCATCGAAAGGTACCGTTCCGGCGTCATTAAAGCGCGTTACACATCTTGTGGAGTCAGACGTGCAATGTAACAGTAGCTAATAGGCCTAGTAATGGTGAGACACCTGATCATAGCAGTACTGTATGTCACAACATAGCAGCTCATCTGCTAATTATGCTGTCGATGACGTGGATGTCTCGCGTAGGCTATTGAATTTGCGAAATTCCACTTCCCTTAATTACATGCCGCATGAATACGATACAGTGTTTATCAACATTGTCATTTGTCTGTTTCGCGTGTTTTCAATCAGTTTAGTTTTCATGTTAGTTCTTAATTTTGTGATTTGTTGGCGGTGTATGTAGTCACGTTAGTAGTGACAGATTGCGCTTTCTGCCCCATAATCAATCATTTTTTTGACAGGTTAATTACTACCTCTAAGCCCCGCCCACATTCCATAACCTAATTATACATAATAACAGGTCACGGC
>Ga0056114_1000195_pt1 | contig 17651 bp, 16 predicted proteins | sample WorMetHERISLAND1_FD_77005 | JGI IMG/M metagenome (GOLD analysis project Ga0056114, IMG submission 77005) | Marine gutless worms symbiont microbial communities from Max Planck institute for Marine Microbiology, Germany - Olavius loisae HERON... ...
ACGAAATACAGTACTGCTTACGAAATCCACGCATTCGCATGCATTCAATAGAGAGCATTCGATTAGGATGCTAAAATTTAAACTTGAGGCGACTTCAAGCTCATCAACAGTCAATGTACGCTGGTCTGATGATGTTAGCGGCTGACGTTGCTGATTTTAGGGGTGTCACGAAATACCGCACCGCGTACACCGCTCGCACCGCGCTGAAATAGTTAAAACAACCAGATGATGATGATGCTTGGGTTTTAACTGAATAAGCAGGAAAATAAGCAGGAAACGTCGAATAAGTGAAGGGGAGAACTGACGAAGGGGTGAAATATCCAGTTACCCACCGAGCACGTCTACTCACAGCGCGGTGCACGCGTTGTACGCGGTGCGGTGTTTCGTGACCTCGCTGAATTTATTAGGTTTCAGAAACTATAGGCCTATTAAAGACACTGGATTTCGTAAATTTTGGTGGATTTTGTGGATTTCGACTTTTAGCCGGACCGCTACAATCTCTACAAATGATCAGCATACCATACCATCTTCTAGAAAGTCCGACAACACAGAGCCTCGACTGTTTCAAGGACTTGAGCAATGAGCATGCAATTGTCTTGTGGAACTTGGCAAGCTTTTCTGATCGAAGCTGCTCGTATTTGGAATGCTATGCCATGCCATGTCTCGTCAGCGCCATCTCTGCCAGTTTGCCTGTAGCCGCCTGAAGACACACCTCTTTGTGTGTTTATTCCCGTGAATTTCGTTGTGCTTGTGAAGTTGTCAAGTGACGTAAATATTATTGGATACCTCAGTTGATATTGTTACTTACTTATCACACACACACACACACACACACACACATGGCTGTCACACACTTACCTGGCGTTAGCGAGGCTTTCTTGTTTGTAGTCATCCAGCATGCATTGAATTCATGAATTGATGTTGCTGTAATGCATTTAAACAACACTGTGGGTGAACCCTGAGTTAAGAGATGATAATACTGTGGAGTGGTAGAAATTGTTGCGCCTGCGATGAGGTGCCAAGTTCCAGCAAGACAATGGCATGCTCACTGCTCAAGTCCGTTTCAGTAAATGATGCCATGGAACGGCACCAATTTACATGGTTGATGAACTATTCCAGCAAAGATTACAGGAAAGATCCTGTAATTTTGCATGCTCAAAATGCTGTTAAAACCTAACCAGTAACCGTCCATCCCACCTACAATCAGCGTACCATTGGTATTAATTGAACTTTTCTGATTGCTGCAGTGCTGCTTGTACTTGGAATGCTTTGCCATGTATGTCATATCCGCTCCATTCTGCCAGTTTTTTGTAGCCTGCCTAAAGACCTACCTCTTTGGGTGTTCATTCATTTGACTTTTGTAGTGACTGTGAAGTGACTTTGTCATTATTAGACACTTTAATCGATTGTGTTACTTGCTTATTTACTTACTTACAAACTGCTGTACAATGCTAATTAAAACTCACAATATGTATGAGTCGGAATGAGATGTATGGGCACCCAAGACGAGAAGTTTATGGGGCAAGGCTGTTGGTCAACTCGTTTTGTTGACATAATGTGTACATTTGCGATTTTTATACAGCTAAAATGCTGGAGCAGCGTTCGTCAGTTCTGTACTTAGAAGATGGATCCAGTTTTACAGGTTATGGATTCGGTGCTGCAAAAGACATCTCTGGAGAAGTTGGTATGTAGCCATTATATTTGTTATAGTTTCCACATTCACAGGCTTGGCTTGATTGCAGGATACCATAGTCTATGAGAGGTACCGGGTACCTGTCAATATTGGCACATGACAATTTTGGAACGACCAATTTGGTGGATGTGTATTTTAGTGGATCAGCCAGTTACAGGAAAGACTTAGAAGATAGTTGAAAGTAGGACCCATATCACACTCACTACTAGAAAAGGCATCAATGAAGGTCATGTCCCTGATAATGACCACACCCCCTCAGCATATTGGCAGGTTGGATCAGCTTGTACACTTCCGCATCTGACTGGACATCAGTACTCGTCAAAGTTTGGAGAACTAAGCGGATTGACTGAGACACGAAGATGCTGGGTTTGAAAAAGTTTCAACTCTTGTGGATCCACTTCACTTCAAATGAGGTTGGGTTTTCGGTTGATTGGTTGAACCATGCATGTTCATTGTCTGGTTCTGATGGATAATCCTGCCATGTCTTTCAGTCAGACTTTTAGTCATTAAAATAGTTTCAAATGTTGTCATGTGTGCCACCATTTTGTCTCTCAGTAAGTTTCTTGTACGCTGCTTATTTGTAAAGCAGCTAAAGAGTTTGAGTTCCTTATTCACATCAGATACGGTGGCTGTGTTGCTGTTGATGCAGTGTTTCAGACCGGAATGGTTGGCTATCTGGAGTCACTGACTGATCCCTCATACCATTCTCAGATCCTAGTCTTGACCTACCCGTTGATCGGCAACTATGGAGTGCCCGGTGACGATCGTGATGAGTTTGGCTTGCTGAAGTGGTTTGAGTCAGAGAAGATCCACGTCGCGGCATTGGTCGTTGGTGAACACGCCATTGAGTACAGTCACTGGAGTGCATGCAAGTCACTTCATGAATGGCTCGCTGACAACAACGTCCCAGGCATTTATGGTCTGTATTTGATTCACACAGTTGTTGCCATATTCTCAAGACATTGCTGGCAATATCTGAGTTGTGCTTATCTACACGGTTGCTACAGATCCTGGAAAAGTCTGGAAAGTCCTGGAATTTAAAGTAGAAATTTTCAAGGCCTTGAGAAGTCCTGAAAATGACTATATCTACGGAAATGTCCAGAAAAATCCTGGAAACTGTGATGCTATTGCACATGTTCCTGACACTAGTTATACCGTTGCATTATTTCATTTCCTTGCATTTCAGGAGACTAGTCGTCTGCAGTTCAATATGCAGAATTTTGTTGGTATACTGTAAGTGTCAGATTGCTGTTGCTGTCTGCTGTATAAGAAATTTTATCATTTAAAAGCTAATTTTTAATGTTTTTGTTTATATTGATAGAAAAAAATTACATTGAAAAGCCTGGAAAAGGAAGTAAATTGGTCCTGAAAAAGTCTGGAAAAATACAGCCATATTTTGGTAGCAGCCGTGTATCTATTATGTAATGTATTGACTATTGACTTTTGCTGCTGCCAGTCTGATATTGTCTGTGACTTCAGTGAAGTGAGATAATGCATGAGATGGAAGCCTCTTGGCAGTCTGTTGACTCTTGTTGAGTTTGCTTTATGCAATCACCAACATGTTGAATTTTTATGCAGCAAGCACTATTGACTATATGGATTGAAATCGTCGTTATTGTTGCTTATTTAATTCATCCCAGTTCCTGTCACAGTGACCTGAGATGGTTTGTGTGAAAGTGATCTGTGCTGCGTTGACTGTCCAGGTGTTGACACACGGGTGTTGACAAAGAAGATTAGAGAGAACGGCACAATGTTGGGCAAGGTATTCATTCTCCTGCTGAATGATTGATAGTTGTTTATTACAGTATGTTCTGTTATTCATTTAGTAAATTTTAGAATAAAATTCAGAAGGAATTTATGCTATTTGCCAACGCATCAGTCTATTGTACCTCAACTTTCGCTTGTTTTATTTTGCTATAGCCGCTGTTTGCATTATGAAAATGCCATAAACTGAAAATATCCATCCATCCATCCATCCATCCATCCTATTTTGCCATATTTTTAACAGTGGAATTCAGGTCTACTAAGATGCGTCTAGGTATCATTATTTTGTGCTGAGTGTTTGCATTTTTTATCGCAGTTTTTGCAGATTAAAAATGTGAAATTGGTCGTGTTTGCAGTTTATTGATTGCTGAGCTGAAGCTGCTTTAAAATGTATTCATTAGAACGATGTTGTTCGTTGTTGGAAGATATGAACTTGTGTAATCTGATTGCATTTTCATTGCGTGAAATCCAGACAAAACTGATGCAAAAAGATCTCAACAGCTTCCCCTTGGAGAACTGGAGGATACCACCAAAATCCAGGATACCCTTGTACTATCTGCCTACATGGATGAAGACTATGCAGCAGGACTTGAAATCTACTCTCTCCCGAAGGAAGCAGTTGACTTGGCTTAGAAGCATCCACTCCGGAGCCTGATGTCTACGTTTGGCGCTATGCACTTGTATTGGTGCATGCCATAAAAGAAGAAATAAGTAACCTGAAGAAGGAACTACAGTGTTACTTGTCATATGTCAGTGCCAGCACATAAACCTGTTAACTGATGTTTGAGATAACATTGCTACTGGTACTTGATGTGCTATGAAGGTATTGTCATCTGAAACCATTCCGTCATCAGTCGCTCTGCTTGATCCTAATCTACGCAACTTGGCTGATGAAGTTGCCTTAAAGGTATAAATTATGCAGTTGCAAGTGTCTGTAATTTGTGGCTTGTTAAAATTTGGTGTAATATTGCTAAAGTTTGCAAACTTGCGCAAAACATGGATTAAAACTATGACAGTTTTATCATTGTTTTTGTGATGTGTTCATTTCGAATGATATTGCCCTTACACTTTCTGATGTGTTATGTGCTATTAGTGTTTACAGATGACTGAATATTGTAGATATGAATTACCAACCCTTCTTGTGTAGCAGACAGTTGCTTTGTGTTCCATTAAAGTGGTAATCGCATGTTTACAATATCGGATCTCTTTTTCACAAGATACGTTCAAAATTCAAAGTCGCATAAAATGGCTGAAAGATGGTTGCTAGGAATTTATGTTGGTGTTTTATTTCTGTCTTGCAGCAATATTATTAATATTATTATTATTATATCATAAACTCAGTTTGATAATGTTTTGCAAATTTGCAGAGATTTCATTACACTTCTTTAAACATTTTCAGCAGTTGCGGTTTGAATATGCATTTGTGCGTAAATTGTTAGGAGCAAAGAATATTTAATGAGAAAGGAGACGTCAACATACTCGTTGTCGACTGTGGACTTAAACTGAATCAGATTCGCTGCTTGTGTTCACGTGGAGCCAGAGTGAAAATTGTACCGTGGAATTTCCTGCTGTCATCAAACACTGGTACTTTTTTGTCTGCTGGTTTTTATCACGTGTTTGTATTACTGCCATGCCATGGTAATATCTGTTAGTGAACTTTGCTGGTGTCAGATCATATTTGCTGAAGAAAGTTGAGTGAGTTTTGCCGATTGTTGTGCACTGGGAGAGGAAATAACGAGGTTTTGTGATAGCTGTGAAAATTCTATCACCGAAGAAAAGTGTGGAACAGCTGTGCTGTAGCTGATGAACAGTTGCACAAAAACAGCTAACATCGCTGGTTATCAACATCTGTGGTCTGCCAGTCAGCGGAAGTTGATCATTCCACGTTATCGACTGGATCGACTGGACGGTCGTCAGTTTTTGCTGTTGCGGGCCCGTCGACCTGGAATTTACTACCAGACAGACAGTCTTTGTGACTCAGCACTGAATTCGACATTCATCTCTCAGCTGAATATACACCTTTTTACAAAACATTGATGAGATGTACTTAGCGCATTGGAGATTTTTTTGAAAATGCGCTATATAAATTGACACTACTTGCTTACTGGTTCACTGCTTACTGGCTCACTGTCTATCTATCTGTTTATCTATCTGTCTATCTGTCTATCTTTGTTCGTCCAATAATAAACAATTTGCAATACAACTAAACATGCAATAGGACAGGACAGTGAGACTGAAATACTGAACACTGCCCTAAAAAATGACAGTAACACAACACAAACACAAGTCCAACTAGTAAAAAGCCTAATATAAAATCAAACAGACAAAGAAACATACTTACTTACTTACTTACTTACTTAATTATTTTGTATGATGTAATACGGTATATTGTGCAGTATTTGAGATATGTAATGGTCTAGTATGGATTATCTTGTTGAGGTCTGAACTCCAAAGACACTGCATGTTTCTGTCGCCCACAGATGTGAATTGTCTGTTGTAGACTTTGATGGACTGTTCGTCAGCAACGGGCCGGGAAATCCGGAGACATGCATGAAAACAGTGGAGCAGCTGCGGCTCGTGCTGGCCAGGGAGCCAGCTAGGCCGGTGTTTGGTATCTGCTTCGGACATCAACTGCTGTCTCTTGTTGCCGGAGCCAGCACATACAAAATGAAGTCAGTGTCTGTACTTGTGTTGGTGATTCAAATTGTAATAGCAGTTGTTTTGAGGTGCGTAACACAGTAATATTACTGTACTATACTGTTATATGTATGGCTATTACTCAACGCAGATAAACAATTGAGTCACAACTTGACACAGTTGCAGACATAAAGAAAAAGGTCTTTAGCAGCCGTGTGAAAGTAGACATCTCAATGTCTGACCCACGCACATCAGATGGAAGACTGTTTCTTCCACAGTCCGGGACCAGACTGGTGGAAACCTGCCACAGAACGTTGTTCTCATGCATGGCACCTGGCAAACGTCAGTCTGCTGACTGAAGACGAAGTCTGTGGTGGCGATCACTGGTGACAAGTTTTATGAGAGGTTACGACTGAGCCAGACCATGGAGTGACTTGCACACCCGCAATGCCACCTTGAAGCAGGGTAGTTAGTTTCAGTGTTGGTATTAATTTTATCTCAAAATACAGTACTCATGGAAACGGAGAGGTGTGTGAATGAGTAGATAGGTACGGCAGTGCAGAGGTATATGATAACAGAATACAGATACGGTGTAATGCTGAGAGATGTGGTAATGTGAGCTGGATGGATGGTTGTGTGGTAATGTGTGTTGAATCATTGTGTTCACTGTTCAGGTATGGTAATCGAGGTCTCAACCAGCCCTGCACTCACACTGACACTGGTCGCTGCTTTATAACGACCCAGAATCATGGATATGCTGTCGATCCTGCATCGCTGGATCGTGATTGGTCCGTTCTGTTCACCAATGAGAATGATCATTCTAACGAAGGCATTGTTCACTCCCACAAACCTTTCTTTAGGTATTCTGTTGATATTTTACCTCACTAGTTTCTGTCTGCTAGAATAGATTGTACTAACTCTACAATTATTAGTGATGATGTCACTAACACTTATAAATGAGTGCTGTTTGTTTTTTGTTTTTTTTTATCAACGTTGCAAGAGTTTATTTGAGTCTGTGAGTAATGGCCTGTTTACAAGTGCACTGCGATAGCGCTGGGATAGTCAGTAGCATTTAAATATTCATGAGTGTTCAATGTTCATGTAACCACAACCAGCCTGCATTATATTGAGTAATACAGCTAGGAAATGACGATAATAACTGTACAAGAATTTTAATATTAATCAGTTGCTTCGCAGTTTGGTTAATTACTTGCAAACGTGTGTAATAGTCTTCATCAGTTGCTTAGTAGTAATTACCATTTAGCAGTTCACGTGGCATTTGCCCAAATGACATGCAGTACAGTACTGCAGAGATTTTTATACAACAGTGACAGAGAGCATGACAGAACCATAAATCATCATTTCTCAGCTTTTTGTATCTAGTACTGGACATTTTGGTGTATTTTATGGGATCATTCTGAACTGGTTCAATACACTTAAACACATTCGCAGCATCATTTTGCACACCAATTACATCACACGTCGAACACACGCCAGAATATCAAATAATTGAAAGTCATGAAGGTGTCATGTATTGTGTATTCATTAATTTCATGCTATGCTGTGATTGGCTGCTGGTGCGATAGTAATATCTCAAGAGTAGAAACACTGCTGGCATTCTACTAGTGCAGCACAGCGTATGTGTGAACAGTGCCATTCACATTTGCTTTACTATCGCTATCCTAGCACACGAACTCACAGCACAGCAGATGTTACTAACGCTCACTATCGCTATTCCCGCATTGTACAGTGCGTGCGTGTACGCAGTACGGGCCCTGAAGTCTGAATATCGGTTGCTAGTTTTTTGCAGTTTATAGATTTAGTACATATAACAGATAATAATAACTTTGTTGCAAGTTAGTTAAAACAACTACTGTACTTAATTACTATAGTTGTTAGCAGAACGTGATTGACATTCAATTCATTCATTCAGCTGATGTTGTACTGTTGAACTGGTGCAGTGTACAGTTTCACCCGGAGCACATGGCCGGTCCGCAGGACTTGGAAGTGTTATTTGATGTCTTCATGGACCAAGTCAGAGATTGCAAAGCCGGCAAACTGGGGTGATTATTTCTCTGTTCTGAATAATTTGTAGTCTTCATGAGATTATATAAGAAACAGTGATGGTTGATTGGTTAAGGTTTCCAGCAGCTGAATTGACCAGCCGCCTTTGTCATAGTAGTTCTAGCTGTATGTTGCCTTCTTGTGACGGACGATTCGGTCACTGCTTGCTGCTATGGTATTCAGAAGTCTGGAGTCTGAATTTCTGGAGTAACCGTGAAAACTGAAAGTACTTCAGAAATTTGTCTGGAAAGTCCCAGTAAAAGTCCCAAGTCCCTGTGAAAGTCCGTGATTGTCTGCGTGAACTATGTATGTTCTAACATGCTGACAAGCGCAACAGACAGACTAATGACAGAGACAGACGGACAGAATTACTTTGTCATTTACTGCGTATATATAAATTGCCACGTTGTAAGAGCAGTCTCTCTACGTGCTGCTTAACGGTGATGCAATAGCACTGGTATGTAGTACGTATGAATGACTGTGAAATGCTTGCAGATGATTAACAATTTTATATTGCACGTCATATTCTTATAAAAGACATGTTATACGGACTGACATAGCAAAGGAAGCTAGACTCGGTTAAATGAGTGATTATGCGACGATTGGTGTCATGTCTGCTGATGCTGGTAGGTTGACAGTGAAGCAAAGACTTCACGCCTGTCTGCAGTATACACCGAGTCCTGGTAGTGTGCTGGCTGTGAAGCCAAGGAAGGTTCTAGTGCTTGGATCTGGAGGCTTGTCCATTGGTCAGGCTGGTGAGTTTGACTACTCTGGGTCACAGGTATGTTTTTTCAAATGTTGCTAGTAATTGTTGTAGTTTTTTATTTGATGTATGTCAGCGTCATGTACATCTGTCTAGGTAAGCTCTGTTCTTGAGAATTTCATTAGTAGTGAAATTTCTTTTGCTGATAATAACTAGTATTATAATTATATATATATAATAATATAAACTAGTATTATAATTATTAATTACTGATTTGTGGTCTGTTTTGGTCCTTCGAGGAATGGAATGCTGAGTCAACCTAGATGGCTGGCTGCATACCAAGATGGTTTACCCACCCACAAATGGTTACCCATCTAGGTAGTAACCGGGCCCGATGTTGAGCAACTATGTCGATCAAAACCAACGCATTACTGCTAAGCCAGGCCACCATCATAAAATTACTATGTATGTTCTGTGAAAGGATATGTTTACAGGTTGATGTGTGTGTGTCTATATCTGATGATCTGTGATGTATTCCTCCTATGATTGTATGATTGACACGTTGTAGGCAATCAAAGCTCTGAAAGAGGAAGGCATTCAAACCGTCCTTGTGAACCCCAACATCGCCACAGTTCAGACGTCGAAGGGTTTGGCCGACAAAGTGTTCTTTCTGCCGATCACTGCAGACTATGTCACTGACGTGAGTCTGTGTCGAACATATGCAATAGATGTGATAAACACTTTGAATTTTTAAAACATCTTTCTAAAATTATTATCCTATTTTTGCCTTAAAACTCCACCTTTGCTTACTGCTTAATTTGTCCGTTTTCTTTTTCCCATTACCTGTAGTAAATGGACCTGATGCTCGTAAAAACGATCAGTAACAGTATGATAAGTATTCTATCTAATCTGTGATGACAGTTGCTAGCGGTGTTGCTACGTTATGTGTCTTCTCATATATGATAACGTGATGCCTCATAGTTCCTGGACTCGTTTCGGTGGATTATTGATGTTATACACGCTGCACATATCCACAGATTTGGTGAGTTCATTGTGTGAGGTTTGAATGCCATGTGGACTGTGGAATTTTGGTATTTTGCTCCACTTTCAGGCCACGGTTCCAGTTACAGAAACAGCTACTGAAAGTGTCAGTGATTCAGGACATATGTCTTGTTACTAGACAGTGTTGGGCAGTGAGAAAGCGTTTTGTGTAATAACTGTAGGTGATAAACACTGAACGTCCAGACGGCGTGTTGCTGACGTTCGGTGGTCAGACAGCTCTGAACTGTGGCGTGCAGCTCAATAAACAGAAGGTGTTTAATGAGTACAACGTTCAGATTCTCGGCACTCCGATCAGCTCCATCGAGTGGACTGAAGATCGACACAGTTTTGCCGAAAAACTGTGTGAAATTAACGAGAAAGTCGCTCCATGTGAAGCTGTTTATAGCGTTGAACAGGTGATGATTAGAGACTTTTGTGTGTTTTAATTCTTGCTAGTTATTTTCATAATATATTTGCTACTTAGCCTTGATGTAAAATTTTGAAATTTTACTGTTGTTATTAAAAGTATTTAAAATTAGTTTTTAATCAATTTTTAGCGTGTAGTTTTTAGTTGTTTGTCTACAGTGTGAGTCAAAAAATTCCCCCTGAGGTTATCTGAATTTTTTCATTTGTTCAGAAACGGTTAAGAATTTTTAATCGATTTTTACACACCTATTATACGTTCCTATGTACGATAGATTACAAATTTTTTATTCAGTTATGTTGTCTGTGGTAAATCACTATAAAATAAACACTTTTATAAATACAAACATGTCGGATATGACATGGCGTCAACAGTGACGTCATTTGCTCAGTAAGCAAATTAAACATGTAGTGAAATGTGAAAATTCTTTGGGTTGTCGCACTTAGTATGGCATTACTTCGTCAAAGTTGGAGATAATTGAATAAAAATTTGTAGTCTAGTGTAGAAAGGAACGTGTAATAGTTGTGTAAACAAGAAGCCAAGCTGTCGCTAGGATAGCCGACCGTACTCGCTCACAGCACCTGTTGGGGTCACGTGACGTCATCGTTCACGTGACTATTCAATAGTCCATATGCCATTTCCTATTGGTGGTTCTTTAGAACCAAGCCTCTATCTCAAACGGTTTCCGAGATATTCAACGTCAAATGTAACGCAGTGGTTGACGTGACCTTGATACGACCTCTAAACAAAAGTCAAGGTCATTCATTTTGCTACCAATCAATTTCTCATATACAACTTCCTATAGGCTCTCAATAGTAACTTTTGCTCTATGACGCACCGTTTAGCCACAATACATAACGTCACAGATGACAGACAGATGACGACAGATGCAACACTGTAGCATAAGCGTGACCGTCAGTACGGTTGGCTAAAAATTGATTAAAAATTCCCATCCGTTTGGGAAAAATGTCAGAAAACCGCAGGGGGGTGGATTTTTTTAACTCCCACTGTATGTCTGTTTTATCTAATTGGAACGTTACGCTTCCTTACTGTTAAGTCAGATAAGTTCTTCACAGTGCATGTCGATAGTGTAAGTTTGTGTGATGAATTGTTCCAGGCTGTGTCGGCAGCAGAGAAGATTGGATATCCAGTGTTGGTGCGAGCTGCATTTGCACTGGGTGGTCTGGGGTCTGGCTTTGCTGACAGGAAGGACGAGTTGATTAGCCTGGCAACGAATGCGTTTGCACACAGCAGTCAGCTGTTGATTGACAAGTCATTGAAAGGCTGGAAGGAAGTGGAGTACGAAGTGATGAGGGATGCATACGACAACTGTATCATAGTTAGTCTGTTATACTTGCCTCCGTATCAGCATTAAACTCCTGAAACTCAGTTAAGTCACTGGGAACAAATGGTCTATAATCATCTCAGAATAGGTCTACATATGTATCTAACCACTCCTACTTGTTGAAAGATGAAAATACCCCAGTATGTGTACTTTGTAATTCTTTGTTAACTTTAGAACTCTTCCATAATATTTATCCTGAGCGAGTGGCTTCTTTTGCACATGCCATTGGTCTTGCTGATAATCTAGTGGCTATAGTGGCTATATCATGCCACTATTTGCATGCTTAAAATGCCGTAAAACCGTAACCATCCATCCATTCCTAGTTGCGTATGGTTGATATTACAGTTGGCTGTATTGATCCATATTTTATTTTTGTCGTTATTTCCTGATGACTAATTCTAATTTATTCATGATAGCTGACTATCTAATGATTAAACTGTTAGTGATTATGTACGTCATCATTTCGTGTCTATGTACTGTTTAACTGTCGATGTCAGCTGACACTGTGGAGTTGTGAGTATTTCTGTGACTGGTGGGTGTGTAAAATAGAGAATGCTGATCTGCATGCAGTTCACAGTGGACGTTGATGTGTGACTGGTAGGTGTGTAACATGGAGAATGTTGATCCACTTGGAATTCACACCGGTGAGTCGATCGTCGTTGCTCCTAGTCAAACGCTGACAAATGTGGAGTATAATTTGCTGCGGTCGACGTCGGTGAAAGTGATTCGTCACCTCGGCGTCATCGGCGAGTGCAACATCCAATTCGCTCTTAATCCCGAGTCACTTGAGGTACTTACATGCATGTCCAATTTAACGTGCTGCGTCACATAAGAGTCAGCAAACTCCGGGTAGACATGATGTAGTTCTTTTTTGCCACCCAACAGTGTGTTCCCAGTAGATTGTCACATATTGCTGAGCACTGCTGTGTTTTTGTGGATGACATCAACTGAGACTCAGTCATTTCCAGGTTTCCTTATCACAACATTCAGGAGTTCCTTGAAATGGGATGCTATAGTGGAGTTTCTATTAATGCTTGAAACTCCACTATATACTGCCCCATGTCAAGAACTCCTGAGTGTTTTGCCAAGGAAACTTGGAGACACTTTTGCCAACAATATGCTCATGCTGATGTCATTGACCGTCCGCCACAATGACATACTCTCAGACAACCAGTCTGAACTCCATACTCAGTTGGAAGCCTCAGTGGTCAACTATGGTCTTGTACCTGATCCTACCATCCAGCAACCTGGCTTTGACCTTCCACACTGCTCATGGACACTGCTGAATCACTTTCATATGGGACAAGGCTCATGTTGTGTCATTTCTAAGCTCATCATGTCAGTTTTTTCAGTGGACCACATGGTTGACTCATGTCGAAACACAAGACTTGACAGTGGCCTCCAAAGGCTTCATCAGGCAGTCAACTCACTGAATGCCACTCTGACAAAAGCACTTGTGAAATAATAAAACCAATCTTTCTTCTAATCACTCAACAACTAATGCTGTCACAACGATTGGTTGAAGTTGCAGCATTGTGGAACTGAATTGGTAGAATGAAATGTTAATAGTTGCTAACTTTTGTTGTTGTATGGCACATAATAGCCACACATCAAGAACAGAGGATAAGCCTAGTAAAGCGGCTGGTTTAACGGAAGCCATATTGATGACAACTGTTGTCACAGTTAAGTGTGGTCACGTCCAATATCAATGTTCTCTGTATGTTTCAGTACTACATCGTGGAAGTGAATGCACGGCTGTCTCGCAGTTCAGCTCTCGCGAGTAAAGCAACTGGGTACCCACTTGCATACATTGCTGCAAAGTTGGCACTCGGCTGGTCGCTGAAAGATCTACGTAACTCTGTTACAAACTGTACAACGGCTTGCTTTGAGCCCAGCATGGACTACTGTGTTGTCAAGATACCACGCTGGGATCTGGGCAAGTTTCAACGAGTCAGCAATCGGGTACATACAATTCTTAACAACTGTTTACTAATATACATTTATTTGTATGTTTTATCTGAAGCAGTCCATTTGCCATGGCTGCTGTTATGTCTCGTTCTTGTGTGAAAATATTTGATGTCAATAGGAGCCCGAGTTATTTTTATGGAACACCAACATGAACTTCAGGAGATAATTTGTATGTGAGCCAGCTACAGCCTCAGAACAGATAAAAATGAGCCATATGAACACACATTGATCTTGACCTTCAAGTACTTGTAGTAATGTTTATTTTTTGAATTTTTTTAATTTTTAATCCACCAAGTGCATTGAAATATCTGTCCCATGACTCCCATCTGTCAAGTTTCGTCATGCCAAGAGCAAACAACGACTCTGTCTGCTGTCTGAGCCACTGTAGAACAGCTGACCGCGCTTCAGCATCCGATGAAAAACTCCTGTCCTCCTGGCATTTGTGTCATTGGTCTGAAAAGATGGTAGTCACAGGGTGCCAAGTCAAGACTGTATGAAGGGTATGGCAAGACCTCTTAGTCCGGTTTGTCCACAGCTTCCAACATTCTGTTCCACATCAGTGGCAGGGCATATCATGTACAGTAACTGTAAGACAGGTTTTTATAATTTGCTAGTAGCTGTGGATAGCCGTGGTTACATTTGTTGTAGATCGGCAGTTCAATGAAAAGTGTTGGTGAGGTGATGTCAATAGGACGCAAGTTCGAGGAAGCTTTTCAGAAGGCTCTGCGTATGGTCAATGACCAAGTAGCTGGGTTTGACCCGTGCTTGAAAGAGGTCGACGAAGAGGTGAGCTGTTGGGAAATGTGGTCATTGCTGTCCTAAGATTTGCTGTGTGTCAGAGAATGACTTGCGTTGCTGGTGATGACTGTATGGGCATTCTTGAATTGTTCTTTAAAGACTAACCTGATATGTGGCTTTTAAGACAGGCAACGATGTAATTGAATCGGGTGAGAATGACACACTGTCTGGAACTGTCTGTGTTATGACTTTGACAAGGTTTGGTGAGATGAGTTCTATCAGTTGGCTGATGACTATGCGATGCTGACATTGAGTGCTACTTTTGCTTATAGATTCAGTAGTGCATAGCAGATAATATTATCAGTAACGATGCACTGTCTTTGTCTAACTTTAGGCACCTGCTCAAACGTTTCTACTTCTCGTCTTACTAGCACACCGATCACGTTCGAGGTTTTTTTACAGTTAACACGCTATATAAATTTCCTGATTACTTACTTAATGTGGAATATTTCTGACGCAGAGATCATGACATTCAAACGTCTGTTGATGATGATTAAAACGACTGGTTGACTGCTGTCGTGGCAGGAGCTATCTAATCCGACCGACCAGCGTATGTTTGTGTTGGCGGCGGCACTGAAAGCCGGCTACAGTGACGAGCGGCTGTACCAACTCACCAAGATTGACAGGTGGTTCGTCAACAAGATGCGCAACATCGTCAACTTCCATGTCAAAATGGAAACTCTCTCGGTAATTGTCAACACTTTTCTCCCTAAAATATGTACAGATATGATTAGTGTTGTACAATGTCCCATGTGGGCTCAGGAGCATTGTAGAATAAGCCCATCTTTTTACTTGGCCGAGTGTCGTAAAAGGCGACTGAAACGGGGTAGTTTTGTTTTGCTGTGTTTTGCGTTGTTTGCTATTTTCTGGTTTGTATTCAGTTTCTGTGTTGCTGTATTTTTAATTGGTCTTCTGTCCTGTATTTTTTAGCGTAAACCAACATGAATGGCACTGTATAGCCTAATTATGATGTTCCATTAAGAATCTACTCACTCACTAGTGTTGTACAGTCTACAAAACTTTGAGGATACTTTACATAGTTGGCTCGACACAAGTGCAAGTGCTACTAACTCACTGAGACTGCCGCTGGGAGAGTGCGCTTGTTGCTGGTGCTGCTGAGCACTTCAGTTAATAGATGGTTTATAAACTGATAAGCCGACTGATCAGTTGATCAATCAAGGGAACAAAAGACGAAGGGGTGTTCAATCATTCATTGTGATTAGTTTACCATGTTCAGTTTCCTAGTTAATATGATTATTGCTAGGATAACTAATCGCTAATTCTGACAGACTGGAGGAATAGCAATTTATCATACTGTCAGCAGAATACTTACAGGACGTCCAGAGTTTACTCGCATTTTATGACTTTGTGTCGTAGCCCAATGAACTGACAAGAGAGCTGCTTCTTCAAGTCAAACAGCTTGGATTCTCTGATCGTCAGATAGCTCGGGCCGTCGGAAGGTATTATTTCTAATATTCTAATTTTACTGTTTATTTTCGACATCATTCAGTTGTATTTTTAGCACACAGTAACACTTTTACTGTTCCAATACAAAGCATGGGTTGCACGTGGTTAGTTTCATAGGTGATTTTCTGTTTCACAGGACAAGTAAAACCGTTGCCTGCCCTTTCTGTGGTATATGAGAGCAATTAAACGCAGATGTAATATTTAATCTCTTAGTTTGTTTCATTGAACAGAATGTGAGCAATTGTTGTTGATTTTGTCATGAAGGTGATCATTCTTTAATTTTTGAGCCACAGCGGACGTTCTGTGTCCCTTAAATCTGCTATTGGTCTGCCATGTCTGTCAATCATGACGTCGTCCTATCCAGCAGCCAATGAAGAGCAAGCAATCGCTTTGGTGGGTGGCCAATAGGCATTGCCTGAATGCAGGGATTACGGGGCAAAGGCGAAGACCTACACCACAGTGGGCAAGCATGCTGTGACGTGCTGGTATGAGCAATTCTGGCACGAGGAGTTGGGACGTCTTGCTATGCTAGTTTTTACACTGTACCATACTGTATAGGTCAGGCATGTTTCCATCTGATCAGCCCATTGCGTGTTGATCGTACTCAGTGTTAGTGTATGGTGTTTGAACTGATACTAGCTGTAACAGTGATGTTAGTCAAACTTGACTGTGTTCGGCTTTACCTTCATAGGCGGTGACAGCCATACAGCCGGGGCAGCACGTGGTGCCCCATAATTTGTGCACGACCAGCACCCAATGTAAAGTGCTGCCCCATAACTGGAATAGGACTAAATATAAATATGTAAATCATCATAAATTAATGAAATACTATTGATTCGTATTGCTGTCACAAAGGCTGACAGACGATGCAGCAGTCTGCGTGGAGCACTGCATTCCAATCCGGCACGTCACCGCCTGTCTTGCTCGATACCGCTGCCGCCACGCCGCCTCTCCCTGGACGTAAACCAGGGCTGCAAAAACCAAGATTTTTAAAGAAATTTTGAAAGGTTTTAAAGTTTTTTTAGCTTATTAAGGTTTTTAGCCGACCGCGCTTATTCTACAGTGTACGTTGCGTCTGTCTCTGTCATTGTCTGTCGTCTGTGACGTTATGTATTGTGCCTACAGGAAGTCGTATATAAGAAATCAATTGATACCAAAATAAATGACCTTGACCTTTGTTTAGAGGTCGTTTAAGGTCATGACAACCATTGCGTCATATTTGTCATTGAATATCTCGGAAACCGTTAGAGATAGAGGCTTGGTTCCAAAGGACCACCAATAAGAAATAACGCGGAAAAATTATTTTTTAGAATGTTTTATTTGGTTCGTACGTGTTTTTTAAAAAAAAGGATATGTAAGTAAACGTCTATCGGCCTCGTGTAAGTGGCTCTCAGCCTTTCGTTGGCCTTAGAACTCGGCAGCTTTTATTGTATCTTTGATTTTATATTGCTTGTACTGTGTTGAGTTCTTTAATAAATAAATATATAAATAAATAAAAATAATAAATAAATAAATGATTGACATGTACTAGAAAAAAATTTTGGTCCAAATTTGCCTTACTGCTTCACATGCACGACATTTGGTCAGTTACTTGTTGTGTCAATTATTATTACAAGAAAGTCCGGCTATCGCTGACAAACCCGCGCGACGCGAAAGCCTGCCAAAAATTGCTCCAATTCGACGTGCTTACAACGTCGTCGCTGACAATACTGGCCTATCTTCATTCGTTTAGCTGTTGTTGCGTCCG
>Ga0056114_1000198_pt1 | contig 17633 bp, 22 predicted proteins | sample WorMetHERISLAND1_FD_77005 | JGI IMG/M metagenome (GOLD analysis project Ga0056114, IMG submission 77005) | Marine gutless worms symbiont microbial communities from Max Planck institute for Marine Microbiology, Germany - Olavius loisae HERON... ...
CGCCGGCGCCGGCGTTAATCCGGAGGGGTATCAATGGCAGGTATCACGAAAACCCAGGCCGAGACTCAACTCGCTAAATGGATCGCGGCCGACGCCAAGGTCGCCGCGGGCCAAAGCTATTCGATCGGCGAACGCACGTTGACGCGCGCGAACGCGAGGGAGATCCGCGAGAACATCGAATATTGGGATCGCCAGGTCCGGCGGTTGGTCCCGTTCCGGCAAGAAAACTGTGAGGCTTGTCCCGTCATGAGTGATCAGAAAAACACCTCCGGCGCCGTCGTCGCGCCGGCGAACCTGGCCGACCGGGTCGTCGGGTATTTTGCACCGGAAAAGGCTGTTTCCCGTATGCGGGCGCGCTCGATCATGGCGCTTTCCGGCGGGTACGACGGCGCCGGGTCGAAACGCTCCGGCCTGTTTGGCTGGCATCCCTCGAACCGTGACGCCGACGGCGCCGCTTTGAAGGATCTCCCGAAACTCCGCGCCCGATCTCATGACCTGGTCCGTAACGCGCCGCTCGCGACGGGGGCGATTAGCACGGCGACGACGAGCGTCGTCGGGACCGGGATCCGTCCACACCCGAACGTGAATACAAAGGTTCTCGGCCTCGACCGAAACCAGGCCGCCGAAGTGAACGGGATCCTCCGCGCCCTTTGGGATACGTGGGCGGAAAGCGAGGAATGCGACATTACGCGGACCCAAAACTTCTACGGGCTGCAAGATCTCATGTTCCGATCGGCCCTCGAGGCCGGCGACGTTCTCGCCGTCAAACGGTTTCGAGAACGCCCGGGCGCTCCGTTCGGTTTGAAGGTCCAGGTCGTCGAGGCCGATCGCCTTTCGAATCCGGATCGCGTTCGCGATAGCGAAAGGTTGAAAGCCGGCGTCGAGTACGACGTCGACGGCGCTCCGGCCGCCTATTTCGTTTCCGACAAACATCCGGGCGACGGATTCACCCGCGGCGGTATGACCTGGACCCGGGTCCCGGCCTTCGGTGAACGGTCCGGAATGCGCCAAGTCATACACTTGTTTGACCGGCTGCGACCAGGTCAATCGCGAGGCGTTCCCTACCTGGCGCCGGTGATCGGGGTTCTCAAGGACCTAACCCGCTATTCCGAGGCCGAGATCACGGCCGCGGTGATCAATTCGTGTTTCGCCGTCACCGTCAAGGCGGACAACGAGGAGGCGATCGAGCTCACGAATTCAAACTCGACGGACGGCAAGGGGGATACGATCGAGCTCGTCGATCCGGGAACGAGCGTAATCCTCGACCTTAACGAGACCATTGAGGGCTTTTCCTCCGATCGACCGAATAGCGGTTTCGACCCGTTCGTCGTCTCTCTTTTGCGCCAGGTCGGCGCCGCCCTCGAGATCCCGTTCGAGCTCCTGATCAAGCATTTTACGGCGAGCTATTCGGCAAGCCGGGCGGCGCTCCTCGAGCTCTGGAAATTCGTCCGCAAGCGCCGCGCCTGGCTCGCCGGCAAGGCCTGTCAACCGTTCTACGAGGCCCTCGTCGTCGAGGCCGTCGCTCGCCAGGCGATCACGCTTCCCCGGTTCATCGAGGATCCGTTCGTTCGCGCCGCCTGGCTCCGTTGTCAGTGGATCGGCGACGCGGCCGGACAACTGGATCCGTTGAAGGAAACCAAGGCCGCCCGCGAGCGGATCGATGGTCGCTTGTCGACCCATGACCAAGAGATCGGGCAACTCTCTGGCGGCAATTTCGAGAACGTGACGGATCAACTCGCCTACGAGATCGATCGTCAAACCGACGCCGGCCTCGTTGCTCTCCCGTCTATCGGATCCTCCGAGGCCTCGACCCTCGATCAGGATCAAACCGAACTACTGGAAAACTAGGAGGTTTCAACGTCGAGACGCTGGTTCGAGATCCGCAACGTTACCGACTCGGTCGCGGATATCTTCATCTATGACGAAATCGGGTTTTGGGGGATCCGGGCGAAGGACTTTATCGACGAGCTCAACGCGCTCGGTCCGGTCCAGGCCCTAAACGTTCACATCAATTCCCCGGGCGGCAATGTGTTCGACGGGCTCGCCGTTCACAACTCGCTCAAACGTCATTCGGCCGCGGTGACGATCTACGTTGACGGGATCGCCGCCTCGATCGCGTCGGTTATCGCCATGGCCGGCGATCGCGTCGTCATGCCGGAAAACACAATGATGATGATTCACGATCCCGCCGGAGTCATCGCCGGCACGGCCGACGAGCTCCGCGAATATGCGGACGTGATCGACAAGATCAAGTCGAGCCTGGTTTCCGCCTACCGGGCGAAGACCGGCCTCGAGACCGACGTCATCGAAAGCATGATGACGGCCGAGACCTGGCTCTCGGCGACCGACGCCGTCGACCAGGGTTTCGCCGACGAGCTCGAGCAACCACTCGAAATCGCCGCAAGTTTCGATTTGTCCAGGTTCCGCAACGCGCCGGCGGGACTTCTCGAGGGTTCGGATCCCGAACCGGACGCGGCGGCGCAAGTGTCTGACGAAACGGAGGTTCATTCCATGGCAGACAAAACCTTGACCGGTACGGTCAACAGTGCGCCCGAACCGTCGACGCCGGCGACGGGCGAAACCACGGCTCAAAGCGACCAGGTCGTCGCCTTGACCGACGAGGAAAAGGCGACGATCGCGAACGACGCGGCCAAGGCCGAACGCGACCGTCTCCTCGGTATCGAGAACGCGGCGAAGGGTCTCGACGGCGTCGACGACCTGGTCGCCGATTTGAAGGCGGATCCCGATTGCACGGTCGAGCAAGCATCGGCGCGTTTGCTCGAGCGCGTCAAAGTAAAGGGTTCCGATACGATCGCCAATCTTCGCGGCGAGGATCCGGACGTTTCGGCGGCGCCGACGGAAACGACGGCCAAGTCGGAAACCGATCCGAAGGCCGTCGCCGCGGCGATCCGCGACAAGATCGCCGAGGCCGAAAAGGACGGCCGGATTATGAGCTCGGCCCAGGCCGCGGCGGAGTTGGGATTCTCCGGCTAAGGCCGGCGCGCCCTTCGTTTGTGGGTTTCAGAAAAGGAGGTAACCGAACATGAATCCCCTCTTGAACAAAAGCAAACTCGCCGGCGCGGCGATCACGAAACATCGGATCGTCAAGTTCGGCGCGGACGACGATCACGTAATCCAGGGCGCCGCGGCGACCGATTCCTTGATCGGCGTTTGTGAGGCCGTCGGCGCCGCCGCGGCCGAGGATCGCGTCGACTTCATCGTCGCCGGGATCGCTGACGTCGAATACGGCGGCACCGTCACCCGCGGCGCTTTGTTGACGTCGGATGCCAGCGGGAAGGCCGTCGCCGCCGCACCGGCGACCGGCGTCAATAATCGGATTATTGGCGTCGCCTTGGTCTCGGCCGTCGACGGCGATATCGGTCCGATGTCCATTCAACCGGGATCGATGCAAGGCTAGGCCTGATCGTTTCCGATCTCTGAGGTTCGAACCTCGGCCCGCGGCGCGGGACCGGGGTTTTCTTTTGCCTGAAAAAAGGAGCGTCAACTATGGGTGTCAATGCACCTTTCCCCGTCGATCCCGTCTTGACCGGGATCGCCATGTCCTACCGGAACGCCCGGCTTATCGCCGATCGCGTTCTACCGCGTTTGAATCCGCCCCTCGAAAAGGAGCAATTCAAATATCAAAAATTCACCAAAGAGGATGGATTCACCATTCCCGATACCAAGGTCGGCCGAAAGAGTGTGCCGAACGAGGTCGAATTCACGGCCGAGGAGATCGAGTCCTCGACCGAAGATTACGGTCTCGACGACGTCATACCGAACAAGGACGTCGACAACGCGAGTCATGATCCGATCGGTCACGCGGCCGAGCGATTGACCGAGCTCGTCCACCTTGATCGCGAAAAGCGGGTCGCCGATACGGTTTTCGCCGCGGCGACCTATCCGACCGGCAACAAGAAGACCATTTCGGGAACCGATCAATGGTCGGACACGGCCAACTCGGATCCGGTCGTCGAGATCTCCGACGCGCTCGACGTTCCGCTCATTCGGCCGAACGTTATGATCATCGGTCGGTCGCCCTTCACGTACCTCTCACGCCATCCGAAGATCGCGAAAGCGGTTCACGGAAACTCCGGCGATTCCGGGATCGCCAATCGCCGCCAGATCGCCGAGCTCTTTGAGCTCGAGGAGATCCTCGTCGGCGAGTCTCATTTCAACACGGCGAAGAAGGGCCAAACGGCGTCCTATTCCCGCGTATGGGGCAAACATTGCTCGTTGATCCATCGCGATCAACTAGCGCGCAACGATGACGGTCGAATCACCTTCGGCTACACGGCCCAATTCGGGGCGATCGTTGCCGGTCAAATGGACGAACCCAAGATGGGCCTTCGCGGTTCGGTTCGGGTTCGCTCCGGTGAGAGCGTCAAGGAAGTGATCGCCGCCGCGGATCTCGGGTACTTCCTGCAAAACGTCATTCCCTAACGGGCCGGCGTGATCATCGCCCGGGCGGACGGTGTTCGCCCGGGTTTTCCTTTCTCTCCAATCAGGGGACCAGGCCATGAAATTCAAAGCGAAATGGACGGTCGGCCACAACGGCAAAAAGTTCGAAGAAGGCGATCCGATCGACCTCAATCCCGAAACCAAAGTCGACGCCGATTTGATCGCGAGCGGTGCGGTCGAGAAGGTCGTCGAGAATAAGAAACCGGCGCCGAAGGGCGACGCCGGCGGCGAAACCAAACCCGCGACCTCGAGGCCGAAAGGGCGCTCGAGGAGCCGGTCGAAAAAGTCGACCGCCAAGTCCTAAGCCATTCGACGACCGGGATCCCGGTCGTCGGTTATTTCATTTCCTAACGAGGGGATCCGGTTATGCCGATCGAAGACGCGGCCGATCTCGCGGTGTTTTTTGATACCGACGACTTCGCCGAGACCGTCACCTATACGCCGAAGGCCGGCGGCGGATCCTCGGACGTGGTTTTGATCCTCGACGAGAAGGCCGAGCAATCCGACTTCTTGTCGCCTGGCGTTCTCGCCGAGCATTGGACGGCCTGGGTTCTCGGATCCGCTGTTCCTAGCGGAAAGCCAGTAAAGGGCGATTCGTTTGTCGCTTCGCGAGGGACTTTCGAGATCTCGGGGGTAAAGGTCGACGACGCTACCGGGAGCGTCTTCCGCCTGATCCTCAAGCGGACGGCCTGATCATGGAAATCACGGCCGCACTACAGGGGCGCCTAGACGAGTTCCTCGAGCAACAGGCCCGCGGGATCCAAACGGGGATCCGCGCGGCCGTCGAGGAGGGCGCGAAGGAGATCCAGGCCGGCTGGCGGGCCGCGGTCAATCAACGGTTCTCGAGATCCGGCCGCGTCACCGGCGGCAACCGACGGGTAGCGAACGCCATTCGCTTGAGGGTTTACGAGAACGACGACGCCGGCGCCGCGGCGACGGTCTATTCCAATTTCGGCCGCAAGGACTCGAGCGGGAAGTTTGTCGACTATCTGTTGCCGCATTTGACCGGCGAAACGATCACGCCGAAGGGCGGCCGCTGGCTCTATATCCCGCTCCAAAAGGGGCGCCGGGCCAAGCGATCGCGCCTCGCCGTCTCGAGGGCGAAGAACCTCGCCTTTGTGCCGCTCGGCCCGGGCCGGGCGCTCCTCGTCCGCAAGACGCGGACCCGCTCGACGCCGATCGCGCTCCTCGTCAAGCGGATTCGGATCGAGAAGGGGCTTAATTTCGACGCTGTCGTCCGCCGCGAACAAGCGGCGCTCGGCGGTCGACTTCTGAAATTCTTGGAGACCGTCTAATGCCGACGACAATCCGCGAGACAGTTCTCGCCGCGGTCGCGACTAAGCTCGACGCGATTAGCGGCACCAATTTCAAACGGACGGCGACACCTCCGGTTGACTATGACGACCTCCCCGCGATCCGCCAATACAGCGGAAATCATGTGCCGGTCCCGCAAAACACGGGATCCGAGCTAAGGACCATGCGGGTCGACGTCGAGATCTACGTTACCGCCGCGACGGACGACGAACTCGACCCGGCTCTCAATGATCTCTACGGCAAGGTCTATTCCGCGCTCATCGATCCAGTAGACCCGACCCACGGCGTTCCCGCCGTCCGTCATGTTCGCAAAGCTCTATACGACAACCCGGACATTCTGAGCGAGGACCAGGCGCGGTCCTTCTACGGAACACTCCTCGGCTTCGAGATCAATTTCGAGACCGCGGAATCCGATCCCTACAACGCCGGCTAACCAAAGGAGAAAGCCAAATGAGAAAGACCGAAAGCGGCCCGGTTCCGGGCGGCTCGTCCGTGCTCGAGGTCGAGACGGACGAAACCAAGCGGCCGGCGACGGCCAAGAAGGGCGGCCGCAAGGGCGCCAAGGGTGAGCGGCCGGAAACGGCCGACAAGGAAACGACCGAGGAATAAGGAGTAACCGGTCATGAGCGACTATCGTTTTCTAAATCAGACCTTGCTTGCCAAGGTCGAGGCGACGGCCGGCACGGACGCGAGCCCGGTCGTCGGAACGGACGCCGTCAAGGTCCAGGGGATCCAGTTCTCGCCGAGTTTCGAGATCAAGGATACCGATCAAGAGCATACCGGCTCGATCGACGTCGGCGATCCGATCGTCGGCGGCGGTTCCGTCGGGATGTCCTTCGGCGTCAACCTGAAGGGCGCCGGCACGGCCGGCCAGGCGCCGGAGTTCGGCCCGCTCCTCCGCGGCTGCGGCTTCTCGGAAACCTTGACCGCGGCCGCCGTCACCGGCACGGCAACCGCCGGCGCCGCAAGTTCGGTCACCCTCGCCGCCGGTGCGAGCGCCGTCGACGACGCTTACAAGGGAATGGTGATCGAGCTCGACGGCGGCACCGGATCCGGTCAATCAAACGTGATCACGGCCTATAACGGGACGACCAAGGTCGCGACCGTCGCCGAGGCCTGGACGACGACGCCGGACGGGACGACGACTTACTCGATCGTCGCCAATGCCCTATATCGGCCGGCGAGCTCGTCCCTCGAAACCTTGACGCTCTACGCCTACCAGCACGCGACCGCGTCCGGCACCGATTCCCGGCTCCGGACACTGGTCGGCGCCGCCGGGAACTTGAACCTCGAGCTCGTGACCAAGGAGATCGGGGTAATGAATTTCACGTTCTCCGGCATTTTCCCGGCCGCTCCGACGGACGAAACACATCCGGGCGCCGCCACATTTGACGACGTTCGGCCATCGCCGTTTATGAACGCCGAGGCTTTGATCGCCGGCGCCGCGGTCAAGTTCAACCGGTTCTCACTCGATCTCGGAAACGAGGTCGTTCAGGCCGACGACCCGGCCGCGACTTACGGGTTCGACGTCGCCGGCATTACCCGGCGCAAGATCACCGGATCCATCAATCCGGCAATGACTTTGCTCTCGACCCGTAACGTCATGGCCGATTTTCTCGCCGGCACGAAACGCGACTTCGTTCTCCGCTGGGGCTCGACGGCCGGCCGGCGCGTTTCGATCTACCTGCCGGGCGTCTCCTATACGGGCGCCCAACCGACCGACGTCAACGGGTTCGCTCATGAGGAGGTCCCGTTCCAGGCCGCCGGCGACAACAACGGCGCTTGGATCTGCGTCCACTAAGGGGAATAACGATGTTTCACTCTGCGACGGAAACCGTCGCCTTTACGCCGGCCGATCAGAAGGATCGGCCGGAAGGCGAACGGATAACCTACACGCTCAAGGTTCCGACCCGGCTCGATCAGGCGAAGTTCCGCCGGTCGATCGTAGCCGAGGGCGCTCGCGTTTGGTCGCCTGAAGATATGCGCGCCGCGATCCGCCGCGGCGTCGATCGCATGTTCGAGGGCGTTATCGACGAGACGGAAAAAGCGGAAGTTCTCGAGGGCCTCGAGACCTATTGGTCGTTAACCGACGACGTCTCGCGGTTCGGCGGCAAAACGATCGGCGCCGTCGCCGCCGGCAAGGAGGAGAACCCGGAGCTCCTCGAGATGATCAAGGCCCTCGGCGAGGCGACGATCGTATTTACCGATCTCGAGGCGGAGGTCCGCCGGCGTGATCGGGATTACCGGGAACGGTGCGCCGATATCGACTTCTATTATTCGGTTGCGCTGATCGCGGCGCTCCGTTTGTTCGTTCTCGATTGGTCGGGCCTCGAGGCCGATTGCGAACGCGACGAGGACGGTCTCACGCTCAAGGCGATCGGAACGATCCCGGCGAAACACCACGATCCGCTCGATCAGCGTATCGGCGCGCTCTTGCGCTTCGGCGAGGCCGAAACAAAAAACTGAAAATCCTCGTCGCCTGGCGGTCCTTCCCTTTGGATTTCGCCGACGGCGAGGAATTCACTCCCGACAATCCGAAACCGTCCGGCGAGGGCTGGACTATTCCCGGCCTCGAGGAGGACCTCGGGGAGCTCCGGGTTCATCCGGTTCACCTGGTCGAGCCGGAGGCCGAGTTCCTGTTCGATCTCTGGTTCGAGCGACGCGAACGGCGTTCGCTTCCGGACCCGGGCGGGATCCTGCAACAGGCGGCGAAGACCCTCGAGGCCTTCGCCGTGATCGACGACGCCGTCGCCGCCATCCGGCGCACCAAGGGCGGCAAAGCCAAGGGGTAAACCATGCCGGCACAAAGAGACGTCTACGTTCGCCTCTCTGTTAAGGATGCGAACGCGGCGCAAGCGGCTTTGCGGAAGTTCGGCACCGACGGTCAAGCGGCGCTCCGCAAGATCGACCGGGCGACGAAAAAGCCGTCGAAATCGCTCAAGACGTTGAACACGAGCGTCAAAGCCGGAACCACGTCCCTACAGCGTATGGGGCAGACGGCGGCGATCATCGACGGCCCGCTCGGCGGGATTGCGTCGCGTTTTACCGGGCTCGGATCCCTGATCTCCGGCGCCGTGACGGTGATCGGGAAGGGGATCCAGGCCGCTAACGAATATGAAAAATCGATGTTCAAGATCGAGGCGGTCCTCAAAACGACCGGGTTCGCCTCGGGCAAGACGGCCGACGAGATCGACGCGCTCGCGATCTCGATCGGGAAGAAAACGCTCGCCAGTGTGAACGGCGTTCGCCAGGCCGCGGCGCAACTGTTGACGTTCCGGAGTATCTCCGGCGAGGCCTTCGACCGGACCCTCGTCGCCGCACAGGACCTCGCCGCTCTCGGCTTCGGTTCAATCGAGTCGGCGGCGGTGCAGCTCGCAAAGGCGATGGAGGATCCGGCGCGCGGTTTGACCATGCTCCGCCGGGTCGGCGTCTCCTTCTCCTCCTCGCAAGAGGAGGTAATCAAAAAACTCGCCGAGACCGGCCAGGTCGCTTTAGCTCAACAAAAGATACTCGAGGCCGTCGAGGCGCAAGTCGCCGGCGCCGGCTCGGCCGAGGCCGGCGGGCTCGCCGGCGCCTACGACACGTTGACCGAAAATATCGGCCTATTCCTCGAGGGTGTCGGCAACTCCGGGCCGATCCAGGTCGCGACGCAAGCAATGTTAATGCTCGGCGCCTCGATTCAGTCGCCCAACGATACCTTTTTCCCGCCGGCGATCGTCCGGATCGCCGAGCTCAAAGACGAGATTAAGGCGCTCGAGGCCGAGATCAACAAGGAGGGCGGGATCACAGATCTCGAGGCGACCGGAACCCTCTCCCTCGATATTACGGTTTCCGAGCGGCAAGCGGAGCTCGCCAAGAAACGGAAGGATCTCGCCGACCTGGTCGCCGAGCAAGAGGCCGAGGCCGAGCGGAAACGGATCGCGAAAAGGGCGGCCGAGGAACAAAAATACCGCGCCCAGGTCGACGCCGATCAAAAGCGGTTGTTCGCGCAAGAGGAGGCATTCGTCAAAAAGCTCCGGCGCGAGGTCGCGAGCGAGAAGAAGGCCCCCGTCGCCGCGACCAAACGGGCGACCGACGAGATCATTCGCCTCGAGGACCGGGCGGCGAAGGCGACCCTCGATCCGATCTCGCAGGTCGAGCGCGAGCGGGTGAAGGATCTCGCCAAGTTCAAGAAGCTGAAACGGGACGGCCTGATCACAGCAAAACAGTTCGCCTCGGCCGAGGTCGATATCGCGAAGCTGTTCGGCAAGCGGCGGATCGACGCCGAGAAAGCGGTCGCCGAACAAATCAAGGAGGAGGGGTCTAAGACCTTCGGCGGGGCGGCGCAAAACGAGGTCGAAGAGTATTTCGATTCCATGGGATCCGCCGGGCAACGGACCGGGCGTTACCTGGTCTCGTCCTTCGGCCAGGTCGAGGACGCTTTGACGGCGTTCTATTCCGGCGCCAAGGTCTCGGGCGCCGATTTCCTCGACAGCATGAAGGCCGGCCTCGCCCGCCTGGCGGCTCAAGATACGATCGCGGCGGTCGGGAGTTTCCTCGGGATCGGCGGCGGATCCGGCGGTTTGTTCGGCGGCTCGATTATCGGGAGTATCGTTTCCGGGGTCGGCTCCTTTTTCGGCGGATTGTTCGCCGAGGGCGGGCGCGTCGAGGGACCCGGGACCGGAACGAGCGACTCGATCCTCGCCCGGATCTCGAACGGCGAGTATGTGGTCAACGCCGAGTCGACGGCGCGTTATTTGCCGCTCCTCGAGGCGATCAACCAGGCGCCCGGGCTTGCCCGCGGCGGTCACGTCGGCGCCGCCGGGATCCGGCGGTTCTACGAGGGCGGCGATTTCGACGACGGGGCGAGCGGCTCGGATCCGGGGAACGACGAGGCGGGCCGCGGGGATCTCGCGGATCCGGGAGGAGGAGCAACGTCCGGCGGCGATTTCGACCAGAATTACCAGGCGCCGACGGATATCCCGATCCCGGTCTTCGATCGGTATGGGAACATTGTCGATCGAACCGGCGGCGGTTTCTTCGATCGGATCGCAACTTTCTTCGGCGCCGGCCAGGACGCCGGGTTTTTGGGCTCGACGGCCTTCGGCCTGGTCTCGTTCCTCGCGAGCCTATTTAATCCGGCGCTCGGGATCGGCTTGAACATCGGCCGCGAGGTCTTCACCGGCGGCACGGCCCGAAATACCGGGCTTACCGGGACCGGTCTCGTCGGGTTCGGTTACGACCTTATCACCGGTCAAACGACCGTCGATCAACAACTCAACCGCCTCGCGCGCGGTATCGATCGCGGGGTCGGATCCGTCGCCTCGGCGATGGGGATCGAGGGGGTCGGCGCCGTCCATGGGAGCCGACCGCGCGCCGGCCGGGCCGTTGCGACCTTCGGCGGCGAGGGTGGCGACTTTTTCTATTCTGCCCTCAACGATCGGCCGGAGGAGCGGCGCGCCGCTTTCCAGACGGCCGGATCCTTGGCGCTCGCCGGGTTCGGTGCCGACCTGGCCTCGCAGTTCCGCCACGTCGAGGCCGTCGGCGCGAACGTCGTCTCCGGGATCTCCGGCACCTTCGCCCGCGGCGGCCGGCCGCCGGTCGGCGAGGACGTCCTCGTCGGCGAGGAGGGTCCGGAGATCTTTCGGGCCGACCGGCCGGGGCGGATCATCGCGAACGATGACGTTTCGATCGGATCCGATAACGTCGAGCTCGTCGAGATCCTCGAGGACCTGGCCGGGACCATGCGCGCGGTCATGGATACGAACGACGAGGTTCGGAGCCAGGTCCTCGCCTTGAGCGACGTCGCGCGCTCGAGGCGGACGGCAAGGTTCTGATATGGCCGACGTCTTCTCCGATGTCACAGCCAAGCGCGTTTGGGCCGTCGAGATCTCGCCTTATGATCCCTCGACGAACGCCGAGGTTACGGTCTACGCGGCCTCGAAAGCCTTCACGACTAAGAGCACGGACACGCCGGCGAACACCTATTTCCCGGGCGCCCTCGGCCGCGCCTCGACCTTTCAAAGGTCCATGTTCCGGCGCGGGCGGATCGGCGGTTCGTCCATGCCGGATCCCGGCGCGCTCGAGGTCATCAATACGGGCGCGTTCGACGATTGGCTCGATTATCAGTTCGACGGCCGCGACGTGACGGTCAAGGTCGGCCTCGAGGGCACCGACTATTCGACTTTTGAGGCGGTCTTTACCGGCGTCTCCGGCGAGCTCCAGTTCGGGCGCAACGCGATCCGGCTCAAGCTCTCGGACAAACAAGATCAACTCGACAAATTGATCCAGGAAACGCTTTTCGCCGGCACCGGCGGCAACGAGGGCGGCGACGACCTAAAGGACAAACCGAAACCGCTCCTTTTCGGCGAGTGTAAGAACGTGACTCCGGTCATCGTCGACCGGACAAATCGCGTTTACCAGGTTCACGACGGCCAGATTAAGGCGGTCGACGCCGTTTACGATAACGGCAACCTTCTGACGTTGACGACTCACTATACGGTCGACCTCGCGAACGGGCGCCTTACCCTGGTCTCGTCGCCGTCCGGCCTGGTCACGGCCGATATTCGCGGATCCGACACGGGCGGAACCTACGTCTCGAGCGTCGCCGATATCATGGAGCGGATCGTCAAGAATTACGGCAGCCTCGTCGCCGGCGATATCGACGCGACCTCGATCTCGTCGCTCAATACGAAAAACGCGGCCGTCGTCGGGATCTATACGGGCACCGGCGAGCGCAACCTCCTCGACGTCCTCGACGAGCTCGCGAACTCGATCGGCGCCTTCTTCGGCTTCAACCGCGCCGGCAAGTTCTCGGTCGGCCGGTTCGAGGCGCCGGCGACGACGGCCGATCATACGTTTATCGAGACCGACGTCGTCAAAAACCGGATCTCGAGGGATCCCGGCGGGCCGGTGATCTGGCGGCAAAGGATCAAATACGGGAAAAACTGGACGGTCCAGTCGGACGAGGCCCTCGACGCGAGCGCGACCGACGCTCACAAGGATTTCGTGACCCAGGATTATCGGGTGACGAAAGACGAGGACACGGACGTTAAGGAGGGCGGATCCGGCAAGGGCGGGCATAAGAACGCCGACGATCCCGAGCCTCTCGTGACGGTCCTCGACGTCAAGGCCGACGCCGACACGGAAGCGACGCGGCTCCTCGCGCTCTACGACGAGCGCCGCGACTTCTTCTCGGTGACCGTCAAAACCCAGGCCTTTCAAATCGAACTCGGCGAGACCGCCGAGCTCACTCATTCCCGGTTCGGCCTCTCGGCCGGCAAGAAGTTCGTCGTCGTCGGGATCGCCGAGCGGGCCGTCGTCAACGAGGCCGTTCTCGACCTTTGGGGGTAACGCATGACCGAAAACGTCTTATTCCTTTATGAAAACCAGGTCGACAGCGCGACCATGACCGCGAGCTCGACGGCGGGATCCCTCGGACCCGACAACCTCAAAAACCGCGAGATCGAAAAAGTCGCGCGGACGACCGGCGATACGGCCGAATGGTGGAAAGCGGATTTCACCGAGGACGTTCCGATCTCGACGGTTTGCTTGTGGAATCACAACCTAAGCGCCGGCGGGACGATCCGCGTTCGTTTGTCCAAGAATTCGGATCTATCGTCGCCGCTATTCGATCAGACTTACGAGGCCTGGCCGGTCCTCTATGGGCCGGACGATATCGGGCTCGATATGTGCGGATACGGCGGTTACGCGATCCTCTCCGAGTTTCAGAACTACCGCTATTTCTGGGTCGCTCGCCTCGGCGCCACCTACCTTGCGCCTTATCTCGGCGTCGACGTCGCCGGCGCGGCCAATCCGGACGGCTATATCCAGGCCGGTCGCCTGATCGCCGGGATCGGCTGGCAACCGTCGAAAAATTTCTCCTATGGCTGGTCGGTCGATTGGCAGGACGAGTCGGAACAAATCGCCATGGACGGCGGCGGTCTCTGGATCGACGAGCGAAAGAAATTCCGGGTCCTGACCTTACCGTTCGACTTCGCAACCGAGGCCGACGCCAACGGCAGTTACACGGATTTTCAAAGGATCGTCGGACACGCGAAGGACGTCCTCGTCGTCCCGTTTCCCGATCAATCCGGCGTCGCTCAATACCGGTCGACGCTCTACGGGGTCCCGATCAAGAAGGGGCTCGGTAAGCCGGTCCAGAAGGGCAAGAACGTTTTCGGTTTTACCGTCAAGTTTCGGGAGATCATCGCATGAGCAACCCTTACGACGACCTTATCGCACTGGCGCCGGGGGAAGTCCCTTGGCTCGCGAAGTTTCAGGCGGTGGCGCAACGGATCAAGGACGACGTCGCGGCCCTTTCGGGCGGTTATTCGGCGTCCCTGACCTATGGCGCGCAAGAGCCCTCGAGCGGGACCGGCGTCACCCTGACGAATAGCAGCTCGCGTTTTCAAAACGTGACGATGACAGCGACCGGCCAGGCCGTAGATATGCCGGACGCGACGACCGAAACCGAGGGCCGTCCCTGGTACATTCGCAACGCCGGGACGAACGATTTCGCGATCAAGGCGAACGGCGGGGCGGACCTGGTCGCCGCGGTCGCCGCCGGCGATCTCTATCAGGTTTTCCTTATCGATGACTCGACGGCCGCCGGCGTTTGGACCGTCGCCAAGATCGCCGGCGCCGCGGAGCCGACTTCCTTTATCGGCGAGATCCGATCGAAAGCCGGATCCACCTTGCCGACCGGCTGGCACCGTTGCGACGGCTCGGCGATCTCGCGGACCACATACGCGGACCTTTTCACCGAGATCGGGACGACCTACGGGGTCGGCGACGGGTCGACGACGTTCAATATTCCGGATATGCGCGGCCAGGTCCTCGGCGGCATCAACAATTCCGGTTTGCCGAACGGCGAGAACGGATCCTATTCGACGCGAAACGAGGGGGCGACGGTCGGGACCGAGACTCACACCCTCACGGAATCGGAAATGCCGTCGCATAACCATAATATCGGCCTTGTCGGCGGAGCGCCTAGCGGGCCAAACGGCCCAAGGATGGGAACAGATGGCGTCTCCGCCAACGTTTCGACGGGTAGCACCGGCAGCGGCTCCTCTCACAACAACATGCAGCCGACGATTTTCGTTCCCTTCATCATCTATACGGGGGTTTGGCCATGAGCGCCTTTCGCCACCATCCGGACGGGATCATTTTTATCGACGATCTCGCGATCCCGCTCGCAAAGTTCCTCGAGCTCGAGCCGGATTATCCCGCCTTGCCGGCGGGCGTGACCGGGTTCGAGTATGTCCAGGCCGGCCGACATTTCGCCTACGGTCACAACGGGCAACAAGCGGGCGTCGTCTTTCGCCAGGTCCTCGAGGGCTATATCAACAGACGGCCGACCTATGAGGCCGCACTCGCGCCGGCGGATCCGCCGAGCAAGCTCGAGGCCGCGGTGATCATCGACGGCCAGGCCGAAACGACGCGAACGAAATTCATCACGCCGGGATCCGGCCAGGCCCTCGTTTACGAGCAAAAGCGCGCCGAGGCGGCGGCCTGGTCCGCGGCGACGTCGCCGGATCCCGCCGACTATCCGCTTTTGAAGGCCCGGGCCGAACGCCTCAATCCGACGATTCCCGATTATTCGGCCGTCGCGGCCGAGTGGAACGTAAAGGCCGCGGCCTGGCTTGTGATCGCCGCCGAGATCGAGGGGATCCGCGAGGGCGCGAAGGAGGCGATCGAGGCGACGACCGAGGGAATCACCGGCTCCGCCGAGCGCGTGGCGATCCTCGCCGGCCTGGCCTGGCCGGAGCCCGGGCCGTGAGGTTAGGAAACCGGGCTCTCTGGCTTATGGCCGCCCTCGGGGCGGCCTTTTGTTTACTGGCGTTCGCCCTCGCCGGCGACGTCGAGGCGCAATTCGCTTGCGCTAAAAGGGCGTCGATCGCCGCGTCCCTCAAAAACAAACACCAGGAGGAGCCGGTCGGGGTCGGCGTCGCCTCTAACGGGACGGTTATCGAGGTGTTCGCCTCGGTCTCCGGATCTTTCACGAACGTCAACACGCGGCCCGACGGCCTCTCGTGTTTGATCGCCGCCGGCGAGAATTGGCAGGAAATCGAGAAGAAGGATCCGGAGATATGACTCCTAATCCCGTCACCTGGGGCGACGTCGTTCAAATCCTGATCATGATCGGCGGTTTGATCATGCTTTACCTGGCGATAGCCAAACACAACCGCGGCCGCGACGACCGGATCCTCGCCGAGGTCGAAAAGGCATCCCAGGAGATCCACAGCGTCCGCCAGGAGGGCGAGGAGCGCGCCCGGCGGCTCTATGACCACCTAAACGGCGAATTCGTCCGTAAGGACGTACACGCGGCCGAGGTCGAGGGTTTGAAACACGCGCTCGAGGAGCAAACGGCGACCATTACCTCGGCGATCGGCGCCCTCGAGCGCCTCGGCACGGCCATGAAAGAAGGGAACGGCAAATGAGACTATCCGAACATTTCACGTTGACCGAGGCGATGCGATCCCAGGTCGCGCGGCGCTCCGGGATCGACAACACGCCAGGCCTACAGGCCCGCGAGAACCTCGAGCTCGTCGCCGCGACGGTCCTCGAACCGCCGCGAGTCCATTTCGGGATCGCGTTTTCGCCGTCGTCCTGGTTCCGCTGTCTCGAGCTCGAGGCCGAGCTCTGCCGAAGGACGATCCGCCGGCTCCTCGAGTCCGGCCGGATCGCGACGGCCGAGGAGTACCTCGAAAAGAAACAGCATCCGAAGGGCGAGGCCGTCGACTTCGAGATCCCGGGGATCCCGAACCTGGTTCTCGCGACCTGGCTCCGCGACAACCTCGAGGCCTTCGATCAACTGATCCTCGAGTTTTGCGATCCGGAGGATCCCGCCGGCGGGTGGGTTCACGCCTCGAGATCCGGCGACGGCCGCGATCGCCGCCAGGTCCTCACCTTCGACGGCCGGACTTATACGGCCGGCCTCCCGTCACTCTAGACCAAAGGAGACTCAACGATGAAAACCGTACCACGAGGGCTCGCCGCCCTCGCTCTCGTCGTCCTGTTCGGCGCTTGCGCCCCCGTCGCTCTCGGGGGTATTGCCGGCGCCTTGACCGTTGCCGGCCAGGCCTTCGACCTGGCGGCCGACGCGGCGCCGGCGGTCAAGGCCGCGGTGAAGGCCGTCAAGTCGAAAGACGGGATCCGCGACAAGCTCGCCGAATTCCGGGCACGCTATTGCGCCGAGGCGGATCTCCGCGCCCAATCGCGCCAGGTCCTCGCCGAGGCCTTGACGTCGGCCGGCGTTCCGGAGGAGGAGGCGGCCGTTCATGCGGCGCAAGCGAAGGCCCTCGGCTCGCGTATCTGCCCGGGGGCCGGCCATGGATAACTGGTCGCGGCCGTTGCAGCTCGAGGAGGTCGACGCGCGAAACTGGCGCTTGCTCGAGGCGCTCGAATATCGACGCCAGGCCGCCGGCGTCGAGCTCCGGATCGAGGCGCCCAAGGGCGAGGTAACGGATCTCGCCTCGGTCCCGCGGATCCTTTGGAACGTGTTCCCGCCCTACGGCAAACACACAAAGGCCGCCGTGATCCACGACCGGCTTTACAAGACCGGCGTCCTTCCGCGGTTCCTGGCCGACGCCATTTTCCGCGACGCTATGGAGGCCTCCGGCGTTCCCTTGTGGCGCCGTTGGTTCATGTGGGCGGCCGTCCGCCTGTTTGGCGCGAAACCCTATCAGGGGCGGCGCTAACGACCGCTCGACAAGGATCCTCCCTGGGTAACCTCAGCCCGCCTCGAAAGGGGCGGGCCCAGACCGCTGACAAAGTCCTCGCCTTTGGCGGGGGCTTTTGATTCAATGTGGGATGCTTAAAAACCGCTCACCCCAGCAGACGGAACTGGAGATGGTGACTTTGGAGTCTCTGGTTCC
>Ga0056114_1000199_pt1 | contig 17626 bp, 17 predicted proteins | sample WorMetHERISLAND1_FD_77005 | JGI IMG/M metagenome (GOLD analysis project Ga0056114, IMG submission 77005) | Marine gutless worms symbiont microbial communities from Max Planck institute for Marine Microbiology, Germany - Olavius loisae HERON... ...
GCTCACAACACAGGAAATATTGAACGGGAAGCGTTTTGATATACCGAGTGTAGCAAAGATGAGTGCTGGACAAGGTAATCTTGCTTTGTAATAAAGCGTTAAGACTGAATCTACTTATTCCGTAAATTTCTAAGCGGTTAAGCGCAGAGCGGTTACATTAACTGCTTCTCCATTTCTTTTTTGATCCCCTCCCCCCAAGTCGCCTCGCTGCATTTGGGGTAGGGGCTTTCTCCCGGCGGGAGAGGGGCTTTTGCGGCACTTTACAGAAGGATAAAGGGGTACAGCGTGTGGTGTGCCCAACCCACGGCTATCGGCGATGTTTCCATTTAAACCTAACCACTACCGATCCCCGTCTACGTCTCTGTTCTCCCTCACCCGGACTCAACGACGCTTATCCCTTATCAACGCTTGCCCTAGTGCCTGCTCAAGTGCTGGAGTCGTTCGGATTCACGTCCGTTGCCTGATTAAAGGCCCTATCGACCTCACTTGCCGGCTTGCACAGCCATTATTCTTACTTGTCCAAATCTGTACCATGCCCAGGCATGCCGCGTCGGGGTGCATCCAGCCGTACAACCCGCTCCAGAAGCCCTTCAGCCTCCTTGGGGCAATCTGAAGCGAGCGTCCCGCTTCTGCAGGCTGTATGGAGGGCGAATCATCTCCTTAGCTAGCTTAATTTTGTGCATTGTGCGAACTCGTGTAATGCGCGCACGTTGTTTCAAGATCGCTTCTCCGGCCCGCTGGAAGCTGTGCGCGTCCGATTTTCCTGCTTAGCGCAGCGCGTTCCAGGATAGTGGCGTCGAACGTCTCCACAGGTGATAGGACGGCTGGTAACCAAATAAGCATAAGGAGCGCATCCGTGTGCTGTCAGGCGTCTAAATAGGCATCTGCTAAGGGCCCGCAGCAAGCGCGCGGAGGTCGGGTCTGGGTTCCCCAAGCCCTGCGGATTCGGGTCAAGGCACGCCGCTCGTCGCCGGTCGCTTTCAGGTAGGTAGCGTTTTGCAATGCCGCGATAGTGATGTATTCAGGATGGGCGGGGAGGGTGACCCGGGAACAGCTTCGATACTGGATCGAATTCGGGTAGATGTCGCCAAGGGTACCTATCATGGATACAAATCCTTCCTCACTTACAGGCCCGTTGTGTTATCCTATAGACATTATGAATTATTCTTAATAGCTTGGCGCTTCTCGGCGAACCGAAACAGGTTAAGCGTGTCTTCGACCCGGGCTTCAAGCCGGGCTTCAAGCAATGGTATTAGGCCATCGGTTCAGAAGCGCGGGGGAGGAGGGGCGATTGGGCGTGGTTTCCGTGCCACTGTCTTGCGCATCGGAGTCAACAACTAGGAAAGGTTTCTTGCCCACGCCTGGGTCGAACTCGAGGGGCAGTTGGTGAATTGAGAGTCCAAGAGTCACAGATAAGGTATCGTCCGTTCAACCGGGGGCCCTGAAGAGAAGATCACCTCATTTCCTGCCTGTGTCTCAATCCCTTCGTATCGCTACCCGCAAGTCCCCGCTCGCCCTGTGGCAGACCGAGCAGGTGGCGGAGAGGTTGCGTCTTGCCCATCCCGACCTGAAGGTCGAGATTCTGGGCATGCGTACCCGCGGCGACAAGTTTTTGGGTACATCCCTCGCCAAGATCGGTGGCAAGGGGCTATTCGTCAAAGAGCTGGAGCAAGGCTTGCTGGACCGACGCGCGGACATCGCCGTGCACTCGATGAAGGACGTGCCAGTAGATTTACCCGCAGGCCTACAGCTCCCGGTGATCATGGAACGGGAAGACCCTCGGGATGCCTTCGTCTCAAACAACTACGGGGATATCGACGAATTGCCGGCAGGGGCTTGTGTCGGTACCTCCAGTCTGCGCCGCCAATGCCAACTTGCCGCCCGTCGGGCCGACTTGGTAATCCGGTCCTTGCGGGGTAATGTCAACACCCGCCTGAGCAGGCTCGATGCCGGCGAATATGATGCCATCATCTTGGCCACCGCCGGCCTACTGCGACTCGGGCTCGAACAGCGTATCCGCCGACGCCTGAGCCCGGAAGAGAGCCTCCCCGCCATCGGCCAGGGGGCTGTCGGAATCGAGTGCCGTGTCGGCGATGGGCGCGTCAAGGCACTGATCGCCCCGCTGCACCACGCCGACACTGCCAACCGAGTACAAGCAGAGTGTGCCTTGAACCGCCGTCTGAGAGGTGGCTGCCAGACACCAATCGCCGGTTATGCCGTGCTGGAAGATGGTCAACTCCGTCTGCGCGGGCTAGTGGGCACGCCGGATGGTACTCAGGTTTGGTACGCTGAACGTTGCGCGACCCATACTGAGGCAGAGCCCTTAGGTACCGCACTCGCCGAGGATCTGATAGCCCAGGATAGGAACCGTGTCCTGGCAGCACTTGCGGCACTTTGAGCCTCTCCAAACCTCCATTGTTCGGTGCGTGCGGGTTAGAAATTTTCGGCCATTGGGCAATCTCTGCCCAGGGGACTATGGCGCCGAGCCTGGTTAGCACAATCCTGTCAGGCGCTTAAGTCCTATTGCCCTTGCATCCCTGGCTATTCTGGTTGGCGACAATGTTATAATAGCGAGGTTAATTAAGTTGAATATGATCTTATTCCCCTTATTGACGTAGGAATTTTCTCAACTGCAAAGATCGTGGGCCTGCTTCCTGGTCCGTGCCTTTGCGCCAACGCAACTCACAGCCTTAATACAACCGGTTAAGGCCAGCCAGTAACGAGATTTTCGATCTGGTGGAACAGCAAAATACTCAGCGCACTGCCCGGGTGGAGCGCAACACGTTGGAAACCTGTATCCTGGTCGAGGTTGACCTAGACGGGAATGGGTGTTCCAGCCTTGATACCGGTGTCCCTTTTCTCGAACACATGCTCGATCAAGTCGCCCACCATGGGCTGATCGATCTGTTGATTGAGGCCAAAGGGGATCTGCACATCGACGCCCACCACACGGTGGAGGACATTGGTATCACGCTTGGCCAAGCCTTCGCAGAAGCCTTGGGGGATAAACAAGCCACCCGTCGCTACGGCTACGCCTATGTGCCCCTCGACGAGGCCCTTTCCAGGGCCGTGATCGATCTCTCAAGCCGTCCGGAACTTGAGTTCCATGCTGACTTTTCCCGGTCCATGATCGGGGCCTGCGAGGTGGACCTGTTTCGCGAGTTTTTCCGAGGTTTTGTCAACCACGCGGGGGTGACCCTACACCTGGACAACCTCCGTGGGAGTAATGCCCATCACCAGGCAGAGACACTTTTCAAGGCATTCGGACGGGCACTGCGCAGGGCGGTCGAGCCGGATCCACGGATGAGAGGGATTATACCCTCTACTAAGGGTTTACTCTAGGGACTATTAACATTCATCACAGCTCGTCAAAATGATACGGATCAAAGTGAGGTAATTTCGTTTCTTTCATCCCTCAAACTCCTTATCCACCATCAGTTATCCAGCCACCAGCACACCGCTGAAGTGCCCCACTGGACTGTGGCCGGTATCGCGATTTCACCGGGCACCCTCCAGCGTGGCGGTGGTCGCTTAGATGCTTGTGCACCCTGGTGGCAGCAATCCGCGGCGCACTCCTCAGAGCCCTAGCCACCCAAGTCGACGAGACCGATTCGCGTATAGACGGTGCACGGCACTGGCCACATGCGTTCGGCGCCGAGAGACTAATGATTTATTTCTTTATCCTAAACGGACCTGAGGTAACAATTTGCCCTATCGGACAGTTGTGGTTTCGATCCTGGCAACCTATCCTAACCGTAGTTCCTTGGCAGTAGTGGTATATTTCAGATGTGATAGAGTAAATTAGTTCATTCGTAATCGTTCAAACTTCTACGGTTTTTACTATTCACTTGATACTGAACCCTAACAATCCTCTCCAGAATAACGCGGTAGGGTTTGAACGACCACCTTCAATGTTAATTCAGCTAAAGGGTTTTCAACGATTATTATTGAAACGCAAGTACATACTTGCCGTAAATCTCACAGCAAATGAGTTGTCCATAATAGGTATAGTAATCCACAATATCATTATGGAACCTGTGGTGCTTACGGCGTACTTGAACCCTGAAAGTACTATACGGAGGAAAAAAGATAGCTCATTATAAAAGCTTATCAAGAACGACTGAGCATGCGCGGGATCGAACAGGATCATGGGGTCTGTTGACATCGTTGAGTGCATGGTCATAAAAAAACGGAACAGCTGCCACTCCTTGAAACCATGCCGAAACTCGTTGCTCCCGAGTAGACACCAGTGTTGAAGGTAGATGAATTATGCGCGTTTATCTTCAGCGTGTTATCAAAGTTTGGATTTGGGTTGCGTTGAATAGAGAAACCACAACGAGGTTGTGGCTTATGCTTGCGGTGATCGGAGTGATGAGGCGTGCCGAATGGTCGCGCTCAGGGGACTCGAGAAAGACGCAGCCAAGTGGTTGTGGGAGAAGGTATCTCCGTACATGGTTACTCAAAGAACCGGCCAGACGGTGATGTTTGCCTACATCTCCCAACGCAATATTCAACAGATGCTGAACGCAACCACGATTGCGTTGGTCGTCGTATCGATTGTGCTGATCTATGCGCTGCGCAGCCCCCGGCTTGGGGCCGCCAGTTTGGTTCCGGCGATTATCGGGTTCGGGGGCTGGGGGGCTACTGGTGGGCAAGGTCGGTCTTGCGATCTTGGTCGTGGCAGCGATGACCACTGGCCACGCGATGTCAAGGGGGTTACTGCCCTGACATAAGTGGATTTGCCTACGGAGATATTGGTTCGCAGGAATTGAAGAAATACACTACCGCTACCTGAAGAGCCTGAAAAAGGACAGCCACCGAGACCGTGTCTGTGACCTCATCAGTCGAGAGCTACCCGGAGAACCCCAATTTCTGCTATTCGAAACAGATTGTTTGAGGTTGATTACTATGACCGCAAAGGAGATTTGCTGAAGACTTTGACCTATTCTGGATACCGCTTGTATGCAGGACGGTCCTGGCGTCCGGATCGCGCGGAAATGATCAACCACTGCAGTATTGTTAGTTTATGGTAGCATCGGACGCTTCGGCTAGTCGGGTAGTGGTCTGTCTCTGGTACAGAAGGCGGAGATCCACGGTAAATGGAACGATGGAGCGGATAAGGGCAGTTGTCAATTTCCAGGCAGGGGTAGTAGTCTGGCAACTACCCCTTGCTAACTGTCGCCTGATAAAGGTATTTGGGGCATGACCGAATCACGTCACTTGGTCGATATCGTCAACCAGGCCGATCTGGCCAAGAATTTCGGCACCGATGCCGACGTTATCACGGACTTCCGCTGCCTTCCCGTCAGCCCGACGAGCGCTGCTGTCAACCATAGGAAGGGTGAGCCCCTTGGATGTTCATCCAATGTTGCCATAATATCTCTCGTAACTCACTTAATTTCCAGATCCTTTCCGGTTTAGTCTGCAAATCGACTTTTAACGCCGGAAAAGCCGGGATCCTTCTTTCCAGCCATTTCGGCTGATAAATCACCTTCTCTGAACGAGTCCTGCAAGAGGCTCAAACTGAATAGACAGGATGGACGGGTAACTAGGTGACGCGCAAATATTTCGGTACCGACGGCATCCGCGGGCGGGTAGGTGAGGGAAACGTCACACCAGACTTCGCGCTCAAGCTGGGTTGGGCCACGGGACGTGTACTCGGCGGGGGGCAGGGTGGCAAGGTACTAATCGGTAAGGACACCCGCATCTCGGGCTACATGTTCGAATCTGCCCTGGAGGCTGGTCTGGTCGCCGCCGGCATGGACATCCGACTGCTTGGCCCGATGCCAACCCCCGCCATCGCCTATCTGACGCGTACACTGCGGGGTGTTGCTGGCATCGTGATCAGCGCCTCTCACAATCCCTATGAAGACAATGGGCTCAAGTTCTTCTCAGCGGACGGAGATAAGCTTTCGGACGAGATCGAGTTGGCAATTGAGTGTGAGTTCGACCGACCGCTGCAAACGGTCGGTCCTGCGCAGCTGGGCAAGGTCAAACGGATGTACGACGCCCGTGGTCGCTATATCGAGTTCTGCAAGAGCACCATCCCGGCAACCATGAGTTTTAGGGGTCTGAAATTGGTGGTGGATTGTGCCAACGGGGCGACCTATCACGTGGCGCCGGACGTATTCGAGGAGCTTGGGGCGCGGGTTGTCCCCATTGGGGACGAGCCCGACGGGTTCAATATCAATCGGAAGGTCGGCTCCACCAGCCCCGATGCGCTCATGGAATCCGTCGTACGGGAGGGTGCGGACTTGGGGGTGGCCTTCGATGGGGATGGAGACCGGGTATTGATGGTGGATGGGGGTGGCAATCTGATCGATGGTAACCGACTACTCTACATCATTGCAAAATCGCGTCTGGGGCAGCAATGCCTCAGAGGTGAGGTCGTGGGTACCCTGATGAGTAACTTGGGGCTGGAGCATGCCCTGCAGCGACTCGGCGTAGGCTTCGTGCGTACCCAGGTAGGTGACCGCTACGTCATGGAGCGTTTGAAGCGGGACGATGGGATTCTAGGGGGTGAACCCTCAGGGCACATCATCTGCCGGGATCGGACCTCTACCGGAGACGGCATCGTGGTGGCGCTCCAAATACTCGCGGTGATGGAAGATACGGGCAGAGATCTAGGGAACTTGGCGGGTGAAATGCAGCAGTATCCCCAAAGGCTGATCAACATTCGGTTGGATGGGCAGAGAGATATCCTCGGCTTACCCGAGGTACGAGATGCCGTTGGATCGGCGGAACGGGAACTCGACGAATACGGGCGCGTGCTGCTACGTCTATCCGGCACTGAGCCCCTAATCCGGATCAGGGTGGAAGGTGTAGACGAGGCCCAGGTGGATTCCATCGCTGACCGCTTAGCGGATATGGTGCGGGCCCGGATGGCCGGTTGAGCAGTCCTAAATATTTGGAGGGAAATCCTTACCTAGCATCGTTCCCCTGGTTCCGGGGGTCAGCCGGTACCCGTCAAGCGGCGACTGCTTCACCTCGCCGACCGCTGGGTGAAAAATGCAGGTATTAACGCAGGTATTCTCGCTCGAGGCCCACCGTTTTCGCATCTGTGAATACAACCAGGAGATGCCTCTGGAGCGCTTGGTCGAGCTGATTCGCAAGGCCAGTCAAAAAACCAAAACCGCGTAAGAAAACCAAACCGACGCGAACGTCGAATGAACGTGGGCTGGAACTCAAACGCTGACGTGCCCAAACCAAAAGCCGGCGGGGAACTCCAGGGTGGGAAGATTGATGTACCCGTCACTCGTGGTATTGGCTCCGGATGAAAGAAAAACGACGCATCACCCGAATCCTGTTCGGGAAGTTTTATATGCGCTTGCCTTAACCTAGGGCAGGCTTCATTTGATCAGGCCGGACCTGCGGCGTGAAATACAGGTCCGCGTCGGCGAGATCAATAGGCCGACCCTGCACATCTTTCAGGGGCTGCTCATAGTCCTTCCAGCCTCTCAGCCCGGTCCGGAGCGAGACCACGTCCTGGTACCCCAGAACCTGCATGGAACGGGCAGCGAGCACGCTCCGGTACCCGGAGCGGCAAACCACGACGATCTCATGCTCGCGCGCTTGCACCAGCTCCGGTACCGTCTCCTCGTACTCCCACTCGCAGGCAGATTCCAGTATGCCACGGGGGACATTGAGGGAGCCAGAGATATGCATAGCGTCGAACTCATAGGGCTCGCGCACATCCAGAATCAGTAGATCCGGGTTTTCCTGCAAGCGTTCTTCCAAGTCCCAGGGCATGATCTCCCGGACATCGGTAAGGCACCCCTGGATAAGCTCGATGAAGTTTTTCATAGCAGCGCAAGGTTGTCCCGGTGAATAAGCTCTTCGTCATCTAGGTACCCCAGGATACCTTCGAATTCGGCGCTGGGCTGGCCCTTGACGCGATCCGATTCCAGGGCATCGTAATTGGCAAGCCCGCGGGCGATCTCATGGCCTTGCTCGTCGACACAGGCGACGGCCTCACCACGTTGGAAAGTTCCTTGCACCTCCCTTACTCCTACTGCCAGCAGGCTTTTGCCCTGTTCCTGTAGGGCATGCACCGCCCCGGCATCCAGGATAAGCCTTCCCCGGACCTGGAGCTGACCGGCCAACCACCGCTTGCGGGCGGCCTGAGGCCCCTGGACTGGGGTCAGCAGGGTCCCAACCCGTTCACCTGCACTGACCCGCCGCAGCACATCATCTTCCTTGCCCGGAGCGATGACGGTGGCGGTCCCCGAACGGGCAGCGAGCCGCGCGGCGCGTACCTTGGTTACCATGCCGCCGAGACCTAACCCGCTGACACTGCCGCCAGCTATGGCGTCGAGTCGAGGATTGTCGACCCGGACCTCGGAGATGAGCCTGGCATCTGGATCCAGGCGAGGATCACAGTCACAGAGACCAGGTTGGTCGGTGAGTAGGATCAACAGATCGGCCTCGACCAAGTTGGTGACCAGGGCAGCCAAGGTGTCATTGTCCCCGAACCTCAGTTCGTCCGTGGCTACCGTATCGTTCTCGTTTACCACCGGCACAACCTGGAGCTGCAATAAAGAAAGCAGGGTACTGCGGGCATTCAGGTAACGCCCCCGGTTGGCTAGGTCTTCCCGCGTGAGCAGGATCTGCGCCGCGTGGATGCCGCACCTCTGAAAGCAAGCCTCGTAGGCTTGGATCAGACCCATCTGGCCGATAGCCGCAGAGGCTTGCAGCTCGTGGAGGGATCTGGGGCGTCGGGTCCAACCCATGCGGGCCATACCCTCGGCGACGGCACCTGACGAGACGATCACCAGCTCGCCCCCGTTGCGCAGGAATTCGGTCACCTGATCGGCCCACGGGGTAAGGACCGTCCGATCAAACCCTTGGCCGTCTCTAGTGAGCAAGGTGCTGCCGATCTTGACGACCCAACGTTTGGTATCTCGGATTCTGTTGCGGGAGATCACAAGCCGACTTCACCTTTCATGATACCCCCATGGCCCGGAACATAAATACTTTATCCTGCATTGCTATGATACAGAATTCTTACCGATTCATGACTGTGTTACCACTTAAATACCAACCCCTACCGCAATGTAATCATGAGGGGCACCCTATATCCGAATTCCTGCCGGGGCTTTGGTAGAATGTCCAGATGGACGTCTCCCATATCCTCGACCAGCTCAACGACGCGCAACGCGAGGCGGTTACCGCACAGCCTGGCAACCTGTTGGTGCTCGCGGGAGCCGGCAGTGGCAAGACCCAGGTCCTGGTACACCGCATCGCCTGGCTGCTCCAGGTGGAACAGGCAAGACCTTGGACGATCCTCGCCGTCACCTTCACCAACAAGGCCGCGCAGGAGATGCGGACCCGCATTGAGGAGATCCTCCAAGGACCGGTGATGGGTATGTGGGTCGGCACCTTCCACGGCCTGGCCCACCGTTTTCTGCGTGTCCATTGGCAGGACGCCGGGCTACCCCAGCAATTCCAGATTCTGGATTCCGACGATCAGTACCGCCTTATCCGGCGCACCCTCAAGGCCATAGATCTGGACGAGGCCCGCTGGCCACCACGCCAGTGTCAGGGCTTCATCAACAAGCAGAAGGATGAGGGCCTGCGGCCCAGGCATATAGACAGCGGTGACGACTTCTACCTCGGCAACATGCGCGAGATCTACGCGGAATACGAGGGTGCCTGCAAGCGCGGTGGCACGGTGGACTTCGCCGAGCTGCTGCTGCGTACCTACGAACTGCTGCGCGACCGCCGGGATATCCTCCACCACTACCGCGAGCGCTTCGCCCACATCCTGGTGGATGAGTTCCAGGATACTAACGCCATCCAGTACGCTTGGCTGCGCCTGCTCGCCGGCGACCGGGACAAGCTGTTCCTGGTTGGCGACGACGACCAATCCATCTATGGTTGGCGCGGTGCCAGGGTCGAGAACATCCTGAGCCTCCAACGGGACTATCCGGGGACCAGGGTGGTACGTCTCGAACAGAATTACCGCTCCACGGGTAACATTCTGAGCGCCGCCAACGCTCTGATTGCGAACAACCCGACCCGGCTCGGCAAAACCTGTGGACCGAAGACCCCGCCGGAACGCCCAACCGCTGTTATACTGCCTTCAACGAGGTGGACGAGGCCCGGTTCGTGGTGGAAAGCATCCGTAAGCTTACGCAGGAAGGGGGCTACCGCCGCTCCGAGTGCGCCATCCTCTACCGCACCACCGCCCAGTCCCGGCTGTTTGAAGAGGCCCTGATCCAGGCCCGGATCCCCTATCGGGTCTATGGTGGACTGCGCTTCTTCGAACGCGCCGAGATCAAGGATGCCTTGGCCTATCTGCGGCTGCTGGCCAACCCAGAAGACGACGTCTCCTTCGAGCGCGTGGTCAATACCCCGCCGCGAGGGATCGGTACCAAGACCCTGGACATCCTGCGCGTCCAGGCCCGCGCGGCACACTGCTCCCTGTGGCAAGTCACCGTGGACACGGGAGCGGGCTTTCTCCCCCCCCGTGCTGCAGGGGCGCTCAACCGGTTTCGTGCACTCATTGATACCCAGCGGGAAGCAATGCTGGATATGGCACTCTCGGGCCTAACGGCGCAAGTCATTGAGGCCAGTGGCTTGCCTGCGCACTACGAAAAGGCCAAGGACGGCCGGGGCGTGGACCGGATTGAGAACCTGGAGGAATTGGTCAACGCTACCCGCCGTTTCGCCCACGAGATGGCAGACGACGAGGGTGATATCCTCGGCACCTTCTTATCCCACGCGGCCCTGGAGGGAGGGGAGGTCCAGGCGGACCCGTTCGAGGACAAGGTGCAACTCATGACCCTACACAGCGCCAAGGGGCTGGAGTTCTCCATCGTCTTCATCGTGGGGATGGAAGAAGGCCTCTTCCCTCACAGTATGTCTGCGAACGATCCGGAACGCCTGGAGGAAGAGCGACGCCTGTGCTACGTTGGCATGACCCGCGCCATGTGCCACCTATATCTCACCCACGCCGAGAGCCGACGTCTGCACGGCAACAAGAGTTATCCTTTCGCGTCCCGCTTCCTGCGCGAGATCCCGGCGGAACTGATCGAGGAGGTCCGTGCCGGTGGGATTGTGCGGCTGGTCACTGCGCCGGGAGCAGGCGTATCCGATCCCGCTGCGGGCGGATTCCAGCTCGGCCAAAGGGTTTTGCACCACCCCAAGTTTGGTGAAGGAACCATCATCAACAGCGAGGGGAAAGGGAGCAGCGCCCGCATCCAGGTCAATTTCAAGGCTGTAGGTGCCAAGTGGTTGGTGATGGCCTATGCCCGGCTGGAACCCGTCGGTGCCACACAGGGTTGAGACTACCGAGAAGTGTTCGTAACTTATTGATAATAAATAAGTGTTTTCATAAATAAATCGGTTATTTCGATAGTTACCCCTGTATATTGCATGTCACCACCACTTGATTAGTTAATCCTACACCTAATAGATGCCCCGTCAGCTCTCGGATTCTGGAGGCATCTATGGGATGTCCTTAGATCCAGATATTAGGATAAGTCACTGTATTTGGGTAATAAGAAAACCGCCCTGAGACGGCTTTAGGACATTGAATTGGTGGAGGTGGCGGGAATCGAACCCGCGTCCGCAAATCCTCCACCCGTGGATCTACATGCTTAGCTCGGCCTATTGTCTTTGACCTTCCGACACCCGGCGGGCGGGGCATTCGGTCGGCGATTCCGAATTCGGTTTTAGCGGATCAGGTCCGGACCCCCGTCACCGCGATCCCATGTGATGTTACCCCTTAATATCCACCGCCCATAGGCAAACAGCGGTCAGAGGCTCGCCGGATCAAGCAGCGAGAGCGTAGTTGTCGTCGTTGGCAACTATCGATGTGCGGTTGGATTTACGAGGTAATCCGCACCTCGGCATGCACCACAGGTTTCGTAACTCACGTCGAAGCCAAGTCACCCCCTGCGTGTAGAGATTGGTCAGTGTAGATGGAGAAAAATTCACGTGCAAGCGGACTTACTCCAACAGCGAAGAAAAAGAACGAAGAGGCTCTTTACTCTCGCTCCTCTATCCAGGCAGCTTGAATGGCTTCCAGAATCTTCTCACCGCAGCGGGTGGGGTGGTCGTCGAACGCATCGAGGGCCAGGATCCAATCACGTAGTTCCACGAAGTTCACATAGCGCGGGTCCACGTCGGGATGAGTTTCATCAAGCGTAATCGCTATATTTAGTGTGTCGGTCCATTTTAGGCCCATGAAACTTCTCCGAGAAAGGATGTTGCTACCAGAGGATCGCTGCCTTCTGCGACACCCTCCACAGGGGAGTAATGACCGGGCACCAGACGACGGTTTCCCTGCCGACGTGGGCCTTTCCATGGCCTCATAGAAGCGACCGGATCATTCCTCCCCATACTCAAATGCTATTCTGACACCATATTGATGGTGTACTTGGGGATCTCGATCACTAGGTCTTCATCGCCTACCAAGGCCTGACAGCTCAGGCGGGATTCCGGTTCCAGTCCCCAGGCCTTGTCGAGTAGGTCCTCTTCGGTCTCGTCCTCCTCAGCTAGGGAATCGAAGCCCTCGCGGATGATGACGTGACAGGTGGTGCAGGCACAAGATTTCTCGCAGGCATGCTCGATCTCGATATCGTTTGCCAGAGCGGCGTCACAAATACTGACACCCGGCTCGGCCTCGATCATAGCGCCTTCGGGACAGATCTCCTCGTGCGGCAGGAAGATGAGCTTCGTCATAGGGGTAGTGGTTAAATTGAAGTGGCATGGTTGTTTGCCTTAGTGATCCAAGTCCTCACTGTTTTTGCCATCCCTGGCACTGGATTCTGGCACCCCCAGTTGGAATGGCGAGATAGGGTCTGGTAGACTTCGTCACCTGAAATTTTAGGCACTACCGTCATATAGGTTACTCAAATTTCTCGACCTGGTGTCCCGCCATAGCCGCTCGAATGCTCCGATTCATACGTCGCTCCACGTAGAAGTCGCAGGTCTTCTCCAGGTCTCCGATGGCGACCTTGATCGCCTCTGCATCCTCGCTGGCGGCTATCCGTTCCAACATCGACAGGGCATCTTCTACCAGACCGCGCTCGCTTGCATCAAGCAGCACATCCCCGTCGTTCGCCAGCGCAGCCTGCAGGGCTACGAGAGTCCGTTCGGCTCCGATCTGCTGCTCACGCAGGTGTCTAGCCTGCAGATCCTCCCCCGCGCGGGCCGTGGAATCTTGTAGCATGGACTCAATCTCGGCGTCGGTGAGCCCATAGGACGGCCTGACTTCGACTTGGGCCTCAACTCCGCTCGATTGTTCCCTGGCGGTAACATTGAGCAACCCGTCCGCGTCCACCTCGAAGCTGACTAGGATACGTGCTGCACCGGCTACCAGTGGCGGAATTCCCCGTAGCTCGAAGCGCGCCAATGAACGGCAATCCGCTACTAGTTCCCGCTCGCCCTGAAGCACATGGACGGCCATGGCGGTCTGCCCGTCCTTGAAGGTGGTGAACTCCTGGGCCCGGGCCACGGGAATGGTAGTGTTGCGGGGAATGATCTTTTCCACCAGTCCGCCCATGGTCTCTAGACCGAGAGACAGAGGGATGACGTCCAGCAACAGGACCTCATCAATACCCCTGTTGCCAGCCAGGACGTCCGCCTGCAGGGCGGCGCCAATGGCAACCACCCGGTCGGGGTCGATCTCCACCAATGGTGACGTGCCGAAGAGCTCTCCTACCTGTTCGCGTATCCGGGGCACGCGTGTGGAGCCGCCAACCATGATAACTTCTTCGACCTCGTTTGGCCGCAGCCCGGCATCCCGCAGGCAACGGCGACAAGCCGCGACCGTCTTGGCGATGAGGGGGTCTACCAAACCATCAAGGGTCGCCCGATCCAGTTCCCCTTCCCATTGAACTCCGTTGGGCAGCTCGACGCGCAGGGGAACCCGATCCGCCGTGCTCAAGGTCTCCTTGGCGGCGCAGGCATCATGCAACAACCGGCGCAGGAAGCGATAGGAGGTAGTGCCCTCGACCCCGGCCTGCGCCATGATCCAGCGCGCTACTGCATGGTCCAGGTCATCGCCGCCGAGGGCGGAATCACCGCTGGTGGCCAGGACCTCGAACACCCCGCGCTGCAAACGCAGGATGGAGATGTCGAAGGTACCGCCGCCGAGATCATAGATGGCATGGACACCATCGGCGTTTCTATCCAGGCCGTAGGCCACCGCCGCGGCAGTGGGCTCGTTCAGGAGTCGAAATACCTTGAGTCCCGCTAGGCGGGCGGCGTCCTTGGTCGCTTGGCGTTGGACCTCGTCGAAGTAGGCGGGGACCGTGATGACGACGCCGGAGAGCTCCCCCCCCAAGTCCGATTCCGCTCTGGCGGCAAGCTCCTTGAGGAGCTCCGCCGAGACTTCCACCGGGCTGAAATCCCCACGGCGGGTACGGATGCGTGGAACGGCAGTATCCGTCCGGACGAATCGGTACGGCAGCCGCTTCCCTAGGCGCTCGACGCCACCTAGCTCGCGGCCGATAAGGCGCTTGGCGGAGGCGATCGTGTTCAGCGGATCATCGGCGGCAGTGGCCTTTGCTGCTTCGCCGACGATCACCACATCTGCGCCGAAGTGCACCACGGATGGCAACAAATGACGCCCTTCCTCATCCGGCAGGGTAACGACGGAACCGCTACGCACGGTGGCAACCAGCGAGTTGGTCGTCCCCAGGTCGATACCTGCCGCCACACGGCGTTGGTGCGGTGCGGCGGATTGGCCCGGTTCCGAGATTTGCAGGAGTGCCATAGAGTCTACCGTTGATGAAACTCAGGAGCTGTCGATCTTTGTTGTTTCAACTACGAATCACGCGAATTGGCGTGAATCAAGATGTGTTCATATCTTTCAACTGCCCCCCCGCCAAGTCATCGGGATTGGGGGGCTGGAGAAACTAGCAGGGCATTCACAGGATCGAAGCAACCGCTCTCCCTGGCGCCGGGAATCGACATCATCCCTGAACAGGCCATCCAGATGCTGAAAAAACCGTATCCTCAGGGTAGTCTAAACGGCACCGCGGCAGACGGCTTCATTATCCGGATGACTGTTCACGTCCGCGCTCGCCACTTCGGCGACGGCCCGGACCTCCAACTCGTGGTAACACCCTGGTTGAGCAGACTGACGGCTTCGATGCCGTTGTCGGTGTAGTCGTTTCCTCCGGTGATTCCAATCGTACATATTGATGCTCTGCCCCGTGGACTGGCAAGCTTCGATCTCGCGCAGCTTGGCACCATCCTCGTGGGTGGCGTCGGCCAACCAGATGCGTAAGCAGCAGCCGGACGCAACGGGCCCCTTTCGATGAGACGCTCGACCGTTGCCGAGAAGCTGATCACAGCCCCGCCGCAACAGTAGTAGAGGTCGTGCACCGAGGTGGGTGCCTCCGGGGCTGCGGTCAGGTCGATGAACGTGTCACCAGCAACGACGCCGACGCGATCAGTCTGCCCATCAGGGTACTATACGATTCTCAAATGGGGGGCCTTCCAACTCGGCGAGGAACAGGTTGCAGATCCAAAGAATAGGGCAGGTTACCGGTCAGGTAAAGAGAAATGCCTCTGCCTCTTCCGGCGAGAACCACGAGGACCTGACACATAAACCTCAATCTCCGAGCTTGTCTCCTAATGGTACGGGATTAACAAGATCTTAGTAATTCTTATTTCTTAAGAAAAGTAACCCTGGGAATCCTGTTAATCTTAATCTTGTTTAGCGGTTGGTATGAGGATAATGTCAACAGCCCTTAGTCTCGATGTAATCATTCGGGACCCAATGTACTTTCCATCAAGATACGACACTGAAGACAACCTATGTCCGATCTCACCCTCGATAATGAAACCAGGTGCGCCTGGTGCGAGCCCTTCGCTATGCAGGTCCTCGGTGACAGCATGGAGCCCGAGTTCCCAGATCAATGCATCGTCATCGTCGAACAGGCCGAACGGTGCAGCCACGGCATGTATGTCTTGGTGGAAGTGGAGGGTGAGCGCTGGTTCAGGCAGTACCGGGTGGATAAACAGGGCAGGGAGGGGTTGATTGCCCTTGACCGGCGGTATCCTGAGATTGATCTCACAGGCCGTGCATGGAAGGTCATGGGGGTCATTATCCAGCGCAATATCCGCCGCCGGGGCAAGCATTATCAATATGAGGTCAAACCTGGTGCCTCAAAGGTCAATAACCCCGAGATCAGGCTCGCCGATCTCACTGGGCCGGGCCGCATCCCTCAGTAGGGGGTCGTGTTGACATAGCGTTATCTGCAAATCAATGCAAACGTGAGTATGGAAAAATGATCCGGTTGTTTGGATCGATCCGCAGATGACACGGATCTTCACGGATTAAAAACAGAAGCAAATCTGTGAGCATCCGTGGACAGATAAGATCGTATAATTTTTCGCGAAGATTTGCGTTGATTCGCGTTCCTTTGCGGAAAAATAATCGCTAAATGGAACAACTGAACCGATGTTATCGGTACCTCGGCACGGCCGTGCTGGTTCTGCTCCTCACCGGGTGCAGCGCGGACGGTAAGGATGGGCAGGCACAGGCACGTCGCCGGCAGCCGTCTCGGGATCACTTGGTAGCTGTCTTTACAGCCGAGCATGCCCCAGTCGCCGCCCGTCACGAGCACCCCGGCTCGCTGCGTTTTCGCCGCCTGGTGCGCATCCACAGTCAGGAGGAAGGACGTATTACCGAGCTTGGTGTCTTCGAAGGTGATCTGGTCGCCCAGGGCAACCTCCTAGTTCGGCTCGAAGATGACCTGCTGCAGGCCCAGCTCGACAAGGCCCGCGCCACCAAGCTGCAGAAGCAGCTGGACCTGCAGCGCCAGGAGGGCCTGCGGTCGCGGTGGGCCGTCTCTGAAGACGAGCTCGCTCAGGCCCGCACTGCCCTCACCGTAGTCCAGGCGGAGGAACGCTTGCTGGAGACACGCTTGGCCTTTACCCGCATCCAAGCCCCCTTCACCGGCGTCATCACCGAACGTCATGTGGAGCCTGGAGATTTCGTCACCAAGAACAGCCACCTGCTAACTCTGGCTGATCCCGCATCCCTGATCGCCGAGGTCTACGCCTCGGAGCTGATACTACCCCAGCTTGAGCTGGGAGATCTGGTGGAGCTACGCATCGACGCCTTGGGCCCCGACCGCTTCGAGGGCCAGATCCTGCGTATCCATCCGGTCCTGGCCCGGACCAGCCGCCAGGCTATCGTCGAGGTCGCCATGGATCCCATTCCGGAAGGGGCCCGGGCCGGCCAGTTCATCCGCGCCACCCTGGGTATCGGTGCCAGCTACCGCCTCTTGGTACCCTTCCGCGCTGTGCGCCGGGACTGGGACGGGGAGTTTCTGTGGTTACTGAAAGATGTGAACAAGATCGAGCGCCGCCTGATACGCACGGGCCTGCGCATCACTGACCTCATTGAGGTTCTGGAGGGCCTGGAGCCCGGCGAACGGGTGGTTACCCGTGGCTTTCTGGGTCTTGCGGAGGGCAAATCGGTGCAGGTCGTCGAGAACGGTCTCTAGTGGTCGTTGACATTTATCTTGAGCACAGGCGATTGGGGGCTGTCCTAGCTAAGGACGTTTTTGTCTCGAATTCACCCATGTCTTTAATTGGTTAAGCAGTTCTCGGTGATCACCTCCATTGAACCGCCATTCGCACTCCTTTAGGAACAGGTGAA
>Ga0056114_1000200_pt1 | contig 17622 bp, 10 predicted proteins | sample WorMetHERISLAND1_FD_77005 | JGI IMG/M metagenome (GOLD analysis project Ga0056114, IMG submission 77005) | Marine gutless worms symbiont microbial communities from Max Planck institute for Marine Microbiology, Germany - Olavius loisae HERON... ...
GAGAAATCGATTGGTACCAAAATGAATGACCTTGACCTTTGTTTAGAGGTCGTATCAAGGTCACGTCAACCATTGCGTTACATTTGACGTTGAATATCTCGGAAACCGTTAGAGATAGAGGCTAGGTGCCAATGGACCACCAATAGAAAATGGCATATGGGCTATCGAGTGGTCACGTGACCGATGACGTCACATGACCTTGAAAGGTCAAACGCGTGACCCCAATACGCTTAGAGCGTAATACCTCGAAAACGGCTAAAAATAGAGACTCCGTTCCAAAGGACTGCCAATAGGAAATGGCATATGGACTATCAAATGGTCACGTGACCGATGACGTCACCTGACCCCAAAATGTGCTGTGAGACAGTACGGTCGGCTATCCTAGCGACAGCTTGGCTTCTTGTACACAGTTAAAAATGACTGACAGAAAACTCAGTAAGCAATATAAATCCTCCCGTTTCTCGCGAATGGAATCTTTCACTCATTCTGTTAAGCAGTAAGATAGATTAAAGATTAAAGATTAATATAACAACAATATATAGAGTGCATATACTGCTGGTACTCGTGGAGCGATATGGTTTCACTGCATTAGATTTCAACATTTTTTACTTTCTCGTTCTCAGAGGGTTGTCTTAAATAATAATTTCTTCAATTGGGCAGATGCCTTAAGTGGCGTACCACAATGCGCCATCTTAGGACCCTTGTTACTCTTAATACATATAAATCATCTACGGTACGACAGTTATGTAATGGCGCTGCTGAAATGTTTGCTGATGATGCTAAAATCTTCCAATATATCAGATCAGATTACGATAATGTAAAATGCAACAATGTCTCAACAATCTAATTCTAGTCTACTGGTCTAACGGCTCATTATTGAAATTAGATGCACAAAAATGCAAAGTTGTATCATATGGTAGAAACAATAACAGTTAAATACTATAGGTGCCTAATGGAAAGTACGAATCAACTGGTACGGATCAACTAAATTGGAAAGGGTTCACATATTTGAAGACATGGTACATGATGGTAGGCCTAGTTACATTCGATTCCAACTTATTATTGTTTTAGTAAGATCGAGTTACCACTGCACTTGATGCAAGCTCAGAGGTAACGCCTACGCTCGTATACATGCACGTTATTTGATTTCATAAACCCTTACGCTATGTTAGGTTTTGCGCATGTTCTTTGATCTTGGAGCGCTATAGAAATTAACTACCTACTTACTTACAATAGTTGAGCTCAGTATGACACAGTTCATGTCTTCTACGGTCGGATCTATACGGTCTGCGAATTAGTCGTGGTGCAAAGTCAGAGACTCAAAAGTGCAGGTCGTAACGCGAAACTTGTGTGTATATGACGGCGAACGTAACACCACTTGCTCGGAGGGCGTTGATGGCTTCATCAGTATACAGTGAGCATAGCTGTTTGACAGCTGTCGACGGACATAGCTTCACAGCTTGACAACCGACCTAGCAACAGTACAAGCAGCAGCACAGCCGCTGCGGCGACACCCCCAATTGTCCAAGGCTCTGTACTATACGGTCGCAGAATAATTTGTTTTACGCTCATGTGGTGTCAGCGTCGTGTTTACGATACACTCCTAACTGCTACCACTTCCGCCACGATTGTCCGACTGTATGGTAGCTCGGGATGTTGCCTGTGGGACGTTCCGGTCCAGTTTACAATTTCGGTTCGGTTCGAAACTTTGATGTCGTCGCGAGTCGGGACCAGATACGTGAGATAGTTTAGTCGGCTGCGCGACGCAGTACACCAACTAAATCCACGAAACCATCTTATCTCACAGATAAAAGGAATCTATGCCAAAATGTCCTCGTCCGCACTGATTTTGCCGCTGCCGAATAATGTGTCACTTGGGATTCTGTAAACATTAGGTAGACTCAAGAAAAGTGTGCGCTATTTATTACTCGCAGTTTTGATGATTTCAATGAGATATCCACAGCCTGACGGTGGCGTCATCTTAATTACGAGTATATACGGAGATGCCATACTCTTCCATCATTCCATGCTGCTAGCCAACTGACCCGTCCTCATCGGCTCAATGTAGAGAACGTCTCTCCCGTGAGTAACTTTTTCACCAGTGTTACTGACCGTTCCTACAGTACATCGTCTGCTTCCTCCATCCACCAAGATCTGTCTTACTTAACTCCAGAGTTACAGTGTGGAAGCGATGAAACCTATCCTAAATCGTTCACTCGCACCAAACGGTATACTGTTCACTTCATTCATAAACTACGCACTCTCCCACTCAGTGATGGAATCAAGGACACAAGCATCAAGGCCAAGAATTTTACCGCCAAGAGGACGGCCCCGCCAAGCCTCCAAGGACACGAAAGACGACAGTTAACGAACTATATGACCTCAAAGCAAATTGTCACCTAACTTCCTGACTTTACTGAAGTTCTTTACAACATTGGTACGCCCTTTACCGATGCATGACTTTGAAAATTTCGAGGACCTTTCAGCGCAAGGCCACGGCCAAGGACTAGGTGCTGACGCCAAGGCTAAGGCTTTAAGGACTTTAAAAATGTCCTCGAGGATCCTCAGGCCAAGAACATTTCCTCGAGGACATTCCATCGCCGGTCACCATCAAACCAGAATCTACAACACGTGCATGCAATTTTCATGTTCATTTTCATTGTTTATTATTGCATTGTATCTCATGATGTATTTCGTAGGTTATTTTTGTTTTGACAGTATCTATATTTTTATACGCCTACCACTATTCAGCTATCGAACTATCTCAGCTGCAAAGGTATTTAATACCTCCCTCCACGCACCACACCACCACCACCGTATGTTTGCTGTGACCTAAAGTTAAAATCCCCCACAACTTGTCGCACGAGTCGGTCACCGTGAAGTAAGGCTGACCGATGACCGATCTACGCCGGCAAAGCGTCGTCGTAGTCTGTACGTCGACGGTTGACCTACCTTCCGCTACAGTCATCAGCGTCGCCATCAAAACCTTTACACTTCCTGCTTCGCTCGCTGAAACGCGCCTCCGGTTGCCATGGATACCGTTCGTTGTCGCTGTAGCTAGTCGGTAAACAAATCGCTACAGCTGATGCGGATGTCTTGTCTCATCAGTCGCCGACCCACTGCACAGAGTAATGCAGCTAATATTTTACCAGCCGACGCATCGCATCTATTCTGCTGTAGTTGTTAGCTACCTCGGCGTGCAGTTTCGGTACTAAGACGTAGGACTTTTGTAATACAATAGGGCTACGTTTCGTTTGCACCGAGTCATATTAGTGTAGGACAATCTGTGTGACACGTCCATAAGCTCTTCGACAGTTTTAAGCGCCAGTTAAAATGTTCTTTGTCGAAGCACTATTGACGACACGTACTTAGCGCAATAGAGATATTTTATGAGAATGCGCTATATAAATTTACACTTTACTTACTTATTTACTTACTTACCAGCGCATCTGGCGCACAATAAAGGTTTTACGATCATGCGCTCTATAATCGACTTACTTACTTACTTACTTATTTATATATTCAGGAACTATCGTAACTTAGTTGGTTTAGTCTATACCGCACAGAATGTGGTTGATAATTAACGAACAACAGAACAAATGAACCTCTAAACTGGAAGAAATCCAACAAGTGCTCCACCCCAATGCGATCGAAGAAAGTAAGATGGGTGTCATAGGTTTGTGACAGAAATGGCTTTTCAACCAGGAATGAAACTTTACTTCGTTTGTACGTAATGCTGAGATGCAGGCAAACACAGAACCTACAGTAGTTTGAGAGAATTCTGGTGCGATATGCGTCGCCGTCTATACTTTTTAATGCGCGTTACCAAAAAAGCAAATTGAAGTTAATCGCGAACCTATAGGTCTACACTATGGCTGGAAATTGAGCGCTGTTCTGTCATTAACCATTGCACATATTACGAAATAGTTTAAACATTAAAAGGATAAAAATACTAACAAATACAATACCGACTGATGTTATACGTGTCAGCAATGCAGAAGATGGTATGGTAAGTTGCTGTAATAAAATCTGCAGCTGAAGCTCAATCGGGCTGTAGTTTGACTGCTCGACAGTATGTGACTTCGAACAACGTCGAAAAGAAGTCGCGACAGTTAGCAGCACGACTTTCTGTACAGTAAAGCAGATGCGCTAATAACATACTGTAATTCGCACGTATACATGGTCTGGTCCTGGCAGACCATCCTGCCTATTCTTGTAGCTCTAAGTCAAACGGTTTGCGTGTGTAATAGAGAGCGTTGCAAAAATTTGGGTTACGGGGTCCCCCGTCCACTGGTGAAAGGAACCCCCATTTCCTGACATTGCAGTGCTAAATTTTGTCGTTATGCGCAGTGCCGTAACGACACACCGGGTAGAATTTTCAATCATTTAGGATCCTTTCAAGGGGTGGGGTGCCGAAAACGTAATCCTTCTAGCGAGTAACAATATCTATACCAGCATGACAAATTTCAATTTCATCGACATATAGAACCTTTCAGTAATTCTGCACACAGAGTCACAGACAGACAGACACAAGAACATACAGACCAATAACATTATCCCGTATAACGCACTTGTCCCGGGAGGGGATAATAATTATAAAATGCGATGTAAGCATACGGCAGAGCATTGCCAAAATGTCACTGTTCTACTGAGTAATAACATCACCTTTCCTGCAATTAAAAAACACAATGACAGCAATCTTCGATCATTCATTTGTTCGATATTGTGCACAGATATTTTTGTACATCACTGAAGTTGACTAAAAAGGTAATGCATTACATAAAAAACACGCTATGATCTGTAGCGTCCTATGCGGTCGCTATATGTCGTTGACCGACAGACGTGTTAGCAGACAGACGTATACGAAAGTTCGACTCATTAAAAATACATAAACACGCGCAGACGCTATTCATGCCGTTGCGCTGTAAAGCAGTGATTAATTTGTTGTTCTAAATATAGCGGTAGCCACGCATAGATGTGCATTTTAGACCGGACCCGACAGACTGTAGTGAATACGCTGGCACACGCTGCTGACATTCGGCGTCTATCAATCGATTGAGATCGTTCGTTCGTTCGGTCGAACAATCAAATGGTCGGGGCCCTGCAGCCTGTGTTGCTTGATCTTAGCGGATCAACGGGGCCCGAAGGTCTGGTTTAGACCGGTACGGCACAAATCATTTAGCTGCCCGGCGGACGGAAGTGCTGGACGCCAGTAGTGAATTAACGCAGGTGGACGCAAGTGGATGTGAATCAGGCGATAACGGCGGAAAAGGAAACCAGACGGCGCCCACTTCCGGCCCGGCCGCGCGGCGGCCCGGTCTGCACCGCGGCTGCTGCTGACGGAATCGGCAATTCACCGGCGGCGGCGGCTGCAGCTGCGACTGATGCAGTGAACGGTTTAGAGATAAGCTGATGCGGCGCGGCGCCACCGACTCGCTATCTCAAGTGTGTGAAGCCAGGCGAACGGACCCCGCTATAGAACACCGCATTCGCAAATTCACCAGCTACAGTCGCTGGCGCGTGTAGAACCCAAGAATCGTTCTATTCGAGTTTACGACAACCGCAGCAGCGTTGGCGTTTCGATATGCAGTTGCTTCTTTGTCTGAGATGGGGAGAAAAGAGTCCCAGTTCGAACTCGAAGTATTCCAGAAATTCAGCGGGGCAGGGTACGGGGCTTCATGGTTGTTTCAAGTCAACTGCAATCTGCCAGCCACCTTGATGAATTTGTTTTTAATCTATTCGGCAGGTGGCCCTCAGGCCGATTAACAGCAAGTAGCGCTCTCTGAGGGTGGATCCACGTGTCCGCTGCTCAGTTGAGCCTCTGATAGTCACGTGTTCAACAGCCTGGAACTCACTGTCCGACTCCGACATGCGTATAACCCACGCAGCCGTTGGACCTGATCAGTTTCGTCGACATCTGAAAGTGCATCTGTTTGGCCGATGTTGGCGTTTAGCTGCAGATGGCATTCGTTGGCATTAGCCAAAGGTGTTTTTCAGATAATGAGCTACATTTACTTACTTACTTACTTACTCAACCGCGCTGGGCCATGTGACCTTGTACACGCGTTCTCCATGCAGTGCACTTCATGCCACGTTCACAAGTGTAATTAGCGCGGACCTTAGTGTCTGAATTGGGTGACGTCAATATACAAGTAACTGTAACCAGTGCACATGAGCGTCTATGTGTAAAACAACTCGTATACAAATGTGTGCCTACCTCGCCCGACAGCGACTAAAATGACAACTAAACCTGCATGCATCGATGTGCTGATTGAGTGATTCGTACCAGTCCAGAGGTGTGCGGATCCTAAAATTTTTACATACGTGTCAGTCCACGGTTTTTGACCAAAGATCGATCCGTATCCACGTCCACAATCTTAGATTCGCTCTCAGTCAACGACTCCGCGTCCACACTATGTCAATCACGTGGAAACGTGGGATAAAAAGATAAAGTACTGTATAAGTAAAATAAGTAAGTATTATTGCGCACTAAGATAAAACAAGAAGCCAAGCTGTCGCTAGGATAGCCGATCGTACTGCCTCACAGCAGTCTATCTCTTAATTAACGATTGTTGCTAAATAGCATCTCCAGCTGTTTTCGAGATATTGCTCTCTAAGCGTATTGGGGTCACAAGTTTGACCTTTCGGGGTCATGTGACGTCATCAGTCACGTAACCATTCGATCCCCATATGCCATTTCCTATTGGTGCTCCTTTGGAACCAAGCCTCTATCTCTAACGGTTTCCGAGATATTCAGTGGTGAATGTGACGCAATGGTTGACATGACCTTGATACGACCTCTAAACAAATGTCGTCATTCATTTTGGTACCAATCGATTTCTCATATACGACTTCCTATAGGCTGTCAATAGTAACTTCTGCTCTAGGACGCATCGTTTAGCCACAATATACATAACGTGACATACAACAGACAGACGCAACACTGTAGCATAAGCGCATAAACGGTCAGCTGTAAAGTCACTATAGGCGTTATGTGTCCTGGTAAACTGCAGTGTAAACACAATCTTCAATGCAGCCAATTACATCTGGCGGGCTGTTGTTAAGCGTCTGGTAATCCGGAGGCTTGAACGCTCCAAGATCGAGCGTGCTACGACTGCGCCATTGCACGGACGTGTTTGACTCATCTTAACAGCGTTGACGACTGGCAGCGTCTGCAGCACACGACGTAGTGAATGACAGGCACGAACGTGAGGACTGATAGTGACACATCGGCAGGCTGAAAATAGCCGTCTGACACACGCTTGCTGCTTGCATGATGTGGCAGACATTTACAGTTAGGTCAAGCTACTCCACTATCACGCGTATCACAGTCACAGAACTCGACATTCAGAAAAGATCCCTGCCAGTTCATCAGCGACGTTCGGGTGCCAATCGCCCGTGTCCATTTGCGGATAATACGAATGCCTGCAGGCTGCGGCTCTGCGTCCGCAAGCGGACGAGTCCGCAATCCACACATCTCTGACTCGGACTCACCGACCTGTTGTGTTAACCGATATTTTGATATTATCACGTTGGAGCCGAGCTAACTTCCTATGCCGTGTCGTAGTCTGCTACCGGGTTTTCGACATCTGTTCCGTAGATAGGCCTAAGCCGTATGTTCAGACGGAATGGTGGACCGTTCGCATACTTATTTTCATACATGAGACCTTCCGTATATGAAGTCGATCGGACGATCCGTTAAACCGGAGATCGTCACAGTACAGGGTATCGATCTTTGGAACGAATCGTCCGATCAACTTCATGTTCGACTCCTAGGTGTCTATTGTCAGCAGCGAGCGAACCATATCGTCTACCGGCTTGTTTTACACAACGTTCAGCAATAACTAAACTGAAACAATTGAATGAATTGTGAACAAGTCTTACCCTGTTAATTTAATGTCGCCTATGCGTCGTGCGGCGGAGCCTACTATATACGCTACACGCTGCAAAGCGGGGGTGGCAGTATGTAAACTTTAATTACGTCATACTGTCGTCACAAGGTCTGGATCAACTGTCCATGAGGATCAACGACATTGGAGAACATAGTGTTAAAATATCATCTTATTCCGACAATAACTGCCGGAGAAGAAGCAATCTGAAAAACTGCGGACAGACAGACAGACAGACAGAACCACAGACAGACACGTCGACTGACAATAATGGTCGCTAAAGCTCACGAACCAACAGTAACAAACATAAAGTGACAACGGTAGGAGCAGGAGCAGTAAACAGACAGCAATTATATATCTATGCTCTGTCAAAATTGTAAACTAACCTATTTGTTCTCGCCAACTGCGAAGCTATAACTCGTCGTTATCTGCTGTGCATTAGGCTATCCCTGATAACAAGATCTCACTGGAGTATATGACCCACGATCTCGTTACGTGATCACGATCTATGGGGATGCGATATCGCAATATCAGTAACTCGTAGTCACAAATGCCGAGAATGCCCAGTGCGCATGCGCACGCGTCTGCGTGTTAACGTCACCTTCTCCTTCGGCGCGTCTAACGGTCTTTTCGCGTTGAACGTCGGTCGCCCGGTGTAGCCGGCGGTGTGTCTTTCGCGACGACGACGACGACTGCCAATTTGACATCCATTAGCGTGTCCGACAAGTCGCCACCGAAAGGCACGTGTAAATCACGCGGCGCGCTCCGTCACTATCACAAGCTCGGCGGCCGTCCGTCCGCCCCGCACGTCAACGAACACGCGAGCAGACTCGGCAACTGCCGCCACACACCACGCAGAGGCGCGCGATATTACACCGAAATTGCGAAATTCTTGTCGGTTAGCCTTTCGACAGATAGGCCAGCAGAATTGCGGCCACACAGCTGCATATTGTCCGACTGTATGGCAGTTAATGAGGGTCAGTTATGGTCGCAAACGGCCGTGTTCAGATATACAGTGTGAGTCAAAAAAAAAAATTTCCCCCTAGGGGACCTGACATTTTTACATTTTTTTTCACAAACGGTTGAGAATTTGTAATCGATTGTTTACACACCTACTAAACGTTCCTATCTTCGCTAGATTACAAATTTTTATTCAATTATCACCGATTTTGACGAACTTATGCCATATTAAGCGCGACTACCCAGTTCACATAATATGCGCAAAATGTCCAAAACGCGCCAAAACACGCGCGTTCAGACGTTTGTGTAAGTTGTTGATAGCTTTGTTGATCGTTGTCTGTGGCAAGTCACTATAAAATAAACACTTTTATAATGTTAACAAACATGTTTGATATGACATGACGTCAACAATGACGTCATTTTCTCAGTAAGCAAACTTAGAAGTTAAAGTTCTAGTGAAATGTAAAATTTCGCTAGGTGGTCGGTGGTCGCGCTTAGTATGGCATAACTTTGTCAAAGTTGGAGATATTTGAATAAAAATTTGTATTCTACTGTAGAAATGATCGTATAATAGGTGTGTAAAAATGATTAAAAATTCCCAACCGTTTGGGAAAAAAATTCAGAAAACCGTTGGGGGGGGGTTTGACTCACACTGTACAACAAACAGCTGCGCGGGAACGTTTAAAACTTAAAAGTCGTTTTAGTGCGATTAAACGTTGCAAAAAATTCGTCACACTGGAGCCATACTTTTCAGCTGGTTCACGATCTGCTTAGCAATATTTCAGTGTAAAAACACAGGAGAAATCACGTCGGTTTTTTGTGCTGTTTTCGGTGCTAAGTAAATAGTCGACTGTGTATGTCATCGATGAACTTTAACAAGAAAGCCCAGCTGTCGCTGACAAACCCGCGCGACGCGAAAGCATGCCAAAAATTGCTCCAATTCGACGTGCTTACAACGTTGACGCTGACAATACTGGTCTATCTTCATTCGTTTAGCTGTTGTTGCGTCCGAAATCTGCAAAATCCCAAGAAATTCTCTGAAAATTCAAACTTATAGAGTTCAAGGTCATCCAAGGTCATCGATCTTGGCGTCAATCGAAAGCGCATATGCAACTTCCTCTTAGTCATAAATAGTTACTTTGGACGTATCTCCTAAAGTTTACGAGATATTGACACATTTAGCTACAAAATAGCTTGTTTGCCCCACCCCACCATTGTTTGACGCCGCCTAGCGGAAGAACGCCTTACACTATCAACATAATCTATACACTGCTGAAAAGTACATTTAGTGGGCTGCAATTTTGTCGCAGACATTACGGGTCTATCTTTATTCATTTAGCCATTGATGCTTTCCGAAATTGCGAAATCACGCGAAATTCCGATAAAATTTGACCTTATAGCAATTCAAGGTCATCCAAGATCATCGATCTTGGTGTCAATGGAAAGCCCATATATGACTTCCCATTAGTCATTAACTGTAACTTTAGCCGTATCTGCTACCGTTTTCGAGATATTCAGGCTTAAAGATAGAAAACTGCTGATTTTACCTACCCCTTTCCTTGTTCGATGCGCCCGCTCGGGGTGACCCCTCTCTAATTTTGTGACGAAATTTGGCACCAGAAAACTAGAATCGTGGGGCTACCAGATGGTGACGAAATCATGACGCTAGCTTTATTCGTTTTGATACACTACCGGAGTGTGACAGACAGACGGACAGACGCACACGTTGCTCTCGCAAAGACCCGCGCTAGCAAACAGATGTCTGTGACTGCTCACGATGACACTGAAATCGAAAACTTCCGGGCCGCAATAAATTACGTTCACGAAGTCCACACAATGATCAAGATAATAAAGCCGATGGTGTGACACGTCTGTAACTCTTGCTGTTATAACACCATCTGACTAGCGAGTGTAAAGCAAGTTCACCGTACCACGGTACCCAGCCAGAGCGTTACAGTTGACGTTTCGTTCCACTGCGGCTGTGTAGAATGCAAATGACTGCAAACCGAAACAGGTGCATGCGTGCGCCGTACGAGAAAAAGCAACGGACCTCACAAGATGTGATTCTACGAAGTTCCAGGTTCCAGCGCAGTGAACTTCCACGCACAGTGGTCCAACATCTTTCACACAGAATAGCGTCAGTTGTGCGCTATCAGCAACGTGCAAACGTCTCGAACAACTGCCGCAAAGACAAATCTGCCCGACCACCGCCAAGACATATATACCAACGATATGCCGCTGAGCTTAAGCCTACTCTCATGCAAGTATAATGAGTGCTGCATTTCACCGTGCGACGTCTCTACCGCCTGTGTGCTATAATTCTCAACGTGGCGTGACGTCCAGTCCACATGACAGTTTCTGGTGCACATTGTGGCCTACTGGCAGAAACCAGTTGTCTCTAATATCAGTTCTACTGTACCATTACAGATGCAGAGCGGGACGAACATTATGCATATCGCTGTTAGAGTCAGACTTTACAGTAACTCATGCATACAGTTATTACAATACCGCTGCTGTTTATCACAAAACCAGTTGGGCTAATTATGCTATCAGAAATTGCAGTGGTTACCGTACAGTACGGACATCTTAATTACCACAAAATATGAATATAATATCTTTAGTACGTCGAAGTATCGAGCTTACTGCAGTTAATGGGGATATGTACCTCATGTATCTCTGGCAAGTTCTGGCCGATTGCAACAAAATTTGGTGCAAAAGGATTATGCTTCAACCGAAGCCTACAGGCACTTATTTCGGGAATTTGGGGTATGATTGATTGCGACTTTTGTGTTTGTCCACGTGGAATGTCAGCGATAGCGACCATGTGGACTGCTAACAGTTTCAGCATAAAAACACATCTTCTGGCTAATAACGTATCACGTTTAATACCGAATACGTTATCACTGGCAAATCCAAAATCGATTTTTGGACAATTTTTCGAGTTTTTAACACTACCCAGTCTGCAGTCTACGGCATGCATGACGCACAGTGTGTCAAATGGATCCAGTTTTTTAAACTAATAAAAGGTATTTGTACTAGACGCTACCTAATATACAGAAATAAATATGCTGTATTAAACGGTAAACTATGTTCATTTAAATTCCGAAAACGAAGGAATATGACTTTTCAAAGTTAACTAATCCAGTCATCTATACGCCCGAGCTTCCACTCTGTGACCTATCGCACACCGAGAACAATGGCAAGCGGAATTAACATTTATTGACAATTGCTGATATAAGTAATTATGAATAAATGTTAATTCCGCTTGCCATAGAGACCGCCCTGAAGTACACAAACGTGGGACACCCTTGACAAATGTTATTTTTACATTTCGAAAATGATAAAGAAAGAATTTTTGCAAAATTTTCAGCAATATGTAACTGTTAATGCATGTTGACGGCGGAGAGACTAATTAGGAATCTGAAGCTAATGATTATCTGGCTGTGTGTGTCGGAGGTTGTCAACCCCATATGACAGGTAAATCTACTCGTGGAAATTTTCATACCAACAGTAAGTTGTAACCAGAAACTGCAAACCATGACCATTGTGACATCAAGCTGTGTCTTTAACTGGGCGGTTAAATGCAATCTACCCACCAGTCGCTATGCGCAATGAAATTAGTGTTTACTCTAGGGACAGAACAAAGAAAAGCGTACTAGAAATAAAACAGTATAAAAAGGTGATACAACAGTGGTACTATATGCTAACCCTTTGACGCCCACTGTTGCCATAAGGGCACAGCTACAAAGCATCCTACGCCAGACCGGGTTAAGCCGTCATTTGAAATTTTTGACATCCGGGCACCCTGACGCTCAGCCCTGAGCGTCAGAGTGCCCGGATGTCAAAAATTTCAAATGACGGCTTAACCAGATCTGGCACAGGATGCTTTATAGCTGTATCGGTATGGAAACAGTGGGCGTCAAAGGGTTAAAAAACAGTGCTAATTCAATACATCTCTTTGCACCTCTGCCTCTGCGCCAATGCGGACATACATACATACATACACGCATACATATTACATACATACACACATACATACAGAAAAACGAATCACCACAACAACGTGGGACGTGAAGAAATCCGTGATTTTGCTATGAAGTACCTGCTGCAAGCGCCTTATTTCGACGCTTACTGTTTGCCTCGATGCAAGCAGTGAACAGTTTCGGTCGAGCAATTATCGTTGATAACATGCGGCACGTGACATACCTGCATATAGCATTGCTGTAGACTAGATTGGTCATGCGTGGACTCCGACAGTCAGCTGGGCGACTGTTACACGGCATGACACGCTATGATATGATTTGCACCACAGGCGTGCATGGCATTAGGTCACGAATTTCCACGACCGACCGTCGTAAGCCTATTCACTGCCACACTACCAACCGCTTACGTGACGACGCAAGAGGCCGGCCATGCAGAAGAACTAGCAGTCCAATCGTCAGTCACAGCAACTCTACTGCTCTGTTACTGACCATTCACATACGACATTATCAGGTTGTGCCGCGCAGCGATATCAACACAACTTGACGATACCGACAACAGCTTCGCTGGCCAAAGATACGGAGATAGCATCCGAATTTCGTTGAATTCGTCAGAAATACTGGTGCGCTGGCCTAGGCCACGACCGCCGTGCGCCTGTGATTCTCATCAGATTGGACTACTGCAACGCACTGCTTGCCGGACGACAACTGCTCCTGAATTCTGCAACTCGACTCGTCCTTGAGATTTCTACATGATGTGCGTTTGTCGCGGCTTCTTATTAAAAAGACTGACTTCCTTATTCACTTACACCACAGACCAATGACCATGTTAATTGAGCAATGGAGCCGGACCGGTTGCGAATATGTCGCAACACCAAGTTCGTACTACTGGTAATGCGAACGCGATGGAAGCATACCCTGCATATAAGTCTGCTGTTCACGTAAGTACAGCAGTAACGCCGTACATAATGCCAATCTAGTCAGACCGAATCCGTCGCTTTATAACGATTAGTTGTATAGCGACATTTGAGCGCCATCACAAGTCAAATTTTTCGCAGTCAGTTTTTATTTAATTATGATTAACTCTAACATATTATACGTTTATAGTATAACACCTTATGTGACAAAATTTTAGTTATTTTTGTACAAACACGCAATGCAAAATTTCATGCCGATCTAATGTCCTTTACTTTCCAGCAGTTTTATAGACCTACTAACACAGTACGTACAACTTGGTGAAAACTATCAGCAATAATCGTCCTAGTCCTTCCCTTTATTATCGCATTTACTACATAAAAACTGACCACGAACAATAACCACCGTATGGGGATGACGCTCAGTTCTCGACTAGTAGTATAGACAGGCGAACGGTCGAGCGCGTGTACGTGCGGATGGACGTACATTTTTCCGCTATTTTCCATAAATTGCAATAGCTCGGCTCTTGATGGAGCTGAATATAAAGTATATTAAATATTATAGTGGCTGCACACAGCACACGCGTAGAAATGCAAAGTTATTATGTTTTACAAACTTTTGTAATGCACTCCCAGTCCGGTGCCGAGTAGGGAAGGCATAACAACCGTCACTTACTTACTTACTTACTTACTTGGGCTATAATACAACAGCTAGCAACGTTCTATACACTGGCTGATGTGGAGAAGAGGCTAACACGAGAAGACATCAGTCATTGGCAGTGGCTGGTCGTCATGAACAAGTGACGGCTGGACAGTCAGGCAGACAGACAGAGAAACAGACAGCGGGTCGAATGACAGCCATACATCACGTCATCCGCAGCCTCTGCAGCAGACCAAGGATATAGGACTCCTTGAGTAGAGAGACAGACCGGCAGCCGAAAATAATCGCCTCATCGCTTCGACATGACACGCTATTTGGCGAATTACGTCGTTCCAAAACTCCGACGAGAAACAAGAGAATTAACAGCAGCGCACGAATTACTGACCGTCTGCCCACTCCGGTATAATATTGTCGTCACGGTTTACGAGGTTCTGATCTGATTAGAATAAGATAGGCTATTATCATGATCTCCGTACTTGACAATAACGCCAGCGTCTTTAAGAGAGTAACTCAGTCACTGTTGAACTCGTCGCACTCGACGCTGTTTCTGCTATACAATTAATGTCTTATCAGGTGTGCTTACAGTTTATGCATGCTTCACCGCGGTTGGCATGCCTATAAGGAAGGTTAGTAACCTCTAAGAAGCCCAACATTTCAAGATGCTGATGAATAGTGATGAATAAATTGATGTATATCAGACGTCGAATATGTAGCACACTTAGACCGATTAACTCGAATGAGTGAAATAGATACATATAACTTGACAAGGTCAATAAAAGGACACAGCACTGAGAGCTTACGGCGCTTGCCGAAAAGGCGGTAAAGGCCACGTGTCATGTCATCGATCGGTCACTCACGGATGCCAGATACCTTGTCTTCTTATGTCATCTGCAACATAAGATTGCTACAGCTCATGCAGACACTGAATCGTAAATGAGTGCAAAATGTCAAACCGTCACAAACGTGGGCTGTCTACTGTATTTCGTCGGCGAAAGCATTTCACGGTAGAACGTCGGTCTACGTGCACATGAAGGCAGCCTACTACGCCGAGCGCCAGTCGATGAAGTGTATGCAATATCGCAGCGGAAGCACGGATGTCGGTCGCCATGGCAACAGATGCCCCGCAGGCTGACAGCAGCATCAGCAACCGAAGCCGAAGCATCGTCGAAGCATTGCGCGCCGGTCGTATAACGAGCTGCCAGAGAACATTTCAGATCGCTTCATCCACGCACGCAGCTCACATGATCCCAGTGTCAAGTGCACGCATGCATACCGAGCCCGCCGGTACACGGGCCGGCCGTCGGCGATTGCTTGCCGGTTACGTGAAGATACGCCGCGAAACACGACCAGTAAACTAACCAGACTATCGAGGAATAAACACGCAGGCATCGATGCTCTCAGTAGCACGGCTAGTTATGGCAAACTGAATTAACACAAACCATAATATTATATTACCCGCTTTAGAAATCGAAATGCCGTTTACGCTGAAAAGCAGCTTTATTGCGACTGAGGCACAGTGCACTACTTGACCGAAAATACCCAGAAAATTAGGGTTGTGCACCAGCCAGCGACCACAAATAAGTAGATTACCTGTGAACGTCCATATACTCCGTAGCACACACACACGACACTCGGTGAGTTTGTTTTATGTTTTTAGGCCTAGAAAATGGCCTGGACTGATCTTAGATTTGTGGACCCGGCATAGTGGTCAACGGCGAATAATATCCAGGCACCATGCTTTTGTTGCCGATAATCCTTGAGTGCGGAGGTTTTTATCTCACGAGATCCGTGTATTCTCAGTAACTAAGATCTATATTCGGAATGACTAAAATCTGTCTGTCGCGGCGAGTCGTGTATCACGTGACCTCGTCTCTGACACGGCGCGTGGCTAGAAGCGGCCACGCGTAGAGGTCGTCAGTCAGTCAGTGTGCAGTGAAGTGAGCAGGTGCGCGTGCGTAGGGAGCGAAGAAATAAAATGTATTGAATGACTGATATCCAAATGGAACTTGACTTTGGTGTCTTGTTAAACGTTGTTGACAATTGAACATCTAAGTGAACGTGTGGTCATCGTGAATTTTCTTCTTTGTGAAAACTCCTGTATCCGGCTGAACGTTCGCGAAGTCGGAAGTGTGAAGCCGCGCTTTCATCCTGATCCATCCTCCAGTCCATCCTCCGTCCGTCATCACGTCGTCGTCCTGGACTCGCGTATAATATGTTTGCTATTTTTTTTTGCCAACTATAGGTAGTTAAATTGTTGCTTTGTGTTTTCTTTTGTGTGTGATATAAAAAATGTTAGAAGTAAATACCAGCCTCTCTTTGGGACCAGCTCACGCCCAACCTAGGTTAAATAAAAGAAAAATTGACACAAGTTTCCATAGGCATAAACGCGACACTGTCATACATTTCAGTACACGGTAGGTGTCAGAGGAGAACATTTTAGCACTGACTTCACATTAGTCAGACAGATCTTCAATATTGTCATCGCTCACACTGATAGATAAGCTTAAGATGCATAAAATTCGCATTCGGACCATGAAAATATGTCTTACCGGTAGACCTAGGCCCTATTTATTTTTGTTGCATTTCCTGCACGTAGGCTAAACACAGTGTTTTTTGCACTGCACGAAATATTAAGAAAATCACCTGTGTGATATTTTGTAGCAGATTTCATATGTGTTATTTAATTTCATTAAAGATTTCCTGAAATTTATTAATATTATGACACTCCAAGTAAGAAGTCTATATACATTTTCATTATGAATTTTCGCAAGTAGTGTAGTCGAAGTTATGAACTATTGACATTGAAAATTTTCTTAGTAACCTTACGAATCTGCTGGTATAGGCTAAAAGAATTTGAATTTGTTCACTTTTTACCGCGCGATGCACTATAGTGCAAAGCGCGGTATTGCGATCGCATGTTGTCTGTCTGTCTGTCTGTCCGTCTGTCTGTAACGTTGATGATTGTGATCACATAGGTTGGAATTCTTCGAAAATAATATCACCATCAGTTAGCCTGTGATGTTCGCTCTTTGCAACCCCAACATGACGGGTCTGCTCCAAGGGGAACACCCCTAAATTTGGGCCAAAGTGACCCCACCCCCTGTTGATTTTGAGCGTCGGAGACATTCGATCGCAAATTGCGGCCGAATGGTTACAGATAGCGCAACGGTCACAATGGAGAGCCTATAGGAAACCACCATCGCTCTTTCTAATGGTGC
>Ga0056114_1000201_pt1 | contig 17611 bp, 11 predicted proteins | sample WorMetHERISLAND1_FD_77005 | JGI IMG/M metagenome (GOLD analysis project Ga0056114, IMG submission 77005) | Marine gutless worms symbiont microbial communities from Max Planck institute for Marine Microbiology, Germany - Olavius loisae HERON... ...
ACGTCACAGATGGGCATGCAGCTGATGACCGAAGAAGTTGAGAAGATTTCGAGAAGAGTTGGGCTACGCATGAATGCCGGAAAATGCAAGATTATGGTGAGCAATAACTGGGAAGACAGCACATTAATAACGGCTGAAGGGACAAATGTTGAAGTGGTCGAAGACTTTTGCTATCTGGGCAGCTACTTATCAAGAACAGGAAACTGTGACAAGGAATGCATGATAAGAATTGGAAAGGCGGCAAGTGTATTCGGGAGACTAGTGAACATCTGGAAAAGCAAGAATATCAGTCTCGCCGTGAAAATCAGGCTTTACGAGTCACTTGTCATCTCAAACAAAGATCAGGGTCATTCATTTTGGTATCAGTCGATTCCTCATATATGACTTCCTATAGGCTGTCAGTAGTAACTTTTGCATCTGTCTGTTGTTGGTAATTATGTATTGTGGCTAAACAGTGCGTCCTGGAGCAAAAGTTACTATTGGCAGCCTATAGGAAGTCATATATGAGGAATCGATTGATACCAAAATGAATGACTTTGACCGTTGTTTAGAGGTATCATGTCATGTCAACCATTGCGTCACATTCGCCATTGAATTGGAAACCATTAGAGACAGAAGCTTGGTACCAAAGGACTACCAATAGGAAATGGCGTATGGGGAATCCAATGGTCACATGACCCTTAGTGACACCGAAAGGTCAGTCATGACCCCAATATGTTTTGAGCCCAATATCTCGAAAACGGCTGGAGGTGCTATTTAGCAACAATCGCTAATTGATAGTCTGCTGTGAGGCAGTACGGTCGGCTCTCCTAGCGACAGCTTGGCTTCTTGTTTACAGGTAGTTCGATTAAGCAAAATTTTGCCGACAGTTAAAAATATACTTTATATGTAGAGTCTAGTACAATCACATTTGGAGTAGGCTATTGTTTAATTGTCAGGTATCTGTTCGTCATTGCCAGAAAGACATTAAATTAATTTTGTGAGTACAACGGTGAGCCACGCAACAAGTACGATTAAAGGCATTGGTTATGGTCACGTAAGATATGACGATAGATTTGAATACCTGGGACTAACTAGTTTGGACAGATGAAGAATTAGAGGGGACTTAATTGAAATATGTAAGATTTTAAATAGTGTTTTCTCGTGTTTATAATATTACACACAAAAATTTTTGGATTAAGAGGATATGACTTTTTAAGGAAAGATTTGAATTGGATGTGAGAAAGTTTCAGCCTGGCTAGTAGCTTTAGTAATACAGTAATACAGTGGTTAATAACTGGAAATTTGAAATAGTACATGAAACGAATAAACTATATTTAATTTTATTACACACTTCAAATACGATATACGGTATGTTTGTATGAAGCGAACCTATGGTGCAGAGTTCTGTTCGGTTTCGCAAGCCCCACAGTTCGGTTTGGGTTCGATTCGACTCGTTTCCCATCTCTAAAACTCCGCGATGTGATCGAATTAGTTATTCTATGTAAACATATGATTGAATCGTGAATTGAATAGAATAATGGATCAAGATGATGAACTTGGTGAAAAGATAATTTCAAACATTGATCGCCACTTTAGAGTGGATCCGAAAATGTAAGCTACAAGATTTGAGCTTATTTTCTTCTCGCCAACACACTGAGTTCGACAGACTTGACCAACTATGATACGGTGGTAATCTCACGGTGCGATCAGTGGGATCCATACAGGCCAGAATTTAGCTATTCATGCACTAATCCTTGCAACCTGCACATTTCTTTCCTTCTTTCTTTCTTTCTTCGAGATATAGTTAAACTTCAACAAGTTGAAGACTTCGGGTACGTACAGGTTCAATAGTACTCGAGTACTCGTTAATACCGGAAGTACTTTAATACAAGCTGCCAATGACGAATTAGGGGTGGTGGGTCAGTGTACCTGGGCCTGAATGGTCAGGGCCTTGAACAAGCGTGATTTTTTAACCTGTATTTTATTAGGGCTTTTACTTTTGTCTTCCTCTGTCCTAGCTAAAGAGATGCACATCGATCTAATGCTAAACCGCATGCTAAGTTACTGAACAGCAGATGAATCGGCGCATTTTCTCCCTCCGGAGTCAATAAATGAGTACCGGCAATATGCCGGGGGTCATTGCCTGGGGTAAAGGCGTGAGAATCACCTCTGTTGGGTGGCAGGTAACACTGTGTGATCCCATATAACAAGTTTTCTCACGAACGCACTAGAGGTTTGTTAACGTATATGCGCTATACAATTTAGTCGACTAAGTCAGTCGATAGTACACCAAGTTAGTCAATCATACACTCAGTGACTGACTCCGTGAACTACTACCGTACCGCTGTGCACGGTGCTGTGGTCTATTTCCACAGGCTGGCAAGTTGCAAATGAAATCGCGTAGCTCCAAGTTTCCATAAATTCTAACAATTCATCAATTAACTGCAGTCTGCAAAAAAAAACTGCAACTGGAAATGGAAATTTGGAACCGGAAATAGAAATTAACGAGTATTCGAGTAGAAAAAAATTACTGGAGTAGTTTACTACTCGAGTAGTACTCGAGTACTCGTGGAAACCCTACCGGAATAGACAGCATTGGATAGCGAGGTTTAGTTGACAAATCATGAACAAAAACCGACATTTATAGTATGGCATCTGCTGTATTTTTATGTTATGTTAAATTTCTGCACCTTGTGAATGTAAAATATTCATGAAGAACACGTTTATACGTCGATCTGCATCAGTTAAAGTACATATTTCCCTCGTTCCGAAGGGAAAGAAAAGCCAAATAGGGATGATTGCATTGCGAGGACAGGCTGTTTTCCATTCGTTGGCACAGACAATATTGTGTGTATGTATACGTATGGTTGTGATGCAGATCTAAAAAAAACAGTATCAGTATCAGCCAAATAATTATGAAGCTTCATCCTGTTGATGTTCTGTGGTTGGCTGGGAAATTATAAAATTTCTAATAATTAACCTTGCTGTTCATCACCATAGCTGTGACAAGTCAACCCTGCATATAGTTGACTGTCACCCAAAAAAGGCAGGGATAAGTAGCGTCAGTTGTCATGCTTGTTACATGAATTATAAAATCAGTATGCTTACATATTGAGAACAAATAACTGTTAAAATTTGTGTCCTTTTATGTTGTTGTTTTGTTGAGTAGTGATGAATATGACATCATACCGTCTGTTGAGTCGACAACCAATCGTAACCCTGTCATCTTAGTAGACCACAAGTTGGCAGTTGAAGCCTGGGCTGCACGGTTAATGTTCTGCACTGCTGTAAATGGCCTTCGACGATGGCAGCAGACGCCAGTTTTCAACAGTGAAGGTAATTAGTTTGTGTCTGTTTGGGTGTGATAATAACGTAAACCGTAGTATGCTACTGAGGCAGTTAATTCTACCACTCATTGCATTAGAAAACTGCTATACCAGTGAAAAATTGCACATTGCAAAATTCTGTCGTTTACATCAAGATCTGCTGTTACCAGCTGCTATACACCCGCCAATGACGGCGGACTTGGTGGATGCAGAAATTGCTGACATAAACAACTGATGCCTGCTCAGCAAGAGGAAGGGTGTCAGTAAATGTAACTATTAACATATTATAGTTTTCATTTCAAATTTCTGGTACTCATAATATGCGAGAAATATTCACATACCATTTCTACAAACAGTGAATTTAAATGAAATGCAACATGGAAATATTTGCAATAGAAGAAAAATCTGCTGATGTAAAATTTTAAATCAGAATGTCATTAAATGACAATGACAGAAACCTAGCGAACACAGTTACAGTAACCACAAAGCACTGCATCTTAACAAAAAGTGTCGTTTTAAATTAATTTTATTACTAATTTTATACTGGGGAGGAGCAAGCCCCTCCCCAGCTTCATTCCCAATGCAAAACTAAAAAATAACACAAAATTTACAACTTTAACCAGTTCTTTGGCATTCCACCACTTAGCATTTTTCAAACTTGTTGGCTTAATTTTCTGCTGCAATAGAATTGTTCTAACATAAAACATTTGTGGGCGCCACATATTTATTATTTTTGACTCAGTTCACTTATTATATTGTTGTATTTCCACACAGTGTTCAGAAATAAACACCCACTTACATTTTCTTCAATATCTCTTACAGTAAACTATAGATTTACAAAAAAATTGCGGCAAAGGTCTCTGAGGAATTGTAGATTCCTCTGATGTAAAATTAGTTATTCATTGCAACCAATGATATACTTATGATGTCAGTGTCATACTTGTATACTTTTATAAGTAGCATTTTCCATACAAGAAAAAAACACTGCTTGGCTTTGAACCATAATTCAGTGACTCATTAAATTAATTTGCTTAAACATTTTTATGCATTTTCTCCAGTGATCCATACTGAATACTCTAGTACATTAAGAATTGTTAGTTAGTTTGTTACTACCAAATATTACAAAGCTATTCTGTATTGTACTCTTGATATTGTATTTAGTTTTCATGTACATGCTCATTTTTTCTTTTCTGTGTTCAGAATGTTAATAAACAAAGTGAATCTTTATGTTCTAAAACAACTATTAAATCAAAGCTTTGGTTAACTGAGTGTGATTGCAACAGAAATGAGATGTGTAGGCTGTAAAGTGAAAGTTGAAGTTTACAGTTTATGCTGTAATATTTAGATATGTGACACAGACTGTGATATTACACATTTGAAAAGAGTAGATTGTGATATAATATTGTATGCAACTGTTTGTTTGTCTTGCAGCTGTTGATCGTTTGTGTTCTATAACAAGGATTATTGTCATGGTCGTTTCTGATCACTGTACAGCATGGAACATTCGGTGATTAATATTTCTATTAGTATTGCAATATGTCCACTTCGGCTAAAATAATTTGTCATATAAATTAACTTAGGGTTTTTGAACGTCTTGTAAATTTTAGTAGCTTCACAATATTTATCAAACAGATGCTGATTTGTATGTCAGATATTGATAGATTGACTGTGGCAAGTAGCAAGCTGTATTGTCCTAGAGAAACCATGCAGCAAGTATCTTGTGGTCTCTCAGTGTGAGCTCCTTAACTTATAACAGTTTAATTGCTCTGTACTGTGTACTGTTTTTGTTCACTGTTTAAAATTGAAAAGGCAATCAGCTCACAGTCTGGCTGATGTTGCTTTCAGTCAAGAAAGGAGAACAGCAAGATGTAAAATTTTGAACATTGTCTTTTCGAAACGGATACAGCCCTGTTTTCTGATTTACCTTATCTGACACCACAGTTGCTATACGCCACGTCTGTGCTTATTAAGTTGGCAGTTGATAATATGTCTGTAGCAAACAGCTTGTGGACATGAGAAGACTGGATGTGAAACTTGACCTGTCACTTGCTGATCTTGTGCTCACTAAGCATCCCAAGTCTGACTCCACCTTTGCACACAGGTCGTTTATGTTTGTCTGTGTCCAGTAGCTCTTTATTGTATGCTTTTGGTGCTTTTATACTGTGAGTTTGTAGGCATTACTGTCATCACCATCATCATAAGATGTTTATTTTGCTGCAGATTATGGCAGTTCGCAGTCAGAAGTTAAAATTAATAAAGATGAGTTTTGAAATGTTTAAAAATACCAAGTCTGTGCACAACTGTCTGATTATGTGGTAGTCTGTTGCAACCTTTTGAACTAGCATTCTAAAAGCCCAGTCATCGAATGTTGTTTGCACTTGTCATACATGTGTGTAGTGGTGGACCTGACACTGTCAAAAGAAACAAGCAGATCGTTCAGTCTGTAAACAAATCAACTCCAATGAACCCTTGTTCTTTGACTTTGTGAGATCTTTTTGGTTTATGACAGTTTTAAGGAACTGGCATTATCTCGACTGGCTCCAGACAAATAGTCTTTGTTGGCTCACTTATGCTGTGTAAAAAAATGATCATTAAAATGGAGATGATGATGATGATGTCCATTATATATATATATATATATATCTGAAGGCGTCCGTTGTGAGACAATAAAAACACTTTAATAGGTGAAATGTGAGGAAAGAAGGTAGGCAGCTTCTGTGAGTATGGACAATATGACCGATAAGGGGGATTCTGCACATGCACCTACTGCAATATTGATATTCTACTTAGTCCTGTTGACTTTAAAAAGGCATGCTGGTGTTTACGTGAACCAATTCTGATTAATACTGAAGACAGTACTTCTTTACAAGCTTGATACATTGTCTTCTCACCTAGTTATAGATTCTTTGTATAAGTTTTTACATTGCATTCTTTGTCCTGCAAAATGTTTTGGAAATTTATAGTTTACACTAATGTCAGTGGTATTGTTACTTAGTTTGTTCTGTACTTAGGCATGAACATGCCAAGCTGGCTTTTGTAGCAATGTCCTACTTGTCCTAGTGCTAAGCTGACAGAGTTGATTACAGGCGTTGGTTGCTTGGCAAGTTGTGTGAGGACATGAGTTCCAGTTGTCTCGACACTACTCGTCAGTGCAGTGAAACAAAGTCAAGTCCCGTCACTAGATTGTCAAACGCTGTCACACTGCCTCACTCTGATTTGCGGCACTGTGTCGTTTTGCGAGAGCTGAGTGTGTGCCATGCGGCAGCCGACTGCTATCACAGCAACTACAATGCATGGAATCACCGTATCTGGGTGATGGACAAGTTTACATGTTGTCGCACACAGGTCTGGTCTGTCGACTAGCCATGTTGATCACAGTGTCATTACACTAACTGTGTTTGCCAATGAATTGCTGGCCTTCACTGATCAAAATCAAATCATTGTGTGTCAGAGAAGCAGTTTTGTAAAAAAAAACAGTGAAGTCACAGAAATTGTTTATATACCACTCTTGGAAAATGTAACTTTAAGGTGACACATTTTCTGACAGAAGCTGTGTAATGATAGACTTTTGTATCAAGCCATTGAGTCAAGTAGAGAACTGATATTTGTTGATGAAATGCTGACCTGACGACTGGTTCAATATATCCAGTTGTAAAACAGTGACCAAGTTGAAGCCACATTGTCAGATGTTGACTGATGTAGTTTTGCTGTTCATGCTAGATATCACATATGAGAGTGGTGTGCTGTAAAAAAGAAAGTGGCATACTCAGGGTCTCCATGCCTCCTGGAAAGTCCTGGATTTTTTTCTGGAAAATTTCAGGACCTGGAAAGTCCTGGGAAATATCCTTGAAAGTCGTGCATTTTTCTTGTTGGTTCAAACTGAAAACAAACAACATTTGCTTTGTGTTGACTATTGTTTACTTAAATACAGTGTGGAATGTTCATGAATTTTGCAGTGGACTACACTCTGAATATTGTAAGTAAACGCCATTTTTCCTTTATGTTTAAGCATTTGCGGGCTCCAAACATGTTCTCAAAATTTTTAATGGGGGTCCTGGAAAGTCCTGGAAAAGTCTTGGATTTTTTGTCTGTAAAAGAGTGGGAACCCCGTGTTGTATACTGTGATTAACTGTGATGGTTTGACATGCCAATGATGCAGTTTCATGTCCTTCAGTTCTTCACTTGAAGACTACGACTGTGTTTCCTGTAAAGAAGCGCATTAATCTGTAGCATGTCATACAGCTGTTGCCCGTAGGTGTGATTCAAGAGTGATTTGTTGATGTTGTCTTTGAGATGTGTTTTATCACGTTGACAGATGCTGGAGTCTGAGTTGGATCAGATTCATGAGTTCATCTCGGTGCATGTGTCAGACCACAGCGGCTTTCATTACCTCCAGTTTCTGTTGGACTGTTTGCAAGCATCTCTCAGTGATGACCAGTTCTTGTCTCGACTCAAGCCTGAGCTTCATCTCACTCAGGAACTTATCCAGCTGTACCCAGGCCACGAAGCCATCTGGTATCATCGGTCAGTTGATAGCTGCTCTGCATGCTGCCTCTATCTGGCACTAAAACTCATGATTTCTGAACACATACAATATATGCATATGTATCTCAGATTCTCTTATGAATTGGTTGTGAATTTGGCTTACTAGATGTTGATGACAGCGTATGTTGATTTCCAAATCGAAGCTGGTAACCTCACATTTTCCAAAATAAACCCAAACTGAAGCTGCTGATAGTTATTATTTGAATAAAATGAATTTGTTAAGTATGGATAATACTGTCCCATTTGATGGATGAATTTGCCCGAACCACTTGTGTGCTTGTTTCAAATCAAGCATCGTTTGTATAGTGGGATCAAAAAAATTACTTCAGTAAGAATATGGATTTGATTGGATATATATTGAAATGTAGGAAACTGATGGAAGGAACATGGTCCCCAAATTTGAATGCCCTTGCAGTTCTTACTTGGGCCACATTAAAATATTCTTGAAAGGGCACTGCTCCCAGATTTGATCCAACTCCTGTATAATTTGATAAATTTGCTACGGTAATAATTATGCTATTTCTGGTTTAGAACTTACGGTAGAGACATTGCTACCTGTAGTCTCTTGATAAACTAGAACACACTGGATTCATTTTCTACCAGGGCTGAGCTTTAGATCTCATTGCTCCGAGACTCTCATATTGACTGAGAAGCGAATTCCACTGCTTACTGGCTCACTCGCTGCATGCTTTAATCAACCCTTATTGTCAGTTGACGTGTCTGTTTGTCCGCAACTTTTATGCTAAATATCTCGGAAACTAAGCGATTTATGGGTTTGTGTGGATTGTGTCCAGTACACTGTCAACAATGTCTAGTAAGCTAAATTCACAACCGATTCATAACATCGTCCTATAGGGAGCCTATAGGAACGTGTCTACAACGCATCTATTCATCGCACCGTGACATCATCGATGACATCGCATGACTGTGACGTAATACTCATGACGTGACAGATTCAAAGTCATCACATTTGGAAACTAGGACCCGCAATGGCATATTTTCACTTTTAAGCACATTCTGTTGTAGAACATTGCTTTAAAAATCAATTCATTCGGTTTAGAATTCTGGGAGAAGAAGCATTTGGTGTATCCCTACCCCCAAGTGAAAACTGTGAATAATCGGAGTGGGTCGCTTAAAGCTTAGCAGCACGCGAGCCAATTCGCCTACTGTCTTGTATCCTTTTATCTCACTGCTTTCAAGATCTGGCTTGCCATTCCCAGTTTTGTGACTGTTTCTCTGCTCTCTGATTGGATTACCTCATTCCTGTGTCTTGTTTTTGACTCGGTGTGTAAACTTTGCTGTGCTATTATCAGCTCCCTTCTTTGTTCCATCAACCTCATCCTGTTCACTCTCCTGGTTCACCTCATCCTGTGCACTGCACATCACCTCATCACAGTCACCACCTTCACTCTCACCATCTGTCACTCCCTCAACCTTTTACTCCAGACTAAAAACCCATCTGTTTCACAAATCCTTTCCTCCTAGTCTTTCTGGCTTCATTTGGACTGCCTTCATGGATCTTGGACTGGGACCAGACTTAGTTGGTACTGGCATTTGTTTGTTTTAGTTTCTTCTTTTTATATATTTTTTGTTTTGGTTATGTGTGCTAGATTATCTGACCACACTCAGCTTTTCAGTCCACGTTAACATCTTGTATCATATCGTATTTATTATTCTGTATTCTCTGTGTTGTTGTTTTCGTTATTAATTATTATTTCATTTGACTGTAGCAAGTATGTAGGATGTAGCTGATGAATATAATCTGGAAGTTTGTTTATATTTTGCACATATGTTTGCAGAAGATATCTAGTGTATCATCTCACAAAGCTGGAGAGATGTTCAGCGAATAAGCTGCAAGAGAACTGTAATGCTGATCCAGAATGTGTTGCGGCAAAGAAAACCAAGTTGCTGGCAGCGAGCTGCTCACATGAGAACGAGTGTGCTCTTCCTGCTGTGTGCTCTGAGATGGATTATTGCAATCAGCTGTTGAATGATCCACACACCAATACATTGCCGTGGCACAGCACACTCATACGACGACATCTAGCATGGACTCAGAGACTCTGTCAGCCGAAATTCAGTACCATTGTGAGCTTTCACAATAGTTTGTCGGCGTGATTTTCATGTAGCTTTCATACCTCCCGCTTTCATACTGAACACGTTTAGGAAATGTGTTAAGTTTTAGATCATTTTATTGCTTATTGAAATGTTTAGTGACAGTGTATTTGCAGCCACTGAGGAATTGTGTTGTACAAGTGAACGTATCTTTGTTGGAGGATAATGTCGTATAATTGTATTTATTGATTTATTTGTTTATTGTGTGCAAAATAACTGGGAAAGTTTTGCACAGGTTGAGAGGATTTTTTCTAGGTTGATGTTGATTAGACTTTTGGTAACCTGTACTTAGGAAGCGGTCTGCCTGCGGTCAAAATTGAACTGGGTTCCAGTTGCTGTACAGTTAGCAAAGAGTGTCAAAGGTTTTCAGGTTACCCTCCTCGACCAAAGAAGATGATCCCCCATGTCATCAATTGTTTTACTTGCTTCCTTTATCTTCATGCTGACCATTTGGCATGGAGCTACCACAATTGTGACAGGAAAGCTGAACACTGCTAGATGATTATGAATTGTAAGGTCGACTCCACTCAACATCCAGGTGATTAATTCTATATGTGAACCCAACTGCCTTACAGCAGGAGTGGGGGGGGCAAGAATCCAGAAGCTGTTGTTGCTCACTGTAGCATGTTTCCTTCTAGTTAGTGATATTATTATTATTATTCTTTATCAACAAAGTGAAGACATTTGAAGGTCCTGTTTGGGAGAAATGTAAACAAGACTGAACTTTTTTATTAGCAAGAAATCTTGCATTTTGTCAGTCATGGATCTGGAGTATCATAGTCAGTGTTCTGTTATAGCATTATTTGCTGTGTTTCCAAACTGCTTGTTGTTCATTTTTGCAGTATCTTTGTCAGTCATGCACCATTTCAAGGATAAAGACAATAAAACGTTTTATTTTTCACCACATGTTTTTTATTTTCCTCCTTTACCCTTACACGACATATTGTTAGGGTTAATTCATTGAATTATCTGGATTATCAGTGCAGTAATGTTGGCAGTGACTTTGTTCAGATTCGCAATAGTGTATAGTTTCTTCCAAAGTCAGCATTAAGACAACACGTATTAAATTTTCGTAAGTTTGAATGTGGTTTTGTTTGTGTGCCAAAAATAACTCACATTGTCTATCAGGTACTTATGGTTACTCTGCAGCTGTTGTTATTGTTTAGTTTGACCATTTTCTATGCTAAGCACAGGCTATGTTGGAACCACCACTATCGGTAGCTGTTGTAAGTGTGGCCACCAAATATGGCCAACAGCTGTAGAGCTTGATGCCTGATTGGCTAACTGCTACTTAGTTCTGATTGTTGTTAAGGCATGCCGCAATCCTTCGCTGCTTGCAACTAAAGTAGATATCTTTGTCCATCATATTAGGTATCATCTGTTGGTGGTCACCAGTTTTTGCCCTTACGGGACTGGCCAGCACAGTATCCAGAAGAATATTTGTATGTATCCGTGGTTTGATCTGTGGTCTGTATAAATTTCCAGTGAATGTTCTAGTTTACAATATTGAATATTTATTGCCCTGTGCTAGCCCCAGGAGCTATAGAGCATGCTTGTTCCGTTTCCTGACTGGATAGAGGGCGTAAAATGCCCCGTTGTTTGCTTTTTCTGGGTTGTGCTTAGTTTTAGTAATCTCTGTTTTGGATTTGTCTTCTTTCCGTATTTTCCAACGTATACCGACGTGAATGGCACTCTATAGCCTATTTGTGCTGATGTGCCGTTAAGAATCTGCTCACTCACTCACCCATTTACTGGCTGGATAGAGGGCGTAGAATGCGCATGCTAGTAGTTTCCTTGCATGGTTGTTTGTGTTGTTCTTTGTTCTAGTTATGTTTATTTTTGTCAATATCAGTCAAGTGATTGGTTGAGAAGGCTGAGTGTTTTGCACCAGTCAAGAGATTGGCCAGGAAGACGGTCTCTGTAGTGTGCTGCACAGGACAGTAAACCCCACTGGGCTCAACTCAACTGTGTGTTTTATGCTTTCATGTTGTTGATTGGGTAAACTCAATGATATCTTGGCCTTGTTGAAAAATTCTGATGTAATATGACTAATATCCTGTCTAGTCCTCTGGTGACTAAGTCCAGTTGCGTTCAGCACTGGAAGTGATCGCGACATTGAATTAGAGAAGACAGCAGTGACTTACAGTGTCGTGTTCAATAGTCTGCGTTCTGCATATTTATGATCATTTTACAGTGAACTGAGTGGACTTCATTGCAGTGTAAAGTGTGGCTGTATTTACTATGTGATGTCACAGTTATCTCTGATGTGCTTTGCATAATGTATTTGGTGATAAGCAGCTTGTTTGCTATCTCAGTTCATCTGAACTGGTGCCTTTTCGTCGTTATTAACTATTTTCATCCTTTCCTAGTGTTCTTTGTTGGATTGTTGATTGACAACAACCAAATAAATTATGCATTTGCCGACTTTAAAGGATTTCATTTTTATAGAATCGAGTTTCTTTATGCCGTCATGTAGGCTGTGAGCCTGTGAGCTGCAGACAGTACTTGGCATGGCGCATAGCCAATCATAAAAGTAGCTTTTTTTAGTCACTAGGTCGAGAAATAAACTGATGCCCCGCAGGCTCACAGTACAATATTTATTTGATGACCGTTGTGAATGTGAACTTGAAGTGAACCAATTTTACTTTCAAGTAAAATGATCGCACTCCGCTAATTGTTAGTCGCAGTCGCAGCCTGTTCTTATGATAACGCCCAGAGACGATGCTGTATGACGTGATAGGATATGCAAGTATTACAAGTAGCGCTCAAGCACTCGGGCAGCCACGGATTAATGAAGAAGATCGAACTCAAAAGTTAGTAAGTAAGGAAAACTCGTGAGCAAGAGAAAGGCGTGAAACAGTCGGACTGTGTGAATGCCGTCTGATGAGTAGTCCTATGGGGGCCGTCCACATATTATATAACGGTCTGAGGGGGAAGGGGCCTTCAGGAATTTGTTATATGAGGGAGAGAGGGGTGTTTGTGCTTTGTAAAATTCATCTGCATTATTTAATACGCTACAGACTACAGAGTACCGACTGCTTTACATCACTTGTTCAATGTGTTTTTCTGTACAATTTAGCCAAATAGTATCAAAATCGGTTTGTAGTGTAAATAACAGGGGTGACGTTTTTGGAACAACTTATGTAATAGGTATCCATGCTGTGTGTTTTCACGGCACGTTGATTAAGGGTTTGGGGTCTAGGCGAGTGTTATATAATTTCTTGGGGATGGTCTGTAGTATAACGTTATATGGGGGAGGGGGTTGTCAAAAAATCGACATTTTTTGTTATATAATTGTGGATGGCCCTATCAGCAATATAGGCCTATAGTGGAAAGCATTTATGTAAATGAAGAGTTAAAATCTGAAACAGCGATGAGAGTGGAAAGTTGAAAACCAAGTGGCGTGATTGAAATGAGGCGGATAATATGAAACAACAGGCTGGATGGTATGAGGCTGACAGAATGACTGAAAGATGAACATGACGATTTCGACGACTATTGGCAGCAGGCTTCGTAATGCAGCTGTGATAAAGCTTGGTGGCAGGCTAGCTGGTCCATCGGCACTCGACAGCAGTATTCTTAATCTTACCGCGACAGACTCCGTGCCGGTACCGCGGCGCTCTAGCGTCAGACGTCGTTGGTTGGTTGTTGGTTGGCCTGATCATGGAATCCTATATAGCAGCTATTATACAGGGTTCCATGGCCTGATGTCTGCACGTGCTAATGAGATCAGTGACGTGCGCCGGCGCGAACTGTGACCTCGACGATGATGATCGATCGACGTTAGAAACTGGCGCAACTCAATTAACTCGTCGCTGCCACCGACAATGCCCGCTCTGTGGAAAATACGAAGATTAATAACAAATCTGGAGATGAGGCAGCTGCGTGCCCAAGCAGGTTTAGCCGCTGAGCCGTGCATCCAGCGCGAGTTTTGACGAAGCTGTTGCTGCTTGCTGCTGCCGCTGCAACTGTTCGATTCCCTGCAGCATCTGGTAAAATTTAGGCCCACTAAAACGCTCTGTGCAGTCAGTGCTTGATAGTGGAGTTATAATATAAGTAAAGCTGAAATTTACCCAGCTGCGAATATAGGCGCTGAAGGGTTGGCCAAAAAAGTAAGCCACAAATTTTTGCCCATCTTTGCTAAATATTGACCGATTTTGATATATTTTCACTGGCATATTCTGTGGAAAATTTTTCATAAAGTGCTTACTAAAATAGGCTGCTGGTGAAGTTGAGAATGTTCAGAACAGTCGAACGACAGACGTCGACTTTTTGAGTCGATTGTGATGAGTCAGGAAGACAAATCTCACATCCAGCGAACAGTTAGAGAAATTTCACGTGCATGGGGATCTATCGGTCGTCAGTTTCGCGATTCTGTGTCTCAAGTGCTGCAAGAAAAGGCAACAGCTGACTGCGTGCACGCGTTATTTTCGGTATGCAGTTTCAGAGACGATAACGTGATCAGCAAACCTAGGGCCTACAATGAAATCTAAAGCATACAAACTCTATTCTAGAGTATTTTGAATATTTCTGCCAAATGTCATCAAAATCGATCCATATAATTTTGAGCTATACCGTTTTAAAGTTTGTGCTTTTTGAGACACAGTTTATAATATAATACACTGTGTCCCATAAAAACATGTGACTACATTTTCTACAATAACTTTAACAATAAGTGTCCGATTACAATAATTTTTGGCATAGTCAGTAGTCAGTATAGGCGTCATCGAAAGATGGTTTCATTTCCCACCTCACCTATCTAGTGCAATTGCCTTACCTTGGGAAATCACAGAAAACAAAAACTGACAAATTTAGCCGTAAGCAACATATTGTTTTGTGAATAAACAACGTTAAACAATATTTTACTTACACTTAAGTTCTTTCAATCCAAGTATCTGTCAGACAGGCTCAAAAGACCATCAGACTGGCACATGATGACCAGGCTCAGGCTTGTCCAGAAACAGAGATCAGATAAAAAAGTCACTTGTAGAATACTTGCTGAGACAGTTTCTGTTCTGATGAACTCTTGCCAAGCTAAGCCTCGCTAATAAACAGGCACATCGCGTGACTTACCAGAGCCAAATCCTTGGTCTCTCAGAGTGACATGGTGTAAAAAAAGAAAACCTATGGGCCACGTGGTTTGCAAATGACTACTTACTTAGGCTACTACAAATACAGTGTGTTACACTCATTTTACTATAGCACGATTAGGCCCCATTTTTTTCAAAGTGCAGTCACTGCACGCTTCGCGTTTCAAGTAGCAATATCAATGGCGTTAACTCTGGCTCAGATAAACTTTCAGATAAATGATTCACAAAATGTCTGTTGCTGTGACAGCAGTCTTACTTCCTCTACTTACTGGCATGACAGAACTCTTCACAAAACGTGTATCACTGACGCAATACCTCGTCATGACTGACGTCATCGGCCGTGGTGGTGACGTCATAGAGCGACTTGTCTCTAATGATACGGTTGATTGAGCTGATGCTTGGTAGACTGTCAGCTGCGCAGATGCCGTCCGACACCAGTCTGACGTCACACCCGACATCACGTCATTATCACATTCTGTGTAGGTTAGATATTGTTGATTAAGAACACCGTGCAGCAAAATAAAGCCAGGGTACGGGCCGACAAGAGGGGGATGATGGGGAAGGAGCCCCGATACTTTAACCCTTTGAAGCCCACTGTTGCCATATGAGTACAGCTATAAAGCATCCTGTGCCAGACGGGGTTAAGTCGTCATTTGTAATTTTTGACATCCGTGCACTCTGACACTCAGGACTGAGCGTCAGAGTGCACGGATGTAAAAAAATTACAAATGACGGCGGCTTAACCCGGTCTGGCACATATGGCAACAGTGGGCGTCAAAGGGTTAACAGCCCATCAAATTTCCGACGTCGGGTATTGACATAGACCCTTGCTTACACTTATGTCTATGATCCTAAAAATACAACAAAAGACTTTACTCCCATTGTGGATTGGATGTACCTCCTCTCCATATGTCACCCCTTCTGTCCTCTGCTGCATTTTGACAGCTCGCATCTGAATAAAGTTATAAGTAGTTCCACGCGTCGAAACAACGATGCCAAGGAACTGGGCAACATGATGTTTTGGAAACCGAACAGAATAAAATTACGAAACAACAACATGCATCAACTAACATTGCGACTTGCGAGTTTGCGACATTGATCGCATCGCACTGACACAGCCTGTCAGTTCATAAGACACACGCTGTTAGCCTACCTCTTGCGTATCTCCCAGGCGAACATATGCGGACTGGAGCGCTTGTACTCCTTCACCCGTTCAATGACGTCAGGTGTCGTTACCTTGGGCTTGCTGCCGCCGATCTGGCCAGGCTGAATGTCACCTGTCGACCTGTACCTGCGATGCACGACGTCACTGGCTGATATTGGCTGTTTAGAGCCTATGCTATAAAATGTGCTATACACAAAATTCATGAATTCTTCCTGCACATTATAATCCTAATTCCTAAAAAAGATATTTATTTGGCGCAAAACAACAGTAATCTATGACAATCCAGAAAACCCCGAGGTCAACAATGCTGGCCACCCAAACACAAACTACTAAAAACTAACTCAACATTCTAATAGATAGGCCTAATACAAAAAAAAAACAAATTAAAGACAAATATGTACTAGGAGGCACAGACAATACTTAACTAAAGACAATAAAGCACAAAAACACACACAATGTCAAATCAAATATATGTGAGACTGAGCTGTATATAATAGATTATTTAATTTTATATGTATTGTCTTGCTGCGTCTTATTGGGAACAAAAATCTATATAACTTAATCCTATGCCATCCTATGTGTCACTGTTCCAATACACGTTTGATTTATATTCAATTAAATTTATTGCTTTGTATTCGACTGTTTTGGTATATAGTAACTATAATTAGTTCCTGTCGGCTTGTGATAGGTCTGCCGTGTAAAACTGCAATTTATAAACAACTTAACTCAAGACGTGCACGCCGAAAAGCGAAATATAGCAAGCAAAAATAATCTTACTGCTGCACATACATCTACTGCACTGTGTCCAGACTCCAGATAGAAACCGAACCCCTAGAACGTTGTCAACAACTGCGTTAAACGGGCGTGGGTAGTAAAAAAAACAATGCACAATACTTTACAATTTTAAGCATTTTTAAGAATATGCAAACTTTTGTGAGATGTTTTCAAGCATAAATAAAGAAATGAATGCTTTAAAAGTAAGCTTATCATCTTTAAAAGAAGCTTCCAAACAGCTCTATAAACAAGTGCGGTTGACGTCATTAAGATAAACATGCCTTTTACTGAATAAGACAAAATTTTAAAGTACTGCGACAGCAAAAGGGCCATAAAGGGCAAAGGAACGAAGAAATTTGCCGTCGAATCCCAACACTGGTGTCTGTCGTCCAGGGCCTATTTTAAGAATTTTATAATAACACACACACACACACACACACACATGGCGAGCGCAGGAGCGCGTCGCGAGCTTATAATGGGGAGTCTGGGGTCACTCCAGGGGCAAAGCCACCAGCGGGGGTCAGGGACTAGAGGCAAAGCCGCCCTGGAAATGACAGGGTTTTGTGTTTAAAACATTAATTTATCAATGCATCTGCTATAGTTTTGCTTGGAAT
>Ga0056114_1000202_pt1 | contig 17572 bp, 12 predicted proteins | sample WorMetHERISLAND1_FD_77005 | JGI IMG/M metagenome (GOLD analysis project Ga0056114, IMG submission 77005) | Marine gutless worms symbiont microbial communities from Max Planck institute for Marine Microbiology, Germany - Olavius loisae HERON... ...
AAGAATTCCAACCTATGTGATCACAATTCACCAACGTTACAGACAGACAGACAGACAGACAGACGACATGCGATCGCAATACCGCGCTTTGCACTAAAGTGCATCGCGCGGTAAAAATGAACACACCTCTAAGGATCGGTCAGCTGCCGGTTTCTGCAATCCCGCATAGCATTCGTACAACGCATAACTTAATCCGATGACCATGATGAGCAGCGTTAACATGTAGCCAAGCACATAACCGATGCAGCCACTTCGATCTCGCGGACCTGTTACCCGGAAGCAGATGTAACATCCGATGACATATACGGTCCCCGATATGGTCCCAAGAGTGGATATCGTCAGCAAAACATCGCTGGCGTGATAGCCTCGCACCAGACGGTTAATGTCGTCGATAAATAAGTGTTGTAGATAGCTGTACGTAGCAGTAACACACGACAGGATCAGGCCGAATATGCTGAAAATCAACGCAAAGTACGCTACAACAGTTCTCAGAGTATCGCTCAAGCGAATCGGTAGAATGAGTGATCGCTTTTTCATTCTATACGTACATATGTATCGTAATATTAATTATACATAATCACATTTCTACAAAATTTCTAGTTTCGAGTAGTTTATGCGAAGATTATGCTTACGTCATCAATGACATCACTGCTAAAAAATAATCAAAATAATGAGTAAGTAAGAATACGTCCTTGCTAATCAATCAATCAATCAGACAGATCATTTTTGCACAAATCTACATGTACTTTTGATTCTTTCAGTTAACTTAGGCCTATTGTTTATTACCACCGTACCACGCGTAGCTCATCAAACGTCTTCCACATGTTCACACTGGCGCCGGCGAGTGGCGACAGAGCGCGGGAATGCGGGAAAAAAACGGAGCTGAGCTAAGTCGAAGTGATCGGATCGGATCAGACTCGAAGCAAAAAGTTTAATAGAGCAAGAGCGAAGCGGGGTGGGTGGGGACTGGGGAGTGGGGACATAAAGTAGATTTGCCGCCAGCGATAAGTTGAGTGCAGTTTCGACTTTTTTGAAACATCGGTTGTTTCAATTTTGTCGCTACGCCAACCGTGTATGAGCATAGTTTGGTCGGCCTTCGCTGGTGTATTTTGTTGTTTTTGACCTGTTGTTGTTCGTGAATAGTGAACATTCGCTTTTTTCGCAATCATTTTTACAACCATCCATACAAAACTCTCACATTCGATTACGAATGTTGTCCCCTCTTGTATCGAATCGGCATTAAAATTCTAATATTGACGCCTCACTACCTTGATGCCATACGGTATTTAGACGGATCCTTGAAGTGTTACCATAGAATATCGAATTTCTTTGGCTTCTATAGTAACGGAAATGTGTAAATATGGCGCTGACTTGTGTAAAGTATGATGATGGTGCATCACACTATATTACAAACGGTTTTCCACCGCGAAAGAAGTTTTCCTCCAAGCCGAAAGATACCGGTTTGTATCCAGTATACGACCCCGTACTCTAAGCAACACAGACTGAACTCAGCAGGAAATTTACAACAAATCACTTATTATACTAGTACACCTCATTTAAAAAAGTTTAAATAAAAAAGTTTAACAAAGTTAAAGCCAGATAAGTACTTCATGGGAAAGCAGTTTCAGAACTATGGGGTGTCACACAATTTTACTTGTAGCCCGACATAATTGAGCACATTCCACCTTAACCCCAGGCAGTAAGGCTTACCTACCTTAAGGCTTACCCTGGAGGGATGGAAGGTTGAGTTGACCTAGGTGTTTTGATTATGCCTCGGCCAGAAATCGAACCCATAACTGCTTGATCGAAAGTTTGGCACCCTAATTGCTGTGCCACCAATACACCTGTTGCTACTTGGCGTCACTTTCTGTAATATGTCAGGCCCTGCAAATGCTACTCTGCTGCCGTATGTGATATTTATTGCGGTTTTGCTGATAGGTCATTTACTCCAAGGCATGGAACTCACAACACATGCATAGTCAGCGTTCTGCCATCATCTGCAGCCCAGGGCTGCAAAAAATCTAGGTTTTAAAGAAATTTTTTAGGGTTTTAGGTTTTGTAGGTTTTTAAGGTTTTTAGGTTTTTGGAGGTTTAATGTGAGAAGACCGGACACAACATTGTGACCAGAAAGACATTAAGAACAGTCAACTCGATAGGCCTACCTGAGTACCGGTACGTAGGCTGGCCTAGGCCCTACACCCTTTCCTCTGCCACAGTGCCATGTCATTTTGTTTTAATAGGTGATAATGTGATTGAGTAAACTGATATTGTGTTTAGAAACTAAAAACCTAAAAACCTAAAATTGGGACATTGGGGTCTTTAGTTTCTTAAAAACCTAAAAAAAAACCTACGTTGTTAAAAACAACTGCAGCCCTATTATTTTTCAGTAAGTTGTTATTAATCATCTTTTACCAACAAACACTTTCCAGATTTTGTTGTTTTTAGGTAGTGTTGATATTTTGCTGTTTGGTGATGATGCTAAAATCTTCAAACTTTTCAGATCAGACGATGGTAAAGTGCTTTTTGCAACAGTTTCAGCAATCTAGTCTTATGGTCTAACAGCTCATTATTAAAATTGAAAATTAAAAACTCATTATTATTAAATGCACAAAAAACAAAGTTGTATCATATGGTAAAAACATAAACAATAACAGTTACTATATAATGGAAGGTTTAGTGGATCAACTCAAATCTGGAAAGAATATGACATTGGTACCAGTATTGCGCTATTTGTTTCAGCCATCTTTCCGTCATTGTTGGCTGCCATTCGGTTGTAAAATGGCTGAATAAGCCAGAATTACTGGCAATAACATCAATACTTTATCAGTGACGTTTGACAACAAAAGAGTTCCTTATCGTCTGTTTACTGTTGGGTCTAACATAGTTATCAGGTTAAAATCAGTAGTCATAATCTGCAAAGAAATATTCATATATCATTTTGTATAAGCAGTGCATTAAATTGAAATGAAACTAGAAAATAATTATCTGAATTATTTGCAATACAGTATATAATCTACTGATGTGAAATTATGAATGAGAAAGTAAAATTACTGGTACTGAAAACTTTAAATTAGAACTATAGGCATACCACTTAGCGAATACAATTACTCTGAACTCCATTAAGTGGTGCCTAATAAATACTTTTGATGATTGTTGTGATTATTCTATTCCGTCTTTCTTATTTATTTTGCATATCTTGTGGTGATTAGGAACTGAAGCATGGCTACTGGCCTACAATGCTGAACAGAGCAAGCGCCTCGAGGCTGCTCTGGAGTCTAAGTCTAAGAGTTCTAAAGATGCCAGGAGTCGGCAGATAAGAGCGGAGAAAGATGGGACATCAACAAACCAGCAGGAGAATGTCTGTGTTAATGATGGCAAAGTACTGGATGGATTCTTTCTGGTGAGTTGTTGCAAAACATAAGGTGATATCAGTAATGTGATTAGCATCCACAACTGTGGGAGGAGGCTTGAAAGTCTTGAAAGTTTAGTCTTGAAAGGAGCCACAATTGAATTTAAAGAAAATGGGTGATCTGTTAAAGGATGATTTTATTATCAGTCCACTGCTATACATTGCATTGAGAAACAATAAGGATAACATATGTTTAAGGCTTCAAGAAAGATCCCGTGGGTGTGACCACAAAGTCAATTAAGTCACATTACATGCTGAAATCCAGTCTAACTTGAAAGTCTTAGTATAAAATTCAGTCTTGAGTTTAACTTAAGAACCAATTTGACTTTATGTTGTGATACAAGTCGCATCTAGTGTTGGATGAGAGTTTGCTCAAAATCATCTATCATCTGCCGAGAATTTGTATAGTTATATTTAGCATTTGATCATACATTTTTGGTGTTAAGTCTAGTCTTGGACTATCCAAAGTCGAGTCATGTATTAATTTAGTTACGGTACTTAGTGAAACTGAAATTTGTAACTTGAATGCATATTTATGACCATGTTTTTTAAAGATAAACTTGCAATATGCATAATTTTTTGCATTATTTGTTTACAAAATTCATCTACTAGCAGGCATCTGTGCTAATCTGATGTGAAGAAGGCTGAAACATAAGTCTTAGCCATTTGTTGATCAGTGGCTGAGTCTAACCAACCTCGCTTAACTGTTTGTGACAGCAACTGATAACTGCAGGTGGAGAACATTGCAGTGGTTTTACAGAGAATACGTATATCCAGCCTAATGAGTCCAGTTAGTCTGGTTGTGCTGCCAGGCACTCACTCAGCAACCAGTGTAAGGAGTACGCACACATTATTGCGGCAATGTTGGAGATGTTATGGACTACTTAATAACTTGCAGTGTCATTCGTGACAGTAGAATATTGGCATGTGTGTATGTGTGTTTCCAAGCATTGTCGACTCTTTGTCGTACTAAATCCATATGTGGCAAATTTAATGCCAGCTGGCCTGCATCAGAGGTGCTGTGCATTTACCATATGTGCTACATAAATTGACATTGACAAAAATACTGGAGGCGTAGTGAGTGCACCTCTAGTTGTGCTTTGTGTTTGGCATGTCCAGCTGAAGCACTGCTGCGTGAAAGACCCTTCAGATCTGTGTACTGTCAACATCAGTGGACAGAACCTGATGGAGGCTGTCTCGGCTGACTTTGAGCTGTTCTGTAATGTCGTCGTCGTCAATGCTTCCGATAATCTGCTTCCACTGGGTTTGTTGGCATTTGAGATACAAAGTAGAATCACTATAACATTTACATTTGTTTGTACTTTCAGTCATTAATACTTCAGTCTGACATTAAAGTGTGTGAAATTTACAAAAAAATGATCATTGTTGTCTGTAGCATTTTTCTCGATTAGTGAGTTAATAATAAACGGCCATTGTGTCTCTAAAACAGAAATTAATCAACTTTGTTGACATACAACACTACAGTATGTTCACCTTCATCAGCGTAGTGATTTTGTAACAAATGTGCTGTAATATAGTAGTTGGGTTAATAAAACGTCAAGAAAACAGCAAAACAGCAGCTACAACATACTTTTTATACTTAATATTTATACCGGTAAATGTTTTGTTATTTTTGAGCCTTTTTCTTACACAACTTTAGGTGGACAGTTGGCAGTTTTTTATGCAGTATTTCTTAATTGCTGGAAAGCTGACTGCCTTGCCGATATTTGAGAATCTAAGACAATGTTGATAGTTGATAATGTTGTTTGTCAAATGTGCAGCACTGCATGACTTATTGTTAGTGCAGATTAAGTCTCTTCTACAAGACAACAGCGAAGACTTGATAATATATTAGTGATGATAATTTGAAGTCATTATAACGACTGCAATTTGTCTGTGCTTTTAACTAATAAAGTCAGGAGGTTTCTTTAAACACATTGTATATACACTACGGTGTTTGTATTGAAATCATTGGGTCACTTTAACATTTGACTTAGCCTTTCGCTCAGTGATTTGCTGAGCGAAACCTTAAGCTGAACGCTAAAGTCCGGACTTAGACCAAAGTTTAACTTAACTTCGGTCTAAGTATGTACTTAGACCGTAAATTTGGCCGAAATCTTTCGCTCAGCGAAATTACTTTACTTTTTGACTTAAGTCTGTATTTAGACCGAACTTTAGCTCAGCGAAAGGCTCAGCGAAAGGCTAAGTCAGAAGTTAAAGTCGCCCATTGTCTGTTTGTGAAGAGGGATTTTCTAGTTTTTCTGCTCTTCAAGAACTTGAGATGCCAGTGAATGCACTCCGAGGCCTCAGTGTCGATGGTCGACATTTCCTGCAGCTACAGGTAACAACAAGCATTTGATTGTCTGTTTCAATAAGTAAGTAAAATATGTTTATGTAGAGCATCATCATAGAACCTCTAATGTAGTACTGGAAGGCATCAGTCTTGCTGAGAGATACTTTACCCCGATCCAACCCACAGCAGCTCAGTCTTGTCCATTTTGAGCTTGAGACGGTTGACGGACACCAGGCATGTCGATGTGATGAATGTGTAGATACGTTTGAGTGTCATCAGCAAATGTGTTTAAAGACACAGCATGCTTCATCGCTGAGTTCGTCGTGTACACAATGAACAACGATGGACCCAGAACTGATCCTTGCAGGACGGAGCACACAATGTATAGAGTGCATGATGAACTGCCCTTGAGCGATGGTGTCAAATGATCAGATCAAGGAGACGGCAGTGGTTGGGGTGGTATAACGTCATCATATATTGTATAGAGTATAACTCTGTCACAGATTCAAAACCATCAGAAGCTAAGTCGCATGACAAATCATTGAGCTGAATCAGCTTACTTTTACTCTATATTTGACCTTTGTCTAGTCTTTTCCAGAATGTGAATGTCATGTCCGCTTATGCTGTTAGCAGTTACTGATTACTATTACCAGTAACTAGATGACTATACCTGTCCTGATTGGCGCTGTGACATCAGGTGAGTCATATTCAGTTAGTAACGAGTGCAGAAGTTGTCTGTTGGTGTCGGTGTCATTTCACAGTGTATCAGTTACGTTTGTAGAAACTGGATGTGTCATATAACAACCTGTCACCGTCTGACGTGTTGTCACTTGGGTCATTGAAGAAGCTTCGTGAGCTGGACATTACAGCCAACAACTTGGCGTCTTTACCATCTGACATTTCATCTGATGTTGGCTGCAACTCTGATAGGTGAGTTACTGTAGCCAACGTGCACAGCAGTCATGGTGATTGCAGAAACTTGTTATTTTTACCGCGCGATGCACTTTAGCGCAAAGCGAGGTGTTGCGATCGCATGTCGTCTGTCTGTCTGTCCGTCTGTCTGTGACGTTGGTGGATTGTGATCACGGAGGTTGGAATTCTTGGAAAAATTATTTCACAGTTAGTTAGCCTGGGATGTTCGCTCTCTGCAGACCCAAACATCAGGGGTCTACTCCAAGGGGAACACCCGGAAATTTTTGCCCAAAGTGACCCACCCCCTGTTGATTTGAGCATCAGACATTCGATCGCAAATTGCCGCCGAATGGTTACAGAGAGAGGTGCCACGAAACCCTGTTATCAAAGCCAGATTTTTTCAGTCAGTACAGTGCAAGAAAAGGGTTAAACCGTTCCAAACCCATGGACCATGGCAAGACTTTGATCTCCTAGCTGAGTCTGAGTTCTGGGAACTATGCAGTGTTCACCTCGGCTGAACGAAGACGATGGCAAACGTGTTGGATGGTACAAGCTGACAGTCTGTTTCACAGGTAAGTTGGCACCATGTAGTGGTAATTGTAATGTAGTTGTCATGTACTGATATATAAAGTAGCAAGGATAGCTTAAAGTCTTGTTACGAAGTACTGTAAGTCTGTGTGATGTGTGTGTTGCAGAGCAGATAAAGAAGCAAAATTCTCTTCACTGGAGAAGTTGGTCGCTGACGACAACAGATTCAGCTGTGATGACGTCTTCGTTGCCCTTGCAGCATTGCCTTGGTAATTTCTATATCATAGCCTGTCACTGTCTGAATTCTTTTGATCATTGTGACAGTTAATCACTGAAAATGGTTAAAGGGTTAAAAAATAATAGTAATAGTAATAATAATTATATTTGACGCACCTGAGCCAATCTCACCTGCCTGCCTGGTTGTTGTGATTGACACACCTGACTCTGACTCACCTGAGCACTGTTGTCGGTGTGTTGATTGGCAGTCTCTCTCACCTGAGTCTACAGAAGAACGAGTTGAAGTCAGTTCCTTACCTGCAGCTCGTTGAAGGCCAGGTCTCTGTCACACCTGATGCCGCGAGGCCGAGACGACCGCGCTCCGGAAGACAGAGTTCACTCAAGTCAAGCCGTGAATCAAGCCGCTGTGTGTCACAGCAGCTGCACTATGTCAGTAGAGACACGAGTGTCAACGGTACACCTGATGTGACACAGTGTGACGTCACTCACACAGCTGCTGCTGCTGCGTCTTCATCAGCAGAAGATAATGGTTTGTACGTCTTTGATTACATCATGAAACCAGCAAGGAACTTTGAGAAATGCTGTGGATTTGTAGGCATTTTGTTAGTTATAACAAAATGTATTGCTCTTCTGCATGCATATGGAGTGATCAGTCATGTGTTTCTGTATAGCAATTGTGCTGATCTGCCATTAACAAACCACTCACTTGTGTTTCTGTTAGAATGGTATGCATATCTTCGTTTACTTGCCACAGCGTGGGTTAGGAGACGTTTAGTGCACATCTGGTTTATCATGTAACAACTACGGATTGTATTTTCAGCAAACACAGCTTGAGTTATTTGCTATAACAAATAGTATTTTAATTTCAAGTTATCTATATGTAGGCCTATGTACCTTGTTTGCACCTTGATCAGTGTGTAATGCAGGAGCATGTTTTACTTACCATCCTCGATTCCTGAATTTTATTACAGATTGGTGGTTTTCAGAAATGATCGATGCAGCTGAAATTCAACGTAGATTTCTTAATATATAAATATATATTTGAAGTCTGAAGTTGCTATTTCATGATTCTACAGACAGAATCGTTTTGCTTCTTCTGTTTGCTCTTTGCTTAGTGGACTTGCCCACTCTGGTTAGTTCCTATTGTTGCCCGTGTGGTGGCTTTGAGACCTTCGATGTCTGGGCAGATTTGATTCTTTACTCCAGAAGAATCTTTAAGTGGTGAAATGTGGAACATCAGTGTAGAATAACCAGAGATGGTCGGACTGATATTAATCATACCCCTGCTGTGTGTAGATGGCGTCGACACAGCCTCCACACTTGATTGTGACATTAATAAACTCAACATCACTGACGTCCGTGAACCGGCTGCTGCTGCTGCTGCAGCGGATGTACCTTCAGACGCTGCTGTTTTTGCTGCTTTTCCCCAGCTTTGTCATCTCAATCTCGCACAGAATAAGGTACAGAGCTGGCCAAATAATTTGTTCTATTTTTCTGCGAGTTTTCACTTGCGTTTCTTGATTGTGATTATGTTCAGGGTCTGCACCACATGTAATGTAGCTTCATAAATTTTTCAGTAAAAATTCTGTGTTACGATCACTATTGTTTGTATTCTGCCGTGTCTTCACCACTTTGTCTGTGTGATATTTTCTATTAGTGATATTTTCAATTTGTTCTGTAAGTGATTTGCAACTCGGCCGATGATAACTGACAGTTATTACAGGGTGAGCTGTGAGTCTCTCTCAAATGACTTCACGTAATACGTGCACATTTTACTTGTATCTTCAGTCAGGACTCCTCAAATCCTGCATGATTCCAGCAGGATTAAGTTTCATTCTTGTGGTATTCGCTCAGAGTCTGTTTTTATATCCAAACATTTCCCAAAGATTTTATGGGATATCCGTTGTCCTTATCCCCGTGTCGATCATCACTGATTGTGTCCGACATTACGTTATGAAGCACAATTCAGAGTTGCTAGTATGATGTGCTTGCCGATGGCAGTCAATTGCATGTTTGAATGTAGATATCAAAGGAGGAATGTGTGCTGGCCACGACTGGATGGCCAAACTTCCGTGAGCTTGATATCCATGACAACCCACTCACCATGTCAGCTCACTGTCAACTGCCACTGATAACGCGGCTCCTGCAGCGGAAACTTGGCATTCAAGTCCACAGGTCTCTCTGTCTACTGAGTCTCATATCTCCTTCAGTACTTTGATACTGTTGGTTGGGTCTTTTGGCCTGTAAAAACCGTCTCCCGTATAACCTATACTGTGCTGGTGGGGACGTAAAACACTGCTCACTACTGAGTCTCTTGGTGCCAAATTTTACAGCTGTCAAATTGGGATTGCTTTGTATTAGAAATGAGTGAGTGAGTAAGAACATTTACAACCAGCGCCTAAAAGCTAGATGTCACTCAGCACCGCATCGTTAGTCTAAACTGAACAGTGTGCTTTCAGTAGTCTTCTCAGATGTATTCAGTCTTCTAGAAAACGCAAGGAAACTGACAGGTTATTCCAGATCCACGGGCCAGTTACATTGAACGACCTTTCTGTCACTCAGTGGAGACCTGATCCATGGAACCAGTTATGTAGTCCTCGAGACCATGGTCTTGGTCTCGAGGAATGAGGTTGTGGATGATAAGCTGGCGCACCGTCTTGCTGAACCAGTCAACTTCTGAATGTCCGGCAGCAAAGCCTCATTCAGAACAATGTCACGAGAATAAGAACTGATGACTTTAGCTCCAGACTGAACAAAACACCAGTGATGTTTTTCTTACGCTCGAAACTACGACGGACACCATGATGATGTGTGAAAAATGCTCTCAGCCTTTCAAAAGACATGGTAAAAGACTGCAGGTACATTACACTTGACAGCCACGTTGGCATATAACTCGATCGTTCTGTGAATTTGTTTTGGTTTGCACACTGAACACCTTTTCACCTGAAAACCAGGTTCGAGCCAGCTTGACTTGTGGTCAGGCGTCTTAAAAAGTGCTTGCAAGCAGCAAGTCATTTGCAAGTCATCCGCTACATCGGCGATGACGTCACATAGAATGTTAATTACTGCAGAATACTTAATACACAATTGTTATCTGTCTTCTTACTTGTCCATGTGCTACAAGACTTGTTTTATAGGCGTTATTTAATGCAAATTTTTGTGAACTCAGTTGAAAGGTTAAATAGTCTGGTTTATTTTGCGCCTCCCTGTAGTTACTAGCGGAGTCTTCGGCATATACAGGTTAATATGATTGCATTCGGTGTTGTTGGAGCATTCTGTTTCTGACGAGTGTTGCTGAGAACTGGCCACAAACAGAGCAGAATGGCATCAACGTGTAGCATCTATCTTGATGCGGGATGAACTAAGGTTGCTGAGTTTGCGTGGTTTGTGTTTGTAGCAAGAAGCCATCTTCGCTGTCCAAGCCTCATATTGAGATGCAGATGAAGCCAAGTCGCAGGGTAAGTTTGTGACTGCTGTGACTCATTGAGTTTGTACGTGCGACATAGTACGATACGATAGAAGAGTTTAACGTGGACTGAAAAGCTGAGTGTGGTCAGCTTAATCAGCACATCTAAACAGAATCAATATACAAATGAAGAAACTAAAACAAACAAAAGTCAGTGCTCACTTAGTACAAAGTGCTATAGCATTGAGGAAAGGGACCTATGTCCAGTAGTGTGAAGTGGTTGTATGTTGTAGGTAACGAACACAGTTCCTGTGATTCCTCGCTGCAACGTTGATGAGCTGCTGCTTGCCATCGAGGCTCCACCAGTGAAGTCCGCCGGTCAGCCGGACCAGCAGCGGTCAAGGTCAGCGTCCGCTGGGACCTCTCTTGTCAAGAGCTCACCGCTGCCTCCCATTCAGAGCCAGTCTTCAAGGACAGATGATGTTGATCACACGTCCACCACACTGAGTCCTCGTCCTCGAGCCAGACCCAGTTCCTCACAGGTCACTGGTAGTACTTGGTCTTCACCTCAACACTCCGGTGATGGACCGCCAGCCGAGAGCTTCTTCATGACCGAGGTTATTCTGGTTCACAAGTCTCGTGTCTTGATATGAGTGCTTTTATTGTGAATAAATTATGCATTGTATTAATCTGAATTGAACTAAATTACAATAATTTGTCACAGATGCCGTGATTCAGTGAATGTTGTCATTACCATGCTCAGCCCACCTTTGCTGACAGTGATTGACTATCATGTGTGGAATGCAACTTTCACGGTTGAGTCATATGCCCCCTTTTGTGCCAGAGTCCAATTTTTGGAGCATTCTGTATTGTACACTTAACAAGCTAATCCATGCTTGACAATTACATTAGCTTCTGGAGGAATTTCGTCTCCAGACTCACACTGTCCTTTTCCCAGTCACTGATAATGTCACTCTCCCCTTACATCAAGCCTATATATACTATTGCATGCTTATATTGCCAGTCATCACTGTCGTCATAGTTATTTCTGCAGTTTTTCTGCTTTTTTCTGTTAACTTGTTTTTTGGTTTTGTACATCTGTGTCTTATGCTTACAATGTAGACTGCAGAGGCTTCAGATACGTAAAGTTCTCAATTCATTGATCTTTTTTGTCCATCTGTTCAGGTTTCTAATTCTGTTAGAACTTTCTTTTTTTCTGTCCTTTTCTTTTTCTCTCTCTTGGCCCCCTTCCTCCTCCCCTCCACTTTACAACTTCCTCTTTTCCCTACCATCCCCTCCCTCTCTTTCATCATTTTCTTTCCTCTTTCTTTGCACTTCTTTTGTCTCAGCGTAACATTTGCACACAAGGCAATTATATAATTAAGACCATCGGTACTCAGTTGTCAGCTGCATACATTCATTACAGTGTGTCATTTGTCATATATGTATTATGTTCCAGTACCCATTGCTGGTCACTGTGATGCCTGTGTGATGCCAGTGTGATGCCTGTGTTGCTGGTGCTGCAGCCTGGAGGCCTGACAGATGAGGAAGAGGAACAGTCTGAGACGGAGGCTGACGTGCCGCCAGCAAAGGAAGCTTTTATGTCATCAGACTATGTCGATGACGGCGCCAAGACCACCACTGATCGTCATGTGTACGATGGATATGAACTGCTGTTGGACATTGATGAATCAGTCCTCGATACTTATCTACCTCCGCCGTCTGGTCAGTGCTATGTTGTTCTATGTCAATCCACGCCATTTCCCACTGTTTTGTTGATTGTATCTGATACATACGATATGATACGATATGATAGGAGAGTTCAACGTGGACTGAAAAACTGAGTGTGACTAGCACACGTAGCCAGAAACAAAAATATAAAAAAGAAACTAAAACAAACAAACGCCAGTGCCCAATTAGTCTGGTCCAAAAACATCAGCAGAGGCGTGGACTTTTGCGCTGTATAAATCCATTACTTACTTAAAAGTGCTGTTTCAATACTGTAAGCAGCATAATGGCTGGACTTTGCAGATCAGCTGGTAATACAGGACAGTTCAGAGTTTATTCCAACACTTGGTTATATATAATTCAGTGAAGTTTTACGTCGTCATCAGCGAACAGAAAAAAACGTGTGACATAGTTGTAGACTTTAGTAAGTAAGTATGTAAGTAAGTAAATTTATAAACGACGCAAATAAATCATAAATGTCACAAATGCGCCGTGGTCTCAGAACGTGACTGGGAATAAATATGTTATCAAATGTTCGTTGAAAGTATAGTCAGCGATAGCCCAGCGTCGCGTAGGCTGAACGGCAGCTCGTTCGATCGTTCCATGTGTGCGGGCCGGCGGCAGCGAAGGAACGGTCACCGAAAGTGCTGTTCTGAAGTGGCACATGGCAGACGCGTCGCTCCGCGGACCGCAGGGGTCTCCGTACAGCGTCCGGAAACAGCAACCAGCTGACTGTCGCCAGCCAGGTAGTCCGGCGCCAGGCTCGATAGTGCACGAAAAGCAAGACTCGCTAGCTTATACTGGATCCGTTGCCGAACAGGTAACCAGTGCAGCTGCTGCAATGCTGAGGTGATGTGTTCACATCGCCGGGTGCCTGTTATTAGGCGTGCAGCGGCGTTCTGCACGGACCGTAGTCGCCGTAGGAGACCTTCGTTCACACTGGTCAGTAGGGAATTACAGTAGTCCAGGCGGGACGAAATGAACGTGTGGACCACTGCCTTGACTGCCTCCGCTGAGAGCGATTGAGCTACTGAACGTAGCTGCCGCAACTGATAATAACAGGAGCGACAGTCTTTAGTATGTAACCTGTGTTGATCCTTAGTCCAGACTTTTTTGAGTGCTTTTTCTAACAGTGTGTAATATTGCACGTGACATGATAGTATGACTACAAAGTCTGGAATCAAATTCAGACTGAACTGAAATGTCTGAATATACATAGTGTCGACAACACAACTGTAGTTTGTGATATATGCCAGAGTGTCGTTTTGTGCCAGACTGAAGAATGTCAACAAGGGATTCTTGGATGTTCTAGGCTTGCATTACTGTGAATATGTTTACTGTTTTTTGCTTTTTGCTCATTGTGTCTGTCTCTCTGTCCTTTTGTTTATGTTTATGTGCCTTGCTGCCTGATAGAAATGAATGAATGAATTTGGACACAGATTGTGTTGAGTTTTGGTGAAAAGGTGAGAGGTAGCTGCACAGTTTGACAGCTGGATTAGCTCATGGATTAGTGCTAAACTGAGCTTTCCATCATCATTGTGTCAAGTTGATCTGTAACTGTACTGATGTGCACTGGGCTTACCAAGAGGCCTCACCATTAGATGGTAATACACAACGGACCAGAACTGGACTGAAGGCCCATGTCGTCAAACATGAGTACACGGCCTCTGTCCGAGGACTATTATTGTTAAGAGCACATGTATTAACATACTCATTTAGTAACCTGCCCAGTATGGTAAAGTTGAACAGTGTCTACACGTGTCTGCTGTTCAGATATAACGAGTAACGTGCGTGCTCTCAACTACGCTCTCAGTCATCCGCTCGTGTTTACCGACACCTGCATGGCACCGCCGACGACACGCAAGAAACAGCCGTCATTCCAGCCACTGACACGGGTACCAACACATGTACACAGAGTAGACTTGCATGATGCTCAGAAACAGGACGTCTCAAAGTAAGTTCAAGTAAATATGTAAGTTTGTTAATATCCACATGTCTAACGCGTGTGCTTACAGTAGAAAAGTACATCAAGAACAACAGTTTGTCTACAGAGAAACATGATCACAGCAATATCACAGACAGTAACAACACACGAGTTGTCAAACAGTGAAACGCGATGAAACAAACTGTCGTAAATCGGTTTATAATAATTCTAAAAAATAACTGCCCATCTCTTGGCAATCGAGCAAACTAAACATATGTGACTTCAGTCCAGGTTTAAAACTAGTAAAACTTAGGCCAATCAGACTCAGTTCAGCCAGCAGTATGTACGGTTGAGATATTTGCCTTCGCTGGGTGAGCTTCATACCAGTTCTGACGGGAACACAGCAAAGACCATATTGATCTGTATTGGATACCATGTTGCAGACTGGCATTTAGCCAGTCAGTGAGAGAGAACCACATTCATTACAGAGAAACTCTTGCACATAAATGAACTGGTTTAATTTTCTCCAGAAGTGTTCTCAAGTCACAGTCATCAGACCAGTATGAGATCATGACCCTAAACTGTGTAACACTGTAACACTCAAAGTGCTACAGTGGAGCTGCTGCAACTGGTGCTGTGTGTAATGACGACACCTGTTGACCATGTGCTGCACCGACTTTATTAGAGCACACTGCAGGTAACTTACCAGGTGTGCCACACTGTTCCAAGTTGTCAGAATGTGTGAGGAGGCGGACCATCAGTCCGTGAAATATCCCATCAATGTATTTCTTGTCCGTTCGACATGGTTGTTGAACGTACTCAGACAGTGTGAACCAATGACTTGTTGGTGTGACCTATTCCACCTGTCAATCAATCACTCTCTCTCGTCTCAGATACGACTGACATCCACTTCTTACTATCTCAGCAGACTGTGCTACTGTGGTTGTTATTGCGCCGAGTGTCGGTGGGATGCTGTGTCTAATTGCTTCACGTCATGAATGAATGAATGTAATGAATGTAATGAGTGTCGGTGTTTCATTGCTTGACTGTGGTGTAACAGAAGACCGACCGGAGGTGTGTGACCAACCAGCGATGTGTGCCCGGGAAGAGGAAGACCGTGAAGGCCGATTTAACATCAACGAGCCTTGGAGTTCAAGGCAGCTACACAGAGGCTCCACTGAGAGGTCTGCTCGGCAAAGATCATCGCTCAGAAGAGATCATCGAGGCAAAGAAACTACTTGCTCAGGTTGTAGACGACCATTCAACTGCACGGAATGCAACGCGTCAGTGAGTGAGAAAGTGCTTTAAAGGACGGCACCAAAAAACAACAAGTTACAAGGCGCTGTAGGCATCAGCAAAACAAATGCATTAGCGCCTGGCAGAATTGTCCAAGGTTGTTATAGGTCTAATGGGAGACAGACATGATAACAATGGTGCAGTCGACAGTGCACTGAACAGCACACAACAGTGATGTTGGTGGACACAGCTAGCTTGCTGCCAAGGATGACACCAAGGGCCCACTTGCGATATCGGCTGTCGGCACTGATGTCAGCACTGGGATTTTGTAGGTACCTGCTGCTGTGAACCCAGCCACGTGGCAAGTGACCAAGACTTCTCTTTTTCTTCAAAACCCATTTCTCCCCAGAACAGGCTTTGTTATGCGTACAGACAGACACTATGCCGATAACAAGTCTGTGATCGTTTTGTACCCGGCATCGGCATTGTAGTCTGTGGCAGATTGTTATGAATACTGTAGAGTACCAGTATGTATTTTATCAACAGGTCCGTTATGAACCACAATTATTAGCGATTGACGTCATGTATAAGGTCCAGTGGTGAATGACTCAAACTCCGTGACTGTGACACGAACACATTGTAACTACTGTAAAACCACTATATGTTAATGTATTGGCCATTTTACATTATTATGTGTTTTATTCATATCGTTCTGCAGTCTAGTTAGAGCATTAAAGGTTCTACCATTACAATAAATCAACGTTTTACTTACGTACTCAAACTTGAGCCGTTGTCTGTGTGTTCAGGTGCAGGAGAAATATCGTTCCGCCTGTGTTGTGTCGGTCGACGCCACCAACCAGTCGTTGACGACACTCGGAGACGAGACAGTCAAATGCTAGCCGCTTGCCACCGATCAGACTTAATTCGATCTGCTGTCACTCATAAGTGGGAATTCCTGACTGAGTGAAAGCCAATGAACACAGCTCTAGCTAGCTCTTCCCTGTTTCTGCTTTCAACATTCAGCTGTAAAATATGGCGTGGTCACTGACCTCGATCAGTTGTGCCAGACCATGCGCTGGCAGGCCTGTTACCAACTAATGCTGAGTCCAGCAGTGGTGGACAAGGTCCAGTGCACACATGGTCAATATCCTGGCATCAATCATACATATACATACATATTCGTTTATTACACAGCATGACAGAACGCATCTGCACAAGATTACAAATATGCGTAAAAATACGAAAAGCACGCGTAAGAACAGAGTTAATAAGAGTCTTTCAACAACATATGGTAAATAAAATAAAATTTCGATTGCACAGCTGACCAGAAATAATACTTAGTTGCCTACCGTTGGTCTGCTGTGGCACTGTGTGGCCTCGTGAGCCCACCTCGTTTCCTGGCCGAGTGTCGTATGAGGCGACTAAACCAGGCTAGTTTTATTTTGCTGTATTTTGCGTTGTTTGTTTTTTTGTGGGTTGTGTTTAGTTATTGTAATATGTCTGTTTTTGATTTGTTTTTTGTCACGTATTTTCCGGCGTGTACGGACGTGAATGTCACTGTATAGCCTAATGTGCTGATGTGCCGTTAAGAATCTGCTCACTCACTCACTCAGTGGTCAGCTGCTCTACAGTGTGAGTCAAAAAATCCCCCCTGCGGTTTTCTGACATTTTTTCCCAAACAGATGGGAATTTTTAAATCAATTTCTACAAACCTATTACACGTTCCTTTTCTACACTAGACTACAAATTTTTATTCAATTATGTCGAACTTTGACGAAGTTATGCCACCCAACGAATTTTTACATTTCACTAGAAGTTTAACTTCTAAGTTTGCTTACTGAGCAAATGACGTCACTGTTGACGTCATGTCATATCCGACATGTTTGTTGACATTATAAA
>Ga0056114_1000203_pt1 | contig 17553 bp, 17 predicted proteins | sample WorMetHERISLAND1_FD_77005 | JGI IMG/M metagenome (GOLD analysis project Ga0056114, IMG submission 77005) | Marine gutless worms symbiont microbial communities from Max Planck institute for Marine Microbiology, Germany - Olavius loisae HERON... ...
CACGCCCAGGAGCGGCATTAAACCGGACTTCCCGATATTCCGGCAAATCGCCCAACACATCGCTCAAAAGCCCTAAACAACAAACCCCACCAAAAAATGATGGGGTTTGTCAGCGGTCTGAGGCGGCCGGTCGGCCGCCTCGTTTTGCGTCGGCAACGATGCCATGGAAACGTTGGATTCCCTCTAATTCGCGTCCGGAACGCTGGGTCCGCTCGGCTGGGCCGGTTGCTGCTGTGCGGGCGCCGGCTGGTCGAGAATCGATCCCGATTCGCGCCCGGATCCGGCCAGGATGGCGAGAATCAGGCTCGTCGCCATGAAGCACGCCGCGATGATCGCCGTCGTGCGGGTCAACAGGTCCGCCGTCGCGCGCCCGGTCATGAAGCCGCCCATGCCGCCACCGCCGCCGCCCATGCCGAGACCGCCGCCCTCGCTTTTCTGAAGGAGAACGACGCCGACCAACGCGATGGCGAGTATCAGGTGGATGACCAGTACGACTTGGACCATAAATAGCTTCCTCTACATCGCGCCGGCCCGTGCGCCACGCGCGAACGGCCGGGTTGTAATACCTTGAGGGCGGATTGACCAGCGAAAAGACGCGATTCGGTACCTCGGACCCGGCGTTCGAATTGACTTACGTCAATGATGAAACCCCCACCCGGGGGGAGGATGGTGAACAAGCGCCATCGTCATTACGGGTCGTTTGATGCGCCTGAAGGAAAAAAGCTGCCTCGTCGTCGAACCGGACCTCCAATTATCACGCATTCTGGGACGGGAGTTGCGGACTCTGGGGTTTGGCGAGGTCCATGTTGAAAGCAAGACCGAGGAAGCCATCGCCCGGTTGCACACCTCGCCCATCGACGTCGTCGTCTGCCACCACGACCTCGAACTGGTTCGCTACATCCGGCAAAGCGAACTCAGCCCCTGCCCCGAGGTGCCGCTCGTCATGGTGACGAGCAATGTTAGCCAGAAAGAGGTGATGGAGGAACGTGACTTGGGGGTCGACGAGATTATCGCCAAACCGGCGTCCCTCCAGCAAATCTTCAGGCGGGTCCGCGCCGTGCTCATGGCGCGTCGTGACTTCGTCCATTCAAAAAAGTTCCATGGTCCCGACCGGCGCCGGCACCAGGAAAGCTATTACAGTGGACCGGAAAGGCGCCATGCCCGGGCCGCTCGATAGTCCGTCCGATCAAGGGGATTGTGCCAATGACGGTTGACAACGAGCATGCCAAAAAGAAACAGAGGGACGGTAAATACGACGATCCGTCCTGCGCCTATTGCCCACCGGCCGTGCGAGCCTGCCGCGACGGTGAGGATGAAACCCGCGGTCCCGGGTTCTGTCCGACGAAAGTCAATGACGCTGCCGTAAAACGGGCCGAGGACCTTTATTCCGATCCGTTTGTCCGCCGCGTGTCTCAGGAATCGGCTCGGGTCGAATCGGAGGGTTACTGCAAGTGGACCCGGGTCGAGGAAATCGTTCACTTCGCCAAGAAGATGGGGTTCGAGAAGATCGGCATCGCCACTTGCATCAGTTTTGTCGATCACGCCAATACGCTCAGCCAAATCCTTGAAAGTCATGGGTTCGAAGTGGCGTCCGCGGCCTGCAAGAACGGCAGCATCCCCAAGGAGGATATCGGACTTGTGGATTCGGAGAAGATCCGGCCGGGCGGCCACGAGTCGCTTTGCAATCCCCTATCCCAGGCGCAAGTCCTCAACGACGCCGGTTGCCAATTGAATGTCGTGCTCGGCCTCTGCATTGGCCATGACAGTTTGTTCTTCAAGTATTCCGAGGGCTTGGTGACGACCCTGGTCGCCAAGGACCGGGTCCTTGCGCACAACCCTGTCGGCGCCCTCAACCTGGCCGACAGTTATTTCAGCCGGATCTGGGGGCCGGAGCGACCCGAGAAACCGCTGAAACTCCCTAAACAGGGGCGCCGATCCTGAGGCTCCTTGCCATTGATTTACGATTTAGCTTGAAAATGGCGGGCCGGTCAGCCGAGCCCGCCATTTTGATCAAGATACCGCCTTGGCGATGGCCCAGAAGTCTTCGACCTTGAGGCTGGCGCCGCCGATCAGACCGCCGTCGACGTCGGGCAGGGCCAACAATTCGGCCGCGTTGTCCGGCTTCATCGAGCCGCCATAGAGAATTCGGACCTTGTTCGCTTCCGCCTCGCCCAAGGCCTTGGCCAGTTCCTTGCGGATCAAGGCATGGACTTCCTGCGCTTGCGCGGGGGTCGCCACCTTGCCGGTGCCGATGGCCCAGACGGGCTCGTAGGCGATCACCGTGTTCTTCGCGTTGGCGCCGTCTGGCAGTGAGCCATGTAACTGCTTGCGGTTGACGGCGAGTGTGCGGCCCTTTTCTCGCTGTTCGAGGGTCTCACCGATACAGACGATGACGCCGAGACCTTCGGCGATGGCCGCTTCCACCTTCTGTTTGACCAGGTCGTCCTTTTCGCCGTGATCGGTGCGCCGCTCGGAATGGCCGACGATGACGTACTTGGCGCCGAAGTTCTTCAGCATGGCGGCGCTGACATCGCCCGTATGGGCCCCCTTCTCCGCCACGTGGCAGTCCTGGGCGCCGAGCTTGACGCCGGATCCCTTGATGGCGTCGCCGGCAAGCGCGAGCAGCGGGTACGGCGGGCAGATCAACATTTCGAATTGCGGGCGCGCCAGTTTCTTCATGCGCCGTCCGAGGCCCGATGCCAAGGATTTGCCATCCTTCTTGAGCCCGTTCATCTTCCAGTTTCCCGCGATCAACGGGCGTCGTTTTGAACTCATATTTCAATCCATTCATTAACCGTGTTGAAGCCGCGCGGACGTCTATCACAGAACTTTGTGCCGAGGAACGACATTCTCATGACCGATTGACCTATCTTCATGTCGTCGCCACCGTTTCCGATTAGACTACGGGCGTATGTGACAAAGTCACGCCTTCGACCACTGCGCGATACTATGACTTTCGTGAGAAGGTTTGTTTACACATAGGTGGAGAGAATAGACATGAGAGGTCTCATGATTCTGGCCGTTTTCGGCCTGTTGATGTCCGATGGCGCCCTGGCTGCCGATACCGATCCGCGCGTCCAGGCCAGCCGCGCAGCGGTCAAAGCCTTTTTTGGTGATCTGAAGGGCGAACTGGTCAAGGCCCTCAAGTCCGGCGGCCCTGTGAAGGCCGTCGAAACTTGCGTTGGCGCGGCGCCCCAGGTAACGATGAATGCAACCGAGCGGGCTGGCTGGCGCATTGCACGAACCAGCCTCAAACTGCGCAACCCGAACAACCAGCCGGACGCTTGGGAGATCGCCGTTCTTGGTTCTTTCGAAGCCCGCCGCAAAGCCGGTGAGGACATCACCAAGATGGAGTACTGGGATACCGTCATTGTCGATGGGGAACCGGCATTCCGTTACATGAAGGCGATCCCGACCGACGCGAAACCCTGCTTGGCTTGCCATGGCGTGAAGATCAAACCCGCCATCGCCAAGGTCCTCGACGAACACTATCCGGACGACAAGGCTCGGGGGTACAAGGCCGGCGAGATCCGTGGTGCCTTCACGATCACCCAACCCATGTAGATTCGGCTTGAGGTTCCGGATACGAGGCGAGCTCTCTATTTGAGAAGCGTGGCCAAGGCGTCGATGCGGCCCTTGAGATTGTCGAGGACGTCCGAAATCTCGTGGGTCGCGTTGGCGGTTTGGTTGGAAAGGCTTTTCACTTCGCCGGCGACAACGGCGAAACCCTTACCGGCATCGCCGGCCCGTGCCGCCTCGATCGTCGCATTGAGGGCAAGCAGGTTGGTCTGCTTGGCGATCGCATCGATTTGCTGCGCCACTTTACCGACGACGATGATCTCTTGTTCCAGTTCCGCGATCCCTTCGCGGATGCGTACCATCGTCTCCGTATCCGTGGCATCGTCGGTCTGATTGGTCGCGATATCGGCAACCACCACAGGTTCTGCCGGTGCCGGACCCGGTGGCGGCGGTTTGCGCGATCCGAACAGAACCGAAGACCCGGCGGCGCCGTCGGCGGCCGGGCTTTCGCGCAATGCCCGTTCGTGAAAGGCAGCTTCCCGCATGACGCCCGAGAGGACGAGATACGCCTCCGACCATGCGGTCCGGACTTCTGGCGTGAAAGCACTCCCCATCTTTTTCTCCATGGCCCAGAGAAACGCCTCGCCGACCGTGTCGTAATGGCTGTCCTCGACACCGAAGTCGAGATGCCGCACGCCCAAAGCTTCGATTTGGGGAAGGACGGTTTCCAAGTCGTCGAGGCCGGCTACCGCGTTGTCGACGGCGCCCATGAATTGCTGGCGCATACCGGCCATATCGTTCTTGAACAGCCCACGCATCGAGGGGGCGAGTTCGAACAGTCGGTCGTAGAACGCGCCCGCGATTTGTTCCTTTGCCGGCCCGATCTTCTCTAAAGTCGTCTGCACGAGTTCGATCTGGTCAGGGGTCATGGGTTTCCTCTCGCCTTCCGGTCGCAAGGCGGACCGGCGCCATATCCGTCAACGGCCCCTCCAACACCACTGAGTCGGTAACACTCCCGTCGCTCAGGGAAAAGGGAAATCGTGGTCACCATCAGTTGATCCCATGAATGGGCGTTAATGATTGCGGGGGCCCGGCGTGCCCGGCAATATTCCGATATTGCCCGGGTCTGCGGCCCAACATATGATGCGCTCCGCCGCCAGACCCGGCGGGTTTCTTTCCTGATTTTCACAGCTCGGCCAAATCGCCATGTTGACCACTCTTCGCAAACAAACCGGTTCCTACGTCGTCAAAGGCCTCTTGTTCCTTTTGATCCTCAGTTTTGCAGCGTGGGGGATACAAGATTGGCTGAGCCCGGCGATCTCGTCGACCAGCGTCGCCAAGATCGGCGAGCGGGAAATCAGCGTTTACGCCTTCCGTGCCCAGGTCAATCGCGAGGTCGACCGCTTGCGCACCATGTTCGGTAACCAGTTCAACCTGGAGCAGGCCCAGCAGATGGGCGTCGTCGACGCCATCCTCAACAACGAGATCAATCGGACTCTGCTGATTTCCGGCGGCGACAAACTCGGCGTCACGATCAGCGACGCCTTGGTCCGCAACAACATCCATAGCCAGGACACCTTCAAGGGTCTGACCGGCCAGTTCGACCGGAACCAATTTGAACGGTTCTTGCAGAACACGGGAATGCCGGAGGCGGCCTTCATCGCTGATACCCGCGACGATCTGGCCAACGTCCAGTTCATTGGCAGCCTGCAAGCCGGCGTGCGTGCACCGAAGGCCATGGCGGAAATGATCTACCGTCATCGCAACGAGCAACGGGTCGTCGAGTTCATCGATATCTTCGACACGGACGCAGGAAATATCGCCGAGCCGGACGAAGCGGCTATCGCCGCTTTTCACATGGAAAACGCGGCCCGTTTCACGGCGCCGGAATATCGGAAATTGACCCTGGTCCGTTTGGAGGCCGCCGACATGGCCTCCGAAGTCGCCGTGGCCGAGGAGGCTCTCGCAGAGGCTTACGAGGCGCGTTTGGATGAATTCACGACCCTGGAGAAACGAATCGTTCAGCAAATGATCCTTGCGGACGAGGAGACGGCCGGGCAGGCATCCAAACAATTGTCGGATGGGCGCGACTTCGCGACCGTGGCCAAGGAGGTCGCCGACCAGGACGAAAGCGCGATCGATTTGGGCGAAGTCACCGAGAGCGATCTTCTTCCGGATCTGATCCCGCATGTATTTGGCACCGCGGAGACCGGTGTTACCAAAGCCGTGCAGAGCCCGCTCGGGTGGCACATCTTCAACATTATTGCGATCACGCCCGGCGGGACACAGTCCTTCGATGACGTTCGAGAATCGTTGCATGAGACCATCGCCCGGGAAAAGGCCTTGGACAGCATTTTCGACCTTTCCAACCAGTTGGAGGACCAACTGGGCGGTGGCGCGACATTGGAGGAAGCGGCCTCGCAACTCAATCTCAAGGTCATCACCATCGACGCCGTCGACCGGCAAGGCCGCACGCCCGTCGGATCGGCGGTGGCCGGTATCCCGACCGTACCGGCGTTTTTGGAATCGGCCTTCGCTACCGAAGAAGGAACCGAAAGCCCGCTCGCCGAATCCGGACCGGAAGGGTTTTTCGTGCTCCGCGTAGACGGCGTCACGGCGCCGCGTCTGAAGGACCTGTCCGAGGTTCGCGCAGCGGTGATCGACGATTGGAAAGAGGACAAGCGGGCCGATGCAGCGAAAAACCGTGCCGAGGCCATCGTCGCTCGCCTGAACGGGGGCGGTAACCTTGATACGTTGATCCAGGAAGACGGCTTGACCAAGAACACGTCGCCCGAGTTCAAGCGCAATGACAATGGCACCGTTTCCGGCCTTTCCGGCGAGCTGGTCACCAAGGTTTTTTCGTTGGGGGTCGGCAATGCGGCGGCGGCGCGGGGAAGCGACGGCCATCAGGTTGCAGTTCTTAAGACCATCGTTCCGGCCGACCCTGGCTCCGACAAGGACGCCGTCGGCAACATCTCCGAAGAGCTCTCACGGACCATGGGCAATGACATTGTCGCCCAATTGTCGAACGCCCTTCGCTCGGATTTCGATGTGTCCGTCAACCAGGCGTTGGTCCGCGAGGCGGTGTCCGGGACGACCGGATACTGAGCGGCGCCATAAACCGACGCTGACTGGGACTTTCGATGGATCTGCATCCGAGTTTTGACGACTTCGCCGCGACCTTTGCGCAAGGTCGTTCGCAGGTGGTTTGGACTCGGTCCGTCGCCGATCTCGAGACGCCCGTATCGGCGATGATGAAACTGGCCGGCGAGCGGCCCAACAGTTTCCTTCTCGAATCCGTCGAGGGCGGTGCGATCCGCGGTCGCTATTCCTTCATCGGGTTCGACCCCGACGTCATCTGGCGCTGTTTCGGCAACAGCCCGGAGATCAACCGCTCCCCGGATAAGGACGCCGATACCTTCGAGCCCTGCCCTGATGCCGAACTCGGAACCCTCGCATCGCTTCGAAAGCTGGTTGAGGAGAGTCGGATCGACCTGCCCGCGGGCATGCCGCCTATGGCCGCCGGCCTGGTCGGATTCATGGGCTACGACATGGTGCGGTTGGCCGAGAACATCCCTGACGACAACCCGAATACGCTCGATGTGCCCGACAGCATCTTCCTGAGGCCGTCGGTTATGGCCGTTTTCGATTCGCTCGAAGATTCATTGACAATCGTCACGCCTGTTTGGTCCGACGGCGGCGGCTCGGCCGAGGAAGCCTATGCAGCGGCCAGCCGGCGATTAGAAGCGGCGGTGCGGGATTTCGAGGCGCCGCTGGCGGCGCGGCGCCGCGCATCGGCGCCGGCTGGCGATTCGGAACCGCCGACGGTGGAATCCAACGTCACCCGCGAGGAATTCCACGGCATGGTGCGCAAAGCCGTCGATTACATCATGGCTGGCGATGCATTCCAGATTGTTCCCTCGCAGCGTTTCCGGTTGCCGTTTTCTCACCCGCCGTTCGCCTTTTATCGCTCGCTCCGCCGCCTCAACCCGTCACCGTTCCTGTTTTTCCTCAATTTCGGCGGTTTCTGTGTTACCGGGTCGAGCCCCGAGATCCTGGTCCGTGTCCGCAACGGACGGATTACGTTGAGACCCTTGGCCGGCACCCGCAAACGCGGCGCCACGCCGGAGGAAGATCGGGCATTGGCCGAGGAACTGATCGGCGATCCGAAAGAACGGGCCGAGCACCTGATGCTCCTCGATCTCGGGCGCAATGACGTCGGCCGCGTTGCCAAGGTCGGCAGCGTCAAGCCCACCGAACAGTTCATCATCGAGTATTATTCGCACGTCATGCATATCGCGTCGAATGTCGAAGGCGAGTTGGACCCGCGCTATGACGCCATCGATGCCCTTCTTGCCGGATTTCCGGCGGGCACCGTTTCCGGCGCGCCCAAGGTTCGCGCCATGGAGATCATCGACGAGCTGGAACCGGAGCGGCGCGGCGTCTATTCCGGTTGCATCGGCTACTTCGGTGCCGACGGCGACATGGACACCTGCATCGCACTGCGCACGGCCGTGATCAAGGACGATACGCTCTACATCCAGGCCGGCTGCGGCGTCGTCGCCGACAGCGATCCCGAGTTCGAGTACCAGGAGAGCGTCAACAAGGCCATGGCCCTGGTTCGGGCGGCCGAAGAAGCGGCGCGGTTTTCCTCGAGCGAGACCTGACCGCAACGCCCTGCGCTCAGTCCAATGCGGCCGTCACCATGATCTCGACGGACCAGCCCGGCGGCGCCAACCGCGCTTCCGTGCAGGCACGGGCGGGCGCGTTCCCCGGTGCCGTCCAAGCCTCCCAGACGCCGTTCATTTCGTCGAAGTCGCGCATGTCGGCAAGCCAGACCTGGGCCGTCAGAAGTTTCGATTTATCGGTACCGGCGAGCGCCAGAAGCCGGTCGATTTCTTCCAGCGTTTGGCGGGTTTGTTCAGCGACCGGTGCGCGATGGTCGCGACCGACCTGCCCGGCCAGGTATACGACGTTTCCGTGAACGACGGCTTGCGCCATGCGCGGGCGCTCCTCGTAGCGAACGATGGTCATGGTTTGTCTCCCTCGCTTTCGTCTAACGACGTCGGGTCATCCGCCGATTGCGGGGCTGATTGCGAGGCCGATTGCTGCGCCGGCCGCGATGCCGCCGTTTCGCCATGGCCGTGATCGGGCCCCGGCTCCTGTGGAACGGCGGTGTCGGCGGGTTCCTCTGTCGGTCCGGCGGGCGCCTTGCCGGCGTTCAGGCGTTCCCGCGCCCGCATCAGGATCGCCGAAAGCGGTACCAGTTGGATCCCTTGCGCGTGCAAGTCCTTGAGCCAGGGTTCGAGCGCTTCGATGGTGGCGTCCCGGGGGTGTGCGATGGCGACGGCGTGTCCGCGTCGTTTGGCGAGATCGGCGGTCTGTTGCAAGCGTCCTTTGATTTCGCCGACGTCGTCGACGTGATCGAGAAAGATGTTGCGTGCGATGAAGGGAACGCCTGCGGTCTTCGCCGCCTCCCGGCCGGCCGATTTCGGCGACGTCACCGAATCGAGGAACAGCAGCCCCCGCTCCTTCAGGGTTTCCATGACCACGGCCATGCCGGCCAACTCCGACGTAAAACGGCTGCCCATATGGTTGTTGATGCCGACGTACCCGTCGGCTTGGTCGAGGGTCCAATTGAGGTTGGCCAGGATTTCCTCTCGTGGCATTCCGGTGATCAAGACATTCGGCCCTGGATCGATATCCGCCGAGGACGGTTCCATAGGGACATGCAGCAGGAGTTCATGGCCGTTTTCCCGCGCGGCCGACATTTGCTGAACGATATCCTTGGAATAGGTCAGGAAGGATAAGGTCAAAGGGCCCGGCAGATTCCAAGCCCGCCGGGTACGGCCTCGGTCGACGCCCATGTCGTCGATGACAATGGCGACCAACGGTCCGGCATTCGAGGTGACTTCGACAGCGTTCCGGCGCCAGGTCGGAAGCGATTCGCGGTCTACCGCCTTTTCCGCCGGCTCCGTAATTCCCCCTTCCGGCGTCGGTTGTGCGGCCGGTGCCGGTTCGGCAGGCAGGGAAGCCGTTTCCTGCGGTGCTTCTGGGGGCTTGGCGCCTTGCGGCTGTTCCGTTGCCGAATTCTCTGAATCCGCCCATACCACCTGTTCCTGCCGGACCGATTGGGCCGCATGCTCCGGAGCCGCGTTCGCCTGGGCTGTTTCGGCCGGTGTTGATTGGTCATCCGTCGGCGTAACGCCCTCCGCGACGTCACCCTCCGTCACATGGAGGGCGGGAAGACCACCGTTTTCCAGGATGTCTTTCGGCAGGGACTCTTCGTAGGCCCGGTACGGCGTGCCTTCCGCACCGCCGTTTCCTTCCGGCATCATCGGCGCTGGCGGCTCGTTCGACGATTGGCTCTGGTTATCGGTTTCCGTTTTCTCTCCGGCCTCAGTTGCGGCGGATGCATCGGCAGCAGCCGGAGGTTTCGGTGGGGGATTCGGTTTGAATAGGTAGCCGGCGCCATATCCGATGCCGAGCCCGACCAGCGCCAGGGCGACGAGAATCGCCTGGCGCATGGGATTCGGACGAAATTTCCGAGCCATCGGTGGTGATACCCGCGTGGTGAATACCGGTCGACCGGATGACAGTCTTGTGGGGCGCGACGAAAATTGAAAGGAGATTATTGTCTGGCGTCAGGACCGCGTCCGGCGGCCGCCCTCTCCCGTCCCGGCGAGACCGTCCAAAATGGGGCAGTCGGGGCGCTGGTCGCCGTGGCAGTGTTCAGTGAGATCGACCAGCGTAAGGCGGAGCGCCTCGAGTTCGCCGATACGGTCCTCGATCTCGCGGATATGGTCGAGGGCCAGGGCCTTGACGTCGGCGCTGGCCCGGTTCTTGTCCTGCCAAAGCTCCAGGAGGGCGGCGGCCTGCTTGATCGAGAATCCGAGATTACGGGCCCGGTGAATGAAATTGACCGTAGCAACGTCGCTCGACGAATAAGTGCGGTAGCCGTTGGATTGGCGTTCGGCCCTTGGCAACAGGCTGACGCTCTCGTAATAGCGGATGGTCTTCGGACTGACGCCCGTCCGCTCAGCGAGTGAACCAATGTTCATTTTGTTCTCCCGTGGTTTTCCAGCGCTTGAGCAGCAAAGAGTTTGAGACGACCGAAACGCTGCTCAGGGCCATAGCCGCACCAGCGATGACCGGGCTCAGATGGCCCATGGCGGCCAAGGGGATGGCGACCACGTTATAGATGAAAGCCCAGAACAGGTTCTGCTTGATCTTGGCGTTGGTCGCGCGCGAGATATCGAGCGCATCGGCGACCAGCGCCGGATCGGAGCGCATCAGGGTGATCCCGGCCGTCTCCATGGCGACATCGGTGCCCGTACCCATGGCGATCCCGAGGTCGGCGGCGGCCAGCGCTGGGGCATCGTTGAGCCCGTCCCCGACCATGGCGACGACGGCGCCGTCCTGGCGCAGTTTCGAGACCCTTCCTTCCTTTTCGTCCGGCAGCACCTCAGCGGCGACCCGTTCGATGCCGAGCGGCCCGGCGATGGCGGCGGCGCTCCGGGTGTTGTCGCCAGTCAGTAGCATGACGCCGATGTTGCGCTGTTTCAGGGTGTCGACGGCTTGCGGGGCGGTCTCCTTGACGTCGTCGCCGATGGCGATGAGGCCGAGCAGTCTTCGGTCATCGCCGTCGGCGACCCAGGCGATGGTCCGGCCGACGTCTTCCTGACGGAGCGCCTCGCCGTGTAGGTCGTTGAGGTCGATTTCGTGGTCCGCCATCAGGCGCCGGCTGCCGATGAGGATCGACCGATCCGCCACTTTGGCCACCAGACCGCGTCCCGGCAGGGCACGGAAATCGCCGACCGGCGGCAATTCCAGGCCCGCCGCCTCGGCCTTGGCGATGACGGCCTTGGCCAGCGGATGCTCGCTTCCCGTCTGCGCGGCAGCGGCGAGCGCGATCAATTCGTTTTCTTCGCCCGAGGCGGAGATGACGGCGACGACGCTGGGCTTTCCTTCGGTCAGGGTGCCGGTCTTGTCGAACACGACGTCGGTCACCTGGGTGGCGCGCTCCAAGGCCTCGACGTCGCGAACCAGGATGCCGTGGCGCGCCGCGACGCCGGTACCGACCATGATCGCGGTCGGTGTCGCCAGGCCCAGCGCGCAGGGGCAAGCGATGACCAGGACCGTGGCGGCGGTGACGATGGCGGTTTCGAACCCGGCGCCGACGATCAGCCAGACGGCGAAGGTGATCAGGGCGATGATGACGATGGTCGGAACGAAAACGGCGGCGACGCGGTCGACCAGATGCTGGATTGGCGCCTTTTTCGCTTGCGCCTCCTCGACCAGGCGGATGATGCGGCTCAGCATGCTGTCGATGCCGACCGCCGTGGTCGCGATGACCAGCCTGCCCTCGCCGTTGACGGCACCACCGGTGACCAGCGCCCCCTTTTCCTTGGTGACCGGCAGGCCTTCGCCCGTGATCAATGCCTCGTCGACCTGGCTGATTCCCTCCTCGACCCGGCCGTCGACGGGAATGCGTTCGCCCGGCTTGACGACGACGGTGTCGCCGACCCGAACCATGGCGATGGGCACTTCCCGTTCTCCCCGACCGTCGATGATCCGGGCGGTTTCCAGCCGGAGCGCCATCAGGCTCCGTATGGCCGCCGTGGTCGAGCGTTTGGCCCGGGTTTCCAGCCATTTGCCGAGCAGGACCAGGGTGATCACCGTCGCCGAGGCCTCGAAATAGAGGGCCGCTTCCCGGCCCTCGGCAACAGGCACGAAGACGAAATAAATGCTGAGCAGGTAGGTCGCCGTGGTCCCGAGGACGACCAACAGGTCCATGTTGCCGCTGCGTGCCTTCAAGGCGCGCCAAGCCGGTCCGTAGAACCGGCTCCCGGAGACGAATTGCACCGGCGTCGCCAGCGCCAACTGCACCATCGGCGGCAGCTCGAATGTCAAGGGCGTCAACATCGACAACATCTGCACGGCGAACGGAGTGCTGAGCACGATGGCGATGGCAAGCAAGACCCCTTCCCGCCCACTTCCGGCCACGGTCGAAGGTGGTTGTTCCGTAACGGTTTGGGCCGGTTCGGCGGAAAACCCCATCTTCTCGACGGCGTCGATCAGCTCGCGTGTGATCTCGCCCGAAGCGGTGATGACGGCCTTTTCCGTGGCCAGGTTGACGCTCGCTTCAAGGACCCCGGGGACGACGGTCAACGCTTTTTCGACGCGGGCCACGCAGGCCGAGCAGGTCATGCCGGAGACAGCGAGCTCGATGCGCCGGGTTTCAAGGGATTTCTGCAGGGCACCGAACCCGATCCTCTCGACCGCCTCGACGAGGTCGGCCGGAGCTCGGTCAGCGCCCTCGGCAAACTGGACGCGCGCCTTTTCCAGGGCCAGGTTGACCTCGGCCGAGGCCACCCCCGGGGCGGTGAGCAACGCCTTCTCGACGCGGCTTGCGCATCCGGCGCAGGTCATTCCTGTTATACCAAGATCGATGGGATGGGTGGCGGTCCCGTCTTCTCCCGGGGGCGATTTTTCAAGGGTATCGGCGTCCATTTGTAACCTTCTAGCATACTATAATGTTTCACTGTAATCTTTCCACCGACTGGAAGGTCAAGGGGCGAGGTTCCAGGCCCACCAATGGTATCTTGACGGTGCAGCGCCGCCCCTGCATTGTGACGCCTCTCCGGGGGGATGCGGGGTCTTGTGCGGCGGTTCGGAGGTCCGGGGACCGGATCGTCCAAAATGCGAATAACCTGTTGAAATGATTCTGTTAATCGACAACTACGACAGCTTTACCTACAACCTCCTTCACTTCCTGGGCGAGCTGGGAGCGGAGGTCGTGGTACACCGGAACGACGTCATTGATGTCGACGAGGCGATGGCCCTCAATCCCGACGCCATCGTCCTGTCGCCGGGGCCCTGTGATCCCGACAAAGCCGGTATCTGCATGCCGCTCGTCGAACGGGCGGCCGGTCGGGTGCCGATATTGGGCGTGTGCCTCGGTCATCAGAGCATCGGTCAGGTCTTCGGCGGTCGCATTGTCCGGGCACCGGCGCCCATGCACGGTAAGGTCAGTGCCATCGAGCACGACGGTAACGGTGTCTTCGAAGGTCTTCCGTCGCCCTTCGAGGCGACCCGCTACCATTCGCTGACCATAGAGCCGGACAGCGTTCCCGATTGCCTCGAGGTCTGTGCCAGGAGCTCGGACGGGGTCATTCAAGGCGTCCGTCACCGAGAATTCCCGGTCCATGGCGTGCAGTTCCATCCCGAGAGCATCGCCTCCGAATACGGACACCGACTGCTCGAGAATTTCCTCAATAATTCCGGCGGGAGACTGGCGGCATGAGTGAAGACCTGAAACCCCTCCTGGCCAAGGTGGCCGACGGCAACGCCCTCGGCGTCGACGAGGCGGAAGCGGCGTTCGACATCATCATGTCGGGCGAGGCTGCGGAATCACAGATCGGCGCCTTTCTGATGGCGCTCCGCGTGCGCGGCGAGACCGTCGACGAGATCACCGGCGCCGTCAGAACCATGCGCGCCAAGGCGACCAAGATTTCGGCCCCTGAGAGCGCCATCGACGTCGTCGGCACCGGCGGCGACGGGGCCGGTACCTTCAACGTGTCGACGGGTGCGGCCCTGGTCGTCGCCGGCGCAGGCGTGCCGGTCGCCAAACACGGCAATCGGGCCCTATCGTCGAAATCGGGCGCCGCCGACGTGCTGACCGCCTTGGGCGTCAACCTGGATGCGGAGATGGACGTTATCGAGCGCTGTATTCACGACGTCGGCATCGGCTTCATGATGGCACCGCGTCATCACAGCGCCATGCGTTTCGTCGGACCGGTCCGGGCGGCGCTGGCCGTTCGCACCATCTTCAACATCCTTGGCCCCCTATCAAACCCGGCCGGCGTCAAACGCCAGTTCACCGGCGTTTTCGCCAAGGAATGGGTCGAGCCCATGGCCAGCACACTGGCCAATCTAGGTACCGAGGCGGCTTGGATCGTTCACGGTTCTGACGGGCTCGACGAGTTGACGACGACGGGCCCGACCTTTGTCGCCGAACTGAAGGACGGCGCCATATCCACATTCGAGATTTCACCCGAAGAATACGGCCTGGCCCGCGCCCGACCGGAGGACCTCAAGGGCGGCGACGGGGAGGTCAATGCTACGGCCATCCGCAACCTGCTTGCCGGCGAGGCCGGTCCCTACCGCGACATCGTCGTCTTCAACGCCGCCGCCAGCCTTGTCGTTGCCGGCAAGGCCGCCGACGTTGGCGAAGGTGTCGCCATGGCCACCGCGGCCATCGACGGCGGCAAGGCCCAGACCGTGCTCGACAAGCTGGTCGAGATTTCTAATTCGGCTTCATGAGCGACGTTCTCGCCGAAATCTGCGCCAACAAGCGCATCCTGGTCGCCAGCCGCAAGGCGAAACACCCGTTTTCGGCAGTGACGCGCGCCGCCAAGACCGCCGGCGAAATAAGGGGCTTTCGCGACGCTTTGCTGGCGGCGTCGGAGAACGGGTATGGCCTGATCGCCGAGATCAAGCGGGCCTCGCCCTCGAAGGGCTTGATCCGCGCCGATTTCGACCCGGAAGTCCTGGCCCAGGCGTACCAACGCGGCGGCGCCAACTGTCTGTCGGTACTGACCGACGTTCCGTACTTCATGGGTAATGACGCTTTCCTGGGCACGGCGCGGAATGCGACCTCACTGCCCGTGTTGCGCAAGGATTTCATGCTCGACCCCTATCAGATCGCCGAGTCGCGGGCCCTGGGCGCGGATTGCGTGCTTCTCATCATGGCGGCGCTGGAAGATGACCAGGCCAAGGAACTGGAGGCCGCGTCCCTGGAACTCGGCATGGATGTCTTGGTCGAGGTTCATGACGAAGAGGAACTCGAGCGGGCTCTCGAATTGAAAAGCGGCCTGATCGGGATCAACAACCGCAACCTGAAGACCCTCGAGGTTGATATCGCCATGACCGAACGATTGGCACCGAAGGTTCCCGATGATCGTACCGTGATCAGTGAAAGCGGCCTCTACGAACCGGCCGACCTGGCGCGTATGGCGAAAGCCGGGGCACGGTGTTTCCTTGTCGGTGAATCCCTGATGCGTCAAGCCGACGTCGAACGGGCGACCCGCGACCTTCTGGCCGCCGCACCGGAAGCGGTCGGAGCCTGAGTCGATGGCCGAATTCACCCACATCGATGCCGACGGCAACGCCATCATGGTCGACGTCTCGGAAAAAGCGCCGACCGAACGCACCGCGACGGCCAAGGGCAGCGTCCTCATGCAGCCCCAAACCTTGGCTAAGATCATGGAAGGGAGTGTCAAGAAAGGCGACGTCCTCTCCGTCGCGCAATTGGCCGGCATCATGGGGGCCAAGCGCACGCCGGGCCTGATCCCGCTCTGCCACCCGCTGTCCCTCAATTCGGTCCAGGTCGAACTTACATGTGATCCCGAGCGAAACGCCGTCGATATTTCGGCAACCTGCCGGCTGAAAGGCCGCACCGGGGTCGAGATGGAGGCGCTGACCGCCGTTTCCGTGGCCGCCCTCACCGTTTATGACATGTGCAAGGCTGTGGATCGTGGCATGCGCATCGTCGATATCCGGCTGGTCCACAAGGCCGGCGGCAAGTCCGGCACGTATGAGGCGGAATGAATGCTCAGCGTCGATGAAGCCTTCGAAAAGGTGCTTTCCGGTTTCGCGCCGATCGGCTGTGAAAGCGTGGCCTTGTCCGATGGATTGGGCCGCGTGCTGGCCGAGGACGTCACGGCCCGCCTGACCCAGCCGCCGAAGGACGTCTCGGCTATGGACGGCTATGCTGTGCGCGGTTCCGACGTGGTCGACGTACCCGTTACGTTGGCCCAAATCGGTGAATCGCAGGCCGGCTGTGGCTTCGACGGTACCGTTTCCGCCGGCGAAACGGTTCGCATCTTCACCGGTGCGCCGCTTCCCGCCGGAGCCGACACCATCATCATCCAGGAGGTCACGGAAGCCGACGGCGACCAGGTTCTGATCAAGGAAACGGCGCCAACCGGTGATTTCGTCCGCCCGGCCGGGCTCGATTTCCGTACTGGTGAAGTCCTGCTCACGACCGGAAAGGTGCTGAGTGCCCGGGACATCGGGTTGTGCGCGGCCATGAACGTGCCCTGGCTGACGGTGCGCCGCAAACCGCGGGTCGCCATACTGGCAACCGGTGACGAGGTGGTGATGCCCGGAGACCCCTTGGGACCGGATCAGATCGTAAGTTCCAACAGCCTGGCGCTTGCCGCCTATGTCGACGTCATGGGGGGCTTGCCGGTCAACTTAGGCATCGTTCGCGATACCATGGATTCGCTCCGCGAGACGTTGGCCGGCGCCAAAGGCGCCGATTTGCTGGTCACCATCGGCGGCGCTTCGGTCGGCGATTACGACCTCGTGCAGAAGGTGATGGGCGAGGAAGGTCTTGATCTTAATTTCTACAAGGTCGCCATGCGCCCGGGAAAACCGCTTATCTTCGGGCATCTCGGCGACATCCCAATCTTGGGCCTGCCCGGAAACCCAGTCTCCGTCGGCGTCACATCGGCGTTATTCCTGCAAGCTGCCATGGACGTCATGCTCGGCATCGAACGAGCCGCCGGGACACTTGAAACGGCGAAACTCGGCCGTGACCTGCCGAAAAACGGGCCGCGTCAGGATTACATGCGGGCCCGATTGGTAACCGGTGACGACGGTGAACTCACCGCTCTTCCCTTCGACGGCCAGGACAGTTCGATGATGGCACGGTTTGCCGAAGCCGACTGCCTGGTGATCCGCACGCCCCACGCGGAACCGGCCACCCAGGGTGAACGGGTCGAGATCCTGCGGATGCATGGCGGCCGGTCCGGATTCTGACCGCTATCGGTCACGTGTTCGCGGCCAAGATGTTCGCCCGTGACGGGCGTCACAGCGAAACTCTAGTCCCTCGGGTAAATTTAAGGGGCTGTCCTAGCTAAGCGAGATGCTTGGGCTAGGATTGCAGGATGTATGCGAGAAGAAGCCGGCTCAGTGGTTGGAAACGTGATCGTTTGATGGAGCACTTTGTGGCGGCGACGACGGCAC
>Ga0056114_1000207_pt1 | contig 17470 bp, 10 predicted proteins | sample WorMetHERISLAND1_FD_77005 | JGI IMG/M metagenome (GOLD analysis project Ga0056114, IMG submission 77005) | Marine gutless worms symbiont microbial communities from Max Planck institute for Marine Microbiology, Germany - Olavius loisae HERON... ...
CAACATGGAGGACCTGCAGCTCAACGTGGAGGATGCCGAGAATCGAGCTGAATGGAGAAGGAGAACCCGTGTGGCTGACCCCTCACCTGAGGGATCCACAGCCTGAAGGAGAGAGAGAGATTAATAGTAACTTTAGCCGTATCTGCTACCGTTTTTGAGATATTCACGGTTAAAGATAGAAAACTGCTGATTTTACTAACCTGTCTCTTCTTTGACGCCCCCTAGCGGCGGAACGCCAACAGATATCGACGTATTCTATACACCACTGGAAATTGCATTTAATGGGCTACAATTCCTCGCTGACATTACAGGTCTATCTTCATTCGTTTAGCCGTGGTTGGCTCCCAAAGTCGCGAAATCACGCGAAATTCCGACAAAATTTGACCTTACAGCAGTTCAAGGTCATCCAAGGTCATCGATGTTGGTGTCAATCGAAAGCCCATGTACAACTTTCTATTAGTGACTAATAGTAACTTTGGCCGTATCTGTTACCGTTTTCGAGATATTGACGCTTAAAGCTAGAAAATCGTTAAATTTTTCCGACTGACCCTTGTTTGAGGCGCCCGTTCGGGGGGAACCTCTTATAATTTGGTGATGAAATTTGGCGTCAGAAAACTAGAGTCTTGGGGCTACCAGATGGTGAAGAAATCATGACGCTAGCTTTCTTCGTTTTGACACAATACCGGCGTGTGACTGACAGACGGACGGACAGACGGACAGATGGACAGACACGTTGCGATCGCTATTACCCGCGCTAGCATAGCGTCGCGCGGGTAAAAACGGTTGAAGTTAGGATTATGAAGTTTACACCATATGGCAGCCCCATCCCTCTAGTTTTTGCGGGGTAAGTTCCATCCAGAAATAACAACAGCAATGTTGGGGGTTCCCCAAATGGTGGCATCAAACAAGGGAGGGTGGGTAAAATCAGCAGTTTTCTATCTTTAAGCGTGTCGAATGTCTTGAAAACGGTAGCAGATATGGCTAGGAAGTCACATATGGGCTTTCCATTGACGCCAAGATCGATGACCTTGGATGACCTTGAACTGCTGTAAGGTCAAATTCTCTTGGAATTTCGCGATATTTCTCGTGTTTCGGAGGCAATAACAGTAAAATGAATGAAGATAGACCCATATTGTCGGGACGGAATTGTAGCCCACTAAACGTACTTTTCAGCGATGTATAGATTGCATTGATATCGCAAGGCATTCGTCAGCTAGGGGCATCAAACAACGTTGAGATGGCAAAAACAAGTCTTTATACACACACACGGCTGTCGCGTGCTTACCTGGTGTTAGCTAGGCTTTCTTGTCAGTAATCATTTGAGTACTGTTTTTGCAGCCAACAGTGAAGCAAATGCCAAGCGTATTGCATATGTTGAACAGTGCTTTGGAAGTGCTGGTCAGGTCTGTCGCAGTTTGTTGTTCAACTGTCAGACATAGTAGTGGTATGAGTCAACTGATATGTATTTAACCTCATATGTAACAGCTACAAGTAGGTGCACAGCTAGGTGGCCACTGCGACATGCATTCCTCCTTGATAATTAGAAATTATTACGGAAATGAATTATTTCTGCTGATGAAATGTGTTCCACTAGATTGGCCGATAATCGTCTTGGTCTTGGTTTCATGTAAATTGATCCACTTTTGACAAAAATATGGGCGAAAAAATGATTTTTAAATTTTTGTTCACAGTGACCTTGACCTTTGAACTTTAGATTTCAAATTTACTCCCCTAGTTACTCTTGTACAGCACTGTGTTTCTGGTAAATTAGAATATTCTGCGGTTTTCCTGTTTCGAGAAAATCGGAGGTGATGGAGATAGACAGACAGACGGATGGGGTGTGGCCCCTAGGGAGGGCTGTATTATGATCAGTCTAAAAACTTAAAACATTTTTATTTACCCCAGCTTTCACTGAACACTGATCTGATCTGCCACCTGAAGTTACGATCAAATGACGCTATACAATTTTTTATTATTTTTATTGTTGTTGCTGTTGCTACTTAGTACAAGGGGTGATCAAAAAGTACTCGGCCTGACCTAGTTCTGTTCAGAATAAAATTAAAATATTATTTGCTTTTTACAGTAGCAAGCCTCAGAACATGACATGTGCAATGTGACTTTTTGACTATAAATATTTTGTGCATTTTAGCGTATGAACACAGTGTCTGTCAGGTGGGTGTCGAGAATGCTAACACCAAACTGTACTCCAGTTTCTGAAGAACTTCTCAAACGATACTGACGTGACCCAGCAAAAATTAATTTCACAACTCGTTAATCAGGATGAAACGTGCATCCACAACTTCGATTCTGAGTCAGAACAACAATGCATGCAATGGAACAAACAAAATCGGTCAAAAATGTCATTTCATTACACTGCATAACTCTGTTTTTTTCCAGGTCGAATGCAAGCAACCGACGAGCGCTAAAATGCACAAAATATTTATAGCCCAAAAGTCATATTGTGCATGTTGTGTTCTGAGCCTTGTTACTATAAGAAGCAAATACTATTTTAATTTTATTCTGAACAGAACTAGGTGAGGCCGAGAACTTTTTGATCGCCCCTCGTATTATCCGGTGCAAATGTTCTTAGTTTTTTTTGCTACAGTGTTTTGTTGTTGATTTACTTTTGAATAGTTTGCAGTGTGATGAGAGAGAGTAGTGATGTGTGTGTGGACAGCCGTTGCAGGCAGCGGGTCGAGTGCTGGTTGGTGAAGGTGTGCTGATCAAGATGTGCCGGAAGAAACCCAAACCGAGACAATTCTTCCTGTTCAACGACATTCTGATTTATGGCAACATAATTATTAACAAGAAGAAGGTAGATATCATGACTTCGTTTCACATCGTAGCGTGACAAATGTTTCAAATGTCAGCAAGTTATTCTGTGAAGCAGTAGTGGTGACAGCAGCAATCTGGCCAGTCTGATGCTACTTGATCTATCCACTGCCTTCGATACCGTGCTTTTGCATCGACTACGGATAACTTATGGTATTGATGTCGCGGTGTGCTTCCGGTTCTGCTCATACCTTTCTGATCACTTTCAGTTCCAGTATGTCAGTCAGAACCGACCTATCGCCAACGGCACTGATGAGATATTGTGTTCCACAGGGATCTGCCCTTGGTTCGATGTTGTTCCTGCTATACACTGCCAACCTTGTCAAGTTGGTTGAGTCCTGTGGTCTGTCTGTGCATCTGTATGCTGATGTCACTCCAGTATACGGCTTCAGTTTGATGTCAACAGTTGACCTGCTACAGATGCATATGTCAACCTGTATCGAAGACGTTGTCAACTGGATGTCATCAAATTGGCTGCAGCTTAACGCCAACAAGACAGAGATGCTATGGGGCACATCAACCCGGCGACAGAATCAGTTGCCTGCTTCACTATTCCGAGTGTGTCGTGATTGCACTACACACACCTGACACGAGCACAGGGACATCTTGTGAGCATTTGTGTCTGTAAATATTACCACACAATGCTGTGCACGTTTGTAATCTGCTTCAGCCTGCAATCACTCGCTGTCTGGCACCTCAGTTTTGTTAATTCACTAACGTTAATGATGGAGATCTAAACGGAGTGACAGAATTAAAGTAAAATGCTAAACAGGCCACTAATGAACTGTTTACTGGTCATGTTGAAATCTGGTTTGCAGTGAAGTCAGTCGGCCCAGTGTACAGTAACAAAAACTAAAGACTAAACTAAATACTGATAGTATCAGAACCTCCAATTGTATGGTCACATCTCATCCAGTAGCATCTTAACTGGTTTTAGTTTCATCTGACTATGAACATCCTGTCAGTCATATTCAACCGTCTGGAGCAGTGTGGCCAAGTGTTAGTAGCTTGATTAACATGATGAGGAACGTGTAGTCATCATTCACCATGTTACCAGGAAGTGTGTCGATACTTAAGCATCGGCTTCCGTAGCTTCACTTTTTGTCAGTCCAGGAGCCAACAGTTCAGTCTGATTCGAAATGCACCAGATTCTGATTTCAGCAGTTCAACTTGTCAACTTATCTGGGAAAATAACCTGGCTTTATTATATGAAAATGTCAACGTCTTGGTGTATGGTTTTTATACACGGGAACGAGGCATAATGACAACTGCAGGCTGTTGTTGTTGTTGTAGATTTTATTGTTGTTGTCCCCGTGGTTTAAACAGCAAGTACAGCCATCACGTTTGAATACTTTTGCTATGTGTCTGCAACTCTGCATTGCAGTCTATTAGACCCCTCAGCCGCCGCCGCGCCGAATTTTTAGTCATGCGCCGCGCCGCTGCCGAATTTTTTTTATGGCTCAGCCGAATCCCAGCCGAATTTTTCAAACGTTCCAGCCAGCCGAATATTTTTCGGCACAAATTCGGCGCGAACATACAGCATAGTCTAAACGAAACAGATTACACTAAAAGTTCACATTTTAGCTAGTTGCGTGATTGCAAGGTGTACGAAAGTTGATTTCTCATAGTTTTGCATTTGTGAGAGTGCCTAGTCGACTGAACAGTCTGTTAGTGAGTATGACCTTTACTGACAGTATTGAATAATAAATATGTGATAACACATATGTCAGTATTCTTGTAAAACGGTCGAGTTTGCTTTGTGTTGATGTTTTGCAGTATTTTATGTACACACATAAAATACTGCAAAACATCAACGCAAAGCAAACCGTTTTACAAGAATACTGACAGTGACATGTGTTATTTTATGGGAAGTTGCTTTTTTTGTTTGATGCAGTTTATCAATTATTTTACATTTGTGACTGACCTTGACTCATCCAGTGAACAGCCTGTTAGTGATTTTTTCTCCTAATGTCCATTTCAAAAATCAGTGCTTAAATATACATACATACATTTTATTTGCATCAATATTCTCGTATAGAAATACTCCTTTGTGTATAACACTGCATACACAGGTACAAGAATGTTGTTGAGACTTGAAAAATTCGGCTAGCCGTAAAACCAGCCGTAAATTTGTCAGCTGAAATTCAGCCGAAAAAAATGTGGCTAGCCGGAATTTCAGCCGAATTTTTACTTAGCCAGCTGAAATTGAATAAAAAATTCGGCTGAGGGGTCTACAGTCTATGCCAATCTTTAGTCGTTCTGTTGACCTGTATCACTACTCTGTGTGTGTGTGTGTGTGTGTGTGTGTGTGTGTGTGTGTGTAGTACAATCAGCAGCATATCTTCCCGTTAGAAGATGTGCGTTTACAGTCAGCCGAAGATTCAGCAGGTTGCAAAACTTACTGGCAGTCTTTCTGTTTTGATATAACTTACTTTTCCGTTAAATTTTCTGCATATTTCATTAATGTTGTTTAAATAATTTTGCTAAAACGAAGTCCACAATTAATGTTGTGATATGACAGACTACAATGAGAGGTGGAGTTCCTATAACAGTACACAATGCTTTGCTAGTTAGTACGAGTTGGCATAGATACACACACAGCGACTAACGGATGACAGTGTTGCATGGCAGAACTACGTAATGGCTGGCACATCATCAGTCCAATCAAATCGTTTACGGTGTTTGCGGCGACTGCTATGGAGAAAGCTGATTGGATGATGCATGTCAACCGATGCGTGCAAGACTTGCGTCTTAAAAGTATGTCAGTTCAGTTTAATTTGTATATTTCAGTCAAGTCAAGTTGAGAGCAGTATGTAGTCTGTTTGTGGAAGGAAGTGGAGAAGCCTACCCCTGTTCCACCTGGAATTATGAGATGATTCCTTGGAGCAGATCGATGCTTCTTTGCTGCTCAGTAGCGAAGACCCCAGGCTAATTATGGGCTGTGAGTCCGCCTGTAGGCTGCTACCATCTACATCCTCCATCGCCATTTATTATTCATACTCATCATATCACCCATGAAGGCTGAGTTGGCTACATACCTGCAAACAGTCCAGAATTTCGCAGAAATTCTCACTACAGAATTTACTGCTGAGTCGAGCAGTGAAAGGGACTGTAAATATCTGCCGGTATGTGGCATGTTGTTCAGACTCATGGTGTGCTATTACTGTCTAATATTAATTGTATTAATTTCAGTGATGAATGACTGATGTCCTGATGAGTGTCAGTGGATGTGTATGACTGTAGAAGGGTTGCCAGTGGCTGCTGAGCAGGACCTGTCGCCGGTCTGGGTGCCTGATGATGGTGCAACAGTTTGCATGCATTGCCGCAAGACACAGTTCACCGTCATCAACCGACGGGTTTGTCACTCTGTCGTTGTCATCATCGTGGGGCGAGACACAGTTCACCGTCATAAACCGACGGGTTCGTCACTCTGTCATTGTCATCATCGTGGGACGAGACACAGTTCACCGTCATCAACCGACGGGTTTGTCACTGGGTTCGTCACTCTGTCATTGTCATCATTGTGGGGCGAGACACAGTTCACCGTCATCAACCGACGGGTTTGTCACTCTGTCATTGTCATCAGCGTGGGACAATTGTTACATACTCAACACAGATCCATTCCACCAGTTGTCAAGTAACACTAAAAGCTAGGTTAAACGTGGATTTTAGGGTTTTCTGAGGTCGGCCACAGTAGTGTTGTGTATGGACAACCTCAAGCAGTGTGTTCCACGGTGCAGGAACAGAGGTCTAATTTACAAAAGCTCTTAAGATTTGTTGTAAGAGTTTTGTAAGTCATGTCGTAAGATTGTCCTAAGATCATAACTTAAGATGTCTAAGATTTTTGTACGATTGTCATAAGTTAATTTATGAAGCTCATCATACCACATCGCGTTGCTACTGACTTTTTAACATCAAACTCCGATGCAAACAAATCACAGACATGAAGCATACGCTGAAGCTTATCACAGCACAGCTGAAGATTTTGGTAAGATAAATCATAACTAAAAATACTAATCAATCACGATACCCGAAATCATATTTTAGAAGGGATTTCTGCATTACATGCCCAACATTGCAATTAAAGCATATTGTTTGTTTATCAACACTCAGTCCTATTGGTGTGACGTTATACATGCCACATTGTATACGAGAATACCGATATCTGTCTAGTATGTAATGGTTGCAATTCGACGTATGCTGTGGTATGCACATCATTGTTGGATGGAAAAACATCATTCTCTTCATTCGTTTACTAATGCGTGTAGTAAGTAGTGTATCATAACGGCATAGCGTAGTCGCTTAGGTTCAGGCTAAGTTGCCTAAAGGCCTAGTTGAAACATGGCCTAAACTAGTGACTTTTGTTGTGAGTTTGTCTAAGTTTATCGTAAGATTTTTTTGTTAATTAGCATCAGTCATAAGATTATCTTAAGTTTGGTCATTAATATCACAAATTTTTAATGTAAGCACAATTGTATTTTTTAACCCTTAACATCCAGCTACTGTTACATCAAGTTTAACAATGATTTGAAACAAGCCCATATGGTCTTCCCGTAATAAGATTTGATGAAGTACTCCACTGCCTCTTTGGACAGACCATTAATTGAGAACAATCCTTTCACAAGCAAGCTCACTGTCAAAGTGTAACAATTGTTATTAATCACTCTGCAGTTTTGTGACCTATTATTATCCTACACCTGGTCCAACTGCCACTATCTACCATTCCATGTGACTTAAGCTATTACTGGACTTAGCATTGATCACAGCATTTATGTCATAATTTCGAAATGGCTGCATTAACATGATAATAAATTTTAATTGCACTGAAATCTCAGTTAATAATATTTTCATTCTAGTTGACCAATGTCAGTTTCTGATTTGTTCGTGACGACTGAAGATCTCGAGTGACCACCATGGTGCAAAAGAGGAGAAAAATGAATGATACTGTCATCTTGATGACTCTTCAGTCTTAATCTTCGTAATTGTTTGGTTCATGTAAACCAAATGATGCGAGATCACTTGTTGTTGATCTTGGTCACCTATCTTGGTAACATCTTGAGATTTTCATTATTATGTAACTCTCTGATGTTGTATGATTTCTGATGGTAATCTCGACAGATTTTAGTTTTTGTCACATTACATAGTTTTTATATTTGTTTTCATTCTCGTTTGATTACATTCAAAAATGGTTGCTGTAAAAATAATCAACCAAATAACATTTTCATGTTTCATTTCGGGCAGATATTTCAGCCCCACCGCCATTCAGGCCTGGCAACTCTGCCTCTGTGGGAGCCATCCCTAGTCACCCCATATTATTGTAGACTAGGGGATTTGCTGTGTTTTGTGTTTATATGTCTGCTTATTGTATTTTTTCTGTTAACTGTACATTCTATGTGTTCCTTCAGTACTTTGATACTGTTGGGTCTTCTGATTTGTAAAAATCGTCGCCTGTATAACCTATACTGTGTTGGTGTAGACGTTAAACCATGCTCAATCAATCAGTCAATCAATCGGGCAGACATTTAGGTTGGTACGAGTCTTATTACGCGTCTGTCTGTGTATATGTTGTCCTTCCAGCATCATTGTCGAAAGTGTGGCATTGTCTGCTGCAATGCGTGCTCCAACAAGCGCTGGGTTCTAGAGCATCAGTCGTCAAAGCCAGTCCGCGTCTGTCTGTCTTGCTTCAACAAGTTGACGATACATGCACTGCAGATGCCTCCGTCATCACAAGGTGACGTCATGCTAGCTGCTCTGTAGCTGCCATGTGTTGTGTCAGTGTTAGCACTAAACACAGTGCAGTTGTAAGTCAAGGCCCAAGCTTGTGCACACGACAGTAGTTTCCTAGCATGGTTGTTAAGGTTTCTTGTGTTGATTTTTTTTCTCTTCTTTTGTGGCAAGCACAACTAGGAGTGCGTAGCACCAAATGTAGACATCATTCATCAGAGTGGACGATTCTGAGCCACGTCGATTGCTTCTTTCATGAAGAGGTTATTGGATTTCAGGTCCTGCTGGATAGTCTTCATCCTCGTAGTACGAGGGTGTCCTGGTGTTCTCCTCCAGTTCTCCAAGGGGGAAGCTGTTTAAATCTTCTTGGCATCTATTTCATCTGGCATTCATGCAATGTGGTCAGACAGGGAGAAACGCTGTGATCGATCAGACAATCACCGAAAGGTGTGGTTGCCCAGTTGTCTGTCTCTCCTCATCATTCCGCACCTGGTGGTACCATTGATTCCTAGAAGCTTTCACAAACACCATTGATTGAGGGCATCAATCTTGACTACATTTTTCTTGGTAAACTGCCCAGCAGCTGCAGTTATGTTCAGTTTTGTCAGTATCAGCCAAGTGATTGGTTGAGAAGGCTGCGTGTTTTGCACCAGTCAAGAGATCGGCAGGGAAGATGAGCTCTGAAATGACCTACAAATGTGTTGAGTGAGACGTTAGATGGTACTCAACTCATCAGAGCTGTGTTTATGTGTGTGTGTCTGTGACATAGGTGCATCAGGTGTGAACTCGGATTCATCTGAGGAAGAGATTACTGAAGCTAATGACACATCTATGGCAGAACATCAGGTTAATGCTCTAATTTCAATTGAACTTGACATTCTGTAATACTGTTGATAGGAAGTGTTGGAGATACTGTAACATTGCATGTCAACCTTCTGATGCAGAAGAAGACAGCTGACGATGATGATGATCAGAATGCTGTTGCAACACTAGCTGTTCGCGTCCCACAGCTTTTAACATTTCATCCCCCATCCTTGTCCCCACAGAAGCTGTCTCCATCCCTGTGTTTACTGTCTCCATCCCCACCCCATCCCCTATACACTTGTAAAAATCACAGTCTCTGTTACAAGTAATAAGTATGTTTCAACTCTCCATTACAAATACAGACACACACACAATGAAACACAGCAGTAGTTCAGACGAAGCACTCTGTTCAGTGAGACTTTAGGACATTTTCATGGTAATATCATGATGCCGGGATGATGTTCATCTTCACTACCGCAGTATTAATGTCGTGTCTTTTCCCACTACCATGGTATTACAGTGATGTTTGTCCCGTTACCGTGGCATTAGCACGGATTACCGCAGTATTATCCCATTACCATGCAGCTGTCTACCAGGGTTGTGCTGGGAGTGGCTTTGTGTTGTTATGTATTGCCTGTTGCTGTGGCTTGCTGTAATGCTGCTATTGCTATTGTTGTGCTTGCAGCCGACGTTCTACAGTAACATTGAAGTGTGATCGTTGCTAGCTGCACACATATCTCTCACTTGTCACACAGTGAACAGTGTCATCACACCACTAAGTTTATCCATTGTGTTGCCGTTTTCTAGTCTGAAATATCTGGCTTGTGCGTCACTGCATATTTTTGTATTTTTTTGCCACAGTATGTACTGGGTGATGCAGAAAACAGTGGAACATACATGTAACTTTTTTCTGCACCACCCTGTAGAGTGTAGATTAGCATCATTATATAGCAGTAGCACTGATGTGAGCTCGCGTGCTGCAAGTCATAAGTGGATATAGTTATCTCAACGCAGTTCTTTGTAACTATTTCAGGCATGTCATAGCCACTGTTTGTGTGTTAAAATGCCGTAAAACCCTAACCATCATCCATTCTTACAGCTGTCGGTACTAGTGCCATGACAGTCAGTCCACTGGTGGCAGTGTTTTAATACTGTGTTCAGAAATAAACTTCCATTTACATTTTTTATGTTTCCCACCTTAATGAGTGGATTTACATAAAAAATTGCTGTGAATATACATAAGGAATGGTAGATTACTCTAGTGTAAACATAATATTTTGATTGCAGAAGATGACATAATTATGACTACATATGTGTGTAAATAACGGCCTCCAGAGAGATCACAACTTATTTTACACCATAATTCAACAACTAATAGTCATCTAGTTAACATACTGTGACAAGAATGTTGTTCTGTTCTCCATTCATTGAAACATCATCGCTTGTGCTCAAATACATCCACTTTTCTCTTTTACAAGTTGCAAGTGTGGAGTCACGTGTGCCAGTGTCTGATGACTGATTTAGCGATCAACTAATCAAAATAGTTATAAGATTTTACAATGAACTTGTGAAGTTTGTCGACATGTCAAATGTTATTCCTGTACTCTACACTGTCTCTGACAATATGCTAAACACGTTGTAGTCCACTGGGTTGAGTGTTTGCATCCAGCTGTGGCAGCGGCCTACAAGACACCTGTAACTATCGTGGTACGGACTGTAAACAGTTAGCCAGGCTGGTACTGTACTTGTTGTGACGTGTCAGTCTGCGTAATGTATTTGTTTTTATCTTCTGCTGATACTGAGTTGACTAGTGTACTTTACAGTTTTATCAACCGCTGATCAGTAGTGTTCAGTGAGCTTGTCACCGACGAGCAAGATTTTTATGACTTTAGTCTCACCTTAGCCTTATCAGATTGCTTGATTTTCAGTGTTGCAAACAGTTCTATTGCAGCCCTGCTGCGGGGTTCTGCATCTCCTGATGCTGTGAGCTTTAATTGTCAAGTATTTTGAATGTTAAAACAGTCAAAGATAGTTTGTCGACTAAAGATGCTGCAACATATCTGAACAGTTTTGAAGCATTTGTGTATGGTGATATGATAATGTTTGTGAGATGCAGTCAAAGTGTTGTGTCTGATAGCATGCTGACAGATTTTGCTTATAAAATCATGTAAGCATCAGTCTTCTGCATGTCATCTGCATTACTTAGCCACTGGACTGCACTTTGATATCTCGTTTTAACAAGACTGGAAGTTGGTAGCCAGGCGAAAAATATTCACATCTTGGCCTGTCTTATACAAAACATACTCAGACTTTGAACTTCATTTTCTTCACTATTGACTGAACTGTTCTTTGCTTGATGTAAAGCCACAGTCTGTGTTGACACTAAACTATGTACCACTTATTTCAACTTTGTAGTTAAGTTGTTTTTGCTGTCAACATTGCCTAAATGTTACAGTCATTAGCACAAGTTATAAAACAAGTCAACCAAGTGAGTGAATAGTAATGATTACTGTGGTTGGTTGTAACATGTACAGTCTTCTGTTCATGGCCCTTACCTTGCCTTGTCCAATTGTTTCTCTGCTTGGCAGTACACAGTAAACTCCTTTGCAGCCCACTGTGTCTCCCTGCAAGATCTATGACTCTCCGTACGATTGCCGCTGCTGCCGGCCATGAACACAACACTAATTATGTATGGTACATGCAGTGAGTACATGTACGCGGTGGCCGAGTGGTACGGTGCCGGACTTGCGATCTCGAGGTCGCGGGTTCGAATCCCACCACAACGGCTGCTGTGTTCCAACGCCAACTCAGCGTGCCATTCCTCTGGGGTCGGTTAATGAGTAACGGCGAAAGCTGGCGAGTAAACGGGCATACCACGCGATGCACTGGCCCCGTATCCATGGTCTTGAGGCTTCGGCTGGTGTCTGGCTGAGGGCTATGAAATGGAGATCAGCGCCAACCCATGGGCCTTAAGGCTCGGGAAAGGACTTTACTTTTACATGCAATGCACATGATATAAATACTTTTTGTTTAAGTTTCTTTAAGCTTTTTCACATTACTGCTGCGTTGTGAATATGTTTTTAGTCAGTTATGTCAAAGCTAACACTGTATCGAGTGAAAATCACAGATGCAGTTTGCAGGCGTACATGCTCTTGTATTGTATGCTTTAATAGTGTTTTTAGTTTCGCCTATATTTCTAATATCCGCTGTACTGTGCCTTTTTATGGTATTTTTCATGTGTTTATCTTCTTGCAGATTGTAGATGTCAGAAGTTGAAAATACTGAGAGGCCATGAAAGTGAGCACTTTGTATTTAATGAGAGATGATCTGTTTGAGACTATTGATTACTTTGGCCATTTTTATTGATTCATCATTTCAGTTATAGAACTGTTAGGGGGTACCGCGGCGGCAGCCCCACCGCCGTCAGGCCTAGCGACCCTGTCCTCTGTGGGAGCTGTCCCCTAGTCACCCCATATTAGTGTAGACTAGGGAACTTGCTGTGTTTTTTGTGTATATCCTTTTTTGTATCTATTATTGTATGTCTATATATGTGTGATTTAGTTGTTTTCGTTCTTTGCTTTTTCCTTTGTAGCATCTCCTTCAGTACTTTGATACTGTTGGTTGGGTCTTTTGACCTGTAAAAATCGTCTCCCATATAACCTATACTGTGTTGGCGGGGACGTAAAACACTGCACAATCCAATCCATATAAAAACTGTAGTTTACGTTTTATAACGGTGTTGCGAAGTCACCACTGTGGTTTCAATTAAGTGTAGTTCACAAAATTACATCTACTTGATTTTTCGAGTATAATTTTACCACCACTGGAGGTTTAACGTCGCTGGTGATGATGAGTGAACTACTACTCGTGGACTTGCTTATAAATTATTCAAGCCTCGATGTATCAGTGGTGTGCGCAAAATTTTTATACCGAGCATGTGACAAATCTGTGAAACAGTCTGCTACCAACTATGCTTCTCATCTTTGTCATCGTTTAAACGAATGATATGCAGTGTTTAATTTTTCTGGTTTTATGTATTATCATTAGTTTTATTATGTTTGTAGTTCGTTGGCGAATATCACTGTTGAACGACCTTTTCGTCCAGCTCGGTTCTTGTTGCCTTTCGTTGTATGATGTAATTTTTGAACAAATAAAGACGAATGAATGAGTGATTCTACCGACGCTGCTCGTCTGTTGGTTGACTATTTAGCAGTATCTATGGGCGTCTGTGTGTGTGTGGCAGTATGATTGTATGAGGGACGCATCATACGAGTAGCCGTCAGCCGTCCCTTACAGATTGATGATAATATTGATAAGGACGAGCCAACAGCTGGTTCTAATAATTTATTGTTGTGCTGAATAATGTTCTGGCATATAAAACTGTTGAAATGTTGTTGATTAGAAGACATTGCATAAGATGGGTAGTTTTCAACTTAGTGGACGGTTTGTTCTGTTGATAGATGTTTGAGTTGCAGTGGTTGACATGCCTAGTTGCCTACACCTGTTAATGTTAATGTCATCGGCCTAGGCAAACTGATAAATTGATGGTTAACCATGAAACTGGGAAAAAACGCACAACATTGTGATATGGTTGTTGACTTGAGACTGCTGAAGCACAATAAGCTTATGTCAGTCGGCAGTTCTGTGTGAGAGGATCAGGTTCAGCCTTTCCATCTGTTAACTGCACGAAAATGGAGGAGATACTGGCCATCTAGTCCAGTTAGCTTGAGTTAAGTCAAGTCTAGTCAAGTTTATTATTTCAATAGCAGAATAAAGAAAAGTGCTAAATTATAAAACGAAATTATGCAGTAATACACACCACAAAATTATACAAAAAGACCACGGCTACTGAAAACAGCATTATTAGGCCTAATCCAGTCTATTAACAGGAAATACTGAACTGAAGATGTAAGACGTTTTGTTCCGGTAGCTGGCTGAGGATATATTGCTGCAGATCTAGAAGTAATAGTGCTATCTCTGTGTGGAGGTGCAAGAGGAAGGGTGAGAGATAGACCTGAAATTAGCATCTTCACGACGAGGGTGAAGAGATGGAATTTTGGCATAGCTGAATACGAAAATATAGCCTATGGCATGCCAACGGTAACTGGGAGCTATACAGCGTCGGGTCTGAAAGACTGATGCCAGATAAAAATATCAAGATAAAAATACTACACTGTAAGTCATAAAAACCAAAAAAAATTATCATAACTTCTACAATACTTGACCGATTTTGATAGAAATTGATATGCAGTGTCTTGGATAAATTAGCCACAAAGTATGATAAAATTTCCCATTTTCACCTATACATAACGTCGACACACTATCAAACACTATCTTCCAAAAACATAAAGCAGTTGTTTTTGCCGATGGAACGAAATGGAACGATGTGAACGTTTGCCTTCGACGTTTGTACAAAAAGTGTCCTTGTAAAAACAAAACCGTTCAACAGACAAACATTTATTTCAATTAATCAATGTTCAAAGTGCTATCCACTGGCATGAACACATGCCCTTAACCTTGTGTAAACGATTAAAACGAATGAAGACAGACCCGTATTGTCACTGACGGAATTGTAGCCCATAAAATGTACTTATCAGTGGTGTATAGATTACGTTGATATCGCAGGGCGTTCCTCCGCTAGGTGGCGTCGAGGGTGGGTGGTGAAAACAAGCTATTTTCTAGCTAAATGCGTCGATATCTCGAAAAAAGTATGAGATGCGTCCAAAGATATTAATTACTTAGTTAGTTAATTAATTAGTTAGCGTGGCTTAGCGGTAACGCTTTGGTCTCGATCAACGTACAGCAGTTACTCTACGCCAGGCCCAGTTAGTAGGCCTACTTGGATAGGTGACCGTGTGCGAGCGGGTAAACCATCTCGGTATGCCAGCCAACTATGTCGACTCGGCCTTCTACCCTCCGTGAAATGGTAAAATGAGTATCAGCTATCGGGCTGAGTAATAATAAAATGGTGATGGTGAATGTAGTTAACTGGCAGCCCACAGGCGGGGCTTATAGTTCAAGCCGATCGACTTGGTCTAAAGGTCGGCGGCCACCTGACGCCATGCTGCATTCATCGCGTGAACCAGGGTGACCTCTCGAAATGCTTTAAGCATGATGACAGCACAGTAAAGATTTTCCTGGTATTATTATTATTATTAATGGCAAATTGGAAGTTGCATATGCGCTTTCGATTGGCACCAAGATCGATGACCTTGAACTGCATAAGTTCGAATTTTTGAAGAATTTCGCTGATTTCGCATATTTGGGAGGCAACAACAACAACGAATGAAGATAGACCCGTATTGTCAGCGACAACGTTGTAACCCACTGAATGTACTTTTCAACATTATGATCCTTGCATTGATTTGCCGCATTTTAGGGGCTTTCACACACTCACTGCTGTCGCGCACTTATCTTAGCGTTAGCTAGGCTTCCTTGTGTGGAAAATATCGCAGCTTTGCAGGAATATCATGGGAGATAACAATGCGCGAGGAGTAATTAGATTGGTCACAAAAAAATAAAATATTTCTAGTTGCTTGGCAATAAAGTACCAGTCGCATGATTGCACAGTGCCGACAACAATGTATTTGGGAGTGCGACTGCGACTGCGAGGGGTTCTGCTACTGCGCTTTTCTGGCCGGGAGTAATTAAGTCATTTATTTTCTGCCTCTTCGCCATTAAGCTTTGGCTTTATTGTTGATGTTGCAGACTACAGAGTTACAGACGAAAATCTACTGATCACAGGCTGGACGGTCAGTTCAAGCTGATGGTTACCACCCCAGGCACCACTCCCTTGTTTGATGTCCCCTCGGCGCTTAAGGCAGTCGTGTCCATTTTTTAATCACTCCCGGCGCCACTGTAGGAGACTTGCTGCAATAGACTCGCCATTTTTAGCCGACCGTACTAACGGTCGCGCTATTGGTACAGTTTTCCGTCCGTCTGTCGTCGTCGTCGTCTGTACGGTTTTACGGTATGTACTGTGGCTAAACGGTGCGTCCTAGAGCAAAAGTTACTATTGACAGCCTATAGGAAGTCGTATATGAGAAATCGATTGGTACCAAAATGAATGACCTTGACCTTCGTTTTAGAGGTCGTATCAAGGTCATGTCAAACATATTGCGTGACATTCGACGTTGAATATCTCGCAAAACGTTAGAGATAGAGGCTTGGTTCCAAAGGACCACCAATAGGAAATGGCAATGGCATGGTCGATGACGTCACGTGACCTTGAAAGGTCAAACTCGTGACCACAATACGGTTAGAGCGCAATATCTCGAAAACGGCTGGATTTAGAGACTCCGTTCCAAAGGACCACCAATAGGAAATGGCACATGGGCTATCAAATAGTCACGTGACCGATGACGTCACGTGACCCACGAAGGTGCTGTGAGGCAGTACATTATTCGGCTATCCTAGCGACAGCTTGGCTTCTTGTTTCATTTTTGCCGTTTTCGATGTACCATGTGCCGTTGAATAACTACGTTGTTAGCCGACCGTTCTAACAGTCGCGCTTATGCTATTCAGCTATTGCTACGTTGTTGCGTCTTTCGTCTGTCGTTTACACGAAATTACGAATTGTACTGTGGCTAAACGGTGCGTCCTAGAGCAAGTTACTACTGACAGCCTATAGGAAATCGTGTATGAGAAATCAATTCGTACCAAAATGAATGACTTTGACCTTTGTTTAGAGGTCGTATCAAGGTCATGTCAATTGTCAACCATTGCGTCACATTCGCCATTGAATATCTCGGAAACCGTTAAAGATAGACGCTTGGTTCCAAACTCCAAAGGACCGCCAATAGGAAATGGCCTGCAGTGAATCAAATGGTCACGTTACCGATGATGTCACGTAACCACAAAAGGTCAAACTCGTGACCCAATCCAAATGCCCTTAGTGCGCAATACTGTATCTCAACAAGAAAGCCCAGCTGATGCTGGCATACCCGCGCGACGCAAAAACGATGAAAAAAATTCCTCCATTTCGAAATTATAACAAGTTCCAGTCAAGTAGGAAATCCGGTGTTTATAGTAATTAAATTTCTTATTCAAATTACAAGTACGTACAATAATAGTTAGTACTGTTTAGTCAGCTTCAAACTGAATAATATTA
>Ga0056114_1000208_pt1 | contig 17470 bp, 15 predicted proteins | sample WorMetHERISLAND1_FD_77005 | JGI IMG/M metagenome (GOLD analysis project Ga0056114, IMG submission 77005) | Marine gutless worms symbiont microbial communities from Max Planck institute for Marine Microbiology, Germany - Olavius loisae HERON... ...
CGTCGCCGCCACAAAGTGCTCCATCAAACGATCACGCTTCCAACCACTGAGCCGGCTTCTTCTCGCATACATCCTGCAATCCTAGCCCAAGCATCTCGCTTAGCTAGGACAGCCCCGAAATGAAAACCCTTATCGCCGCCTTGATCGGCGCCGGCGTCCTGACCTCGGTCGCCACCCCCGCCTCCACCCAAACCGCCGCCAGGGGAACCGTTTGCGACAAGCGCACGGAACTGGTTACGGCTCTCGGCAATCGTTTCAAGGAAGCGCCCTCGGCTCTGGGCCTGGCCGCCAACGGCTCCGTCGTCGAGGTCCTGACCGCAACCAACGGCAACTGGTCGATCCTGATGACGACGCCCAAGGGCATGTCGTGCCTGATCGCCGCTGGCGAGTTCTGGCAGAAACTCCCGAAGCCGGTGGCCGGCGTCAAAATGTGAACGGCCGCGGTTTGGTTTACACCATCTAACCCGGTTCAGTTTTCGCCCAGGCAGGCAAGAACGTCCCCGCTGCTATCGCGCCCTAGCACGTGGGCGTTGTACCAAAGACCGTAGAACAGCAGCAACCAAGCTGCCTGCGCCTTCTTCTTGTCGCGGCCGTCTAGTGTTCGGATGAGCCCCTCGACGGCCTCCGGATGGCAGGCTTCGCGGATTCCCGGCTGCCGGCCCAGCAGCGGCGCCAGTTCGGCTGCCCGTTCCGTCATCCATTCGCCGACCGGCACGGTGAATCCGCGTTTCCCGGAAAAGGCGTCGGCCACCGGCAGGGCCTTGTCGAGCCATTTCCGAAGCAACCATTTGCCGAGGTTCCTTTTGATCTTCAAACGATCCGGAAGGCGGAAGGCGAAATCGGCGAGCTTCGGGTCGAGGAACGGGACCCGCCCCTCGACTCCATGAGCCATCAGACAACGGTCCAGCTTGGTCAACAGATCATTGGGCAGCCAATCGGCACAATCCACCGCCTGCACCGCCTGCAGACGCGTCAGGCCTTCCGGAAGGTTGCGCTCGGCTTCCGCCAGACCGTCCCGCCAGCGCTCATCGTCCAGGCGCAGCAGTCCGAGCCCGTTGAGTGCGCCCTCACGGCGCAGCATGCGCCCGCCCAGGATCCAGGGCCTGAGCGCCCGGCGGTAGCGGCCGTAACCGCCGAAGATCTCGTCCCCCCCTTCCCCGGAAAGGACCACCTTGAGACCGGCCCGATGGGCTTCGGCGGCGAGCTTGTAGGTGGGCAGCACGGCGTAGTCGGCGCAGGGGTCGTCGAGGGCCGCGGCGACCCTGGGCAGGAGCTGCCAGAAGTCCGCCTCGGAAAAATCGATCTCCCGGTGTTCGGCGCCGGCCGCTTTGGCGACGGCTCTAGCGTGCTCGCGTTCGTCCCTGACCGCCGTGCCGGAGAAGCCCGCCGTGAACGCACGGACCGGTTCGTCGTTGAGCCGCGCCATCATGGCCAGCACGGCCGACGAATCGATGCCGCCAGACAGGAACATGCCGTAGGGAACGTCGGAGCGTTGGTGGACGTCGACCGCATCCTGGAAGACGGCGTCGAAGTCCTCCAGGGCGTCGGATTCCGATATGGGCTTAGGACCTGCCGGCGGCAGGGCACCGAGCCGGATCCGTTCCGAGATCTCGCCCTTTTCGACGACCAGCGTCTCCCCGGGCAGCACCCGGTAGATGCCCTCGATGGGCGTCTCCGCGCCTGACGTGAACTGCAGTTGCAGAAGCTCGTCGCGTTTGCCTTCGGCCACGCCGGGCGACGTCAAACCGGCCGCCAGGAGGGCCTGGATCTCGGAAGCGAAGACGAAACCGTCCTCGGTCAACGCATAGTAGAGCGGTTTGATGCCGAAGGGGTCGCGGGCCAGGACCAGCCGCCCCTGGCCGGGATCGTGGATGGCGATTGTGTACATGCCGCGCAAATGCTCGGCGAACACGATGCCGTGCTTGTCGTATAGGAACAGCGGTGGTTCGCAGTCGGAGCGGGTCTTGAAGGTAACGCCGGTGATGCGGCGCTTCAACTCAACGAAATTATAGATCTCGCCGTTGGCGACCAAGGCCAGGGGCGGCCGGTCCGTCCCCTGGTCGATGAACAGCGGCTGGTCGCCGGTTTCGAGGTCGATGATGGCGAGCCGCGTCTGGATGAGCGCCGTATCACCCAGGAAATAGCGCCCGACCCCGTCCGGCCCGCGGTGGCCGAGGGCGCCGCCGAGGGCATCGAGAACGGTATCGGCGGGGCGCCCGCCGTCCCCGGTTACGATGCCGGCGATACCGCACATGTCGCTGACAATTTCTCGAAGAATTCCAGGTACTGGCCGACGACAGCGCACTCCGTGAAGTGGGCGTCGTAGGCGGCGCGGCCCTGGCGCGCGATGCGGGTGCGCAGGTTCTCGTCCTCGAGGACGTTGCGAATGGCCTTGGCCAGGGTCGGCGCGTCGTCAACGGGAAAGAGCACGCCGGACTGCAGGTGATCGATAAGAGTGCCCGGGCCGTAACTGTCGGCGGCGATGACCGGTATCTCCTGGGCCCAGGCCTCGATGACCACGTTGCCCAAGGGCTCGAGCCGGGACGAACAGACGAAGATGTCCGAGGCGCCGAGCAGGGACGCCACGTCTTCGCGCCACCCGAGAAAGCGTACCCGCGGCTTGACCGCGAGCTTCTCGGCCAGGTCCTCCAGCTCCTTGCGTTTCGGCCCCTCACCGGCGATCCACAGATAAACGCCGGGAACCCGTGATATGGCTTGGAGCAGGACATCGAACGCCTTGTTCTCGTGAAGGCGACCGACGCCGAGGATCAGGGGCGCGTTGTCGAGCGTGAAAAAGGTCTGGCGGGGCAAAGGCTCCGGCCTGTCGCCGGAAACGAAGTTCGGCAGATAATGGGCCTTGTCCTTGGGCCAGCCCTCCTTGACCAGGTAGTCGACGATATCCTCGGTATTGCCGATCAGGTGATCACAGTTCTGGTAGTACTTGAGATCGTAGTAGCCGCCGAGGCGCGCCACGTGCAGGAATTCGCCACCCTTCGCCTTGGGGCACATGGATGTGGCCCGGTTCATCCAGGTCAGCACGATGTCCGGCTTGAACGAACGGACCTCGCGCCTGAACGCCAGCGGCGTAAGCAGATCCAGTTTGCCGCCGAACCGCAGTTGCACCGGATCGACACCGCCCGCCTTGAGGATGCCGGCACGTTCCCGGTTCTCGCGTATCAGGACCCTTTGATCGAGGCCCGCCTTCTCCAGGGCAACGGCGAGCCGGGTGAAAAACGCCTCTGCACCCCCGAATTCCGCTCCGGCCATGGCTTGCAACACACGCACCGATTACGACCCCGCGCCTTTCGGGAACAAGGCTTCGAAGGCGGCGGCCGCATCCGGCCAACGCCAGCGGCGTTGTTCGGCGAGTGCCGCCTCATGCTGGTGGCGCCAGAGATCGTCGTCTTTCAGCAATTCGACCGCCCTCTTTGCGAATTGTTCGTCATCCCCGGCAATGAACCCCGTTTTCCCGTCAACAACCCGTTCAACCACCGAACCCAATGCCTGGACCACGGCCGGCAAACCGCAAGCCTGGGCCTCGCCGACCGCCAGGCAAAAGGTTTCGTTGAGGTCGCCCCGGTAGAGCATACACCGGGCGTCGGCGAATTCGTCCACCAAATCGCCCTTGGCCACCGGACCGCGCAGGCGCACCCCCTAGCCAAATCTTCCGCCCGCTTGAGGACCGCGTCCATGGCCGCAGACTTGCCGTCTCCGACCCGGCCGTAGGTGGCGGCACCGGTGAACAGGTGCAATTCGGCTCCGGGCACCGCCGGTTCGATCCGTTCCGACCAAAGGCGGAGCAACCAATCCAGCGAGCGCAACGGATTGGATGTGAAGACCGCGCGGGGTGCGGGCGGGTCTTTCCGTGCTCCGGCCTGGCAGAACATGTCCGACATGCCGTAGGGGATGACCACCCGCTCACCGCCGGGCGCCCATCCCGGATACGTCGTCGCGTGATAATCGCCGATGAAAACGATCGGCGGCTTGTACCGCCACAGCTTCCACAGGTAGCGCCACTTCATCAGATAGCGGGCCGGATTATGAATCCAGAACACAGTGCGCCCGGCGTCCGGCATCAGCGGGATCAGCTTGTCGCCGCGGTTGGCGATGTAGAGGTCGACGGAGTCGGGCCAATCGCCGCCATCAATGGGCCGCCATTCGACGCCATTGTGGTCGAGGGCCTCCCGGCATTTGTTGCGAACCATCACCCGGTGGCCGCGCCGGGTCAGTTCGGCTGTGAGTGCGACGACCGACGATTCGACGCCGCCCAGCGGGCGCTCCTCGGGCGTGTGGCCGTCGAACTCGATGCCATCGTCGGCAAGCAGGATCGACGCCATCAATCGTCCTCGAGCTTGGCCTTGAGGTGCGACAGCAGCGGGTAGAGGCCGGCGCAGATGGCGATCATCAGACCGTAGCCTCCTTCCCGGTAGCCCTTGCGAAAGACATAACACTTGAGGAAGCGGGAAAAGAAACGCCTAAGGTTGTTGGCGGTCGATCCGATATCGCCAGCGTCGCGGAGGTCCCGGGCCCGGGCTGAGGAATAGCTGTTGAGGCGGCGGATCATGTCCGAGAGGTCGCGGTCCACGTAATGGACCAACCGTTCTCTCAACATCGATCCCTTCGAACCGGACCACTTGAGCGACGGGTGTACCCGCTGATCACCCCAGTCTTTGACCCCTTTTCGGAACAGACCCGGGTAGGCGGCCTTGCCGAAGGACGCGCCCCAGCCCCAACGGACCAGCCGTTCGCCGATGTAGTTGTCGACGGGGATCTCGTGCCAATCGGCCGATGTCGATTTCACGGTGTTCCGGATTTCCTCAGCCAGGGCAGTCGGCACCCGTTCGTCGGCGTCGATCTCGAAGACCCAGGCGCCGCCACAGGCCTCGATGCCGGCGTTGCGCCGCGCCCCTTCCGTCGGCCAATCGCCCTCGACGATGCGCTCGGTATAACCTCGGGCGATCTCTCCCGAGCGGTCGGTGCACTTGTCGAGCAGGACGACGATCTCGTCGGCGAAGGACAGGGTGTCGAGGCAATCGGCGAGTTGGCGCTCCTCGTCGTGGACGCTGATCACGGCCGACAACTGCGGCGCCTTTGTCCCGTCGCCGGTCAAGCCGCGGCCTCGCCGGTCCTGTCGAGAAGCGCGCGGGCCGCTTCTTCGACCCGCTCGACTGTCAATCCGTCCATCAGCGATTCCGATGTGCGGTGATCGAACCCTTCCGGGTGGATGGCGTCGAAGGATTGCGGCGTGCGCACGGAGGCGCAGCGTTCGCCCCAGGGTCCGTAGAGCTCCTCCTTGCTCGGACCGAAAAGGCCCAGCGTCGACACGCCGCTGGCCGCCGCGATGTGCATGAGCCCGGAGTCGTTGCCGATGTAGAGCGATGAGCGCTCCAGGCAGGCTGAGATGTCGAGCAGGCCAACGCGGCCGATGAGGTCGATGCGGCGTTCCTCGGGGATCGTCTCGATGAGGCCGACGACACCCGGCCGCTCGTCGTCGCGCCCGAACAGGACCACCCGGCAGCCGGGCAGCAGGCCGTCGGTCGCGGCGATACGCTCGCACAATTGGGCAAACCGGTCGGGACGCCAGGTCTTGGCTTCCCAATTGGCGGTCGGGCCGATGGCGAGGACCGGCGGCCCGTCCGGAATCAGGCGCTCGGCCCGCGCCCGGTGGTCCGGCGACAACCACAGTTTCGGTCCCGGCGGATCGCCCTCGATGGCGAGCACCCGGGCCAGGCGCTCGACCCGATGCACGCTGTCGTCGCGCGGTCCCATGTGGTTCTGGCGCCGCGCCGCCAGCAGGTAGGAGAGCGGCGCGTTCCTGAGATCGACGACCCGGTGCCAGAACGTACCGACGCTCAGGGCCCACATGCGCAGCCAATGCAGGGAAAACAGCATCTTTTCCATGACGATCAGGCGCTCGAGATTGGGTACGGCCTCGAACAGCCCCGCCGCCGCCGGGCCGCAGACGACCGTGACCCGGGCTCCAGGATTGTCTTCCAGGATCCGGTTCAGGAGACCGGTGGAGAGCACGGCATCGCCGATCCGGGTCGACGTGATGAAAAGGATGTTCATAGGCCTATCCGTTCGTCCGGTTCTTATAAGACCGCCCGCTGGCCCTGGAAAGCTTTGTCCGCTCTTGCTTAGGCCCCCGCCACGGCCTATCTGTGCTGAAGCCGGGCCCGTTTGGGTCCATCGAACCCTTGGAGACCGTCATGCCTGAATTGAAGGCGAGCCTATTGAACGACCGCGGTGTCCTCACCGCCGAAGGCCCCGACGCGCGGGAATTTCTACAAGGACTGATCTCCAACGATATCGAAAAGGTGACGCCCGAGCGCGCCATCTACGCCGCCTTGCTGACGCCGCAGGGCAAGTACCTGTTCGACTTTTTCGTATCGCAAGCGGGCGAGAGGCTACTTTTCGATTGCGAGCGGGGGCGTCTTCCCGACCTTCAGAAACGCCTACGCATATACAAGCTCAGGGCCCAGGCGGACCTCGAAGACGTAAGCGAGGATTTCGCCGTTGCTGCCCTGTGGGGTGCAGACGCCCCGGCGGTCGCCGGACTCGGTACCGAGGCGGGAATGGCAAAACCCCTCGACGACGGAACACTCATCGTCGATCCGCGCCTCTCTGAGGCCGGGCTGCGCCTTATCGTTGCACGGAAGCGGGCCGCCGAAATCTTCGAAGGTTTTGGCGCCGCCATCGGTGACGCCACCGATTACGACCGCCACCGCCTCGCCCTCGGCCTGCCCGATGCCAGCCGTGACCTCGTCGTCGACAAGGCGATCCTCCTGGAATCCGGCTTCGACGAGCTGAACGGCGTCGACTGGAACAAGGGCTGCTACATGGGCCAGGAACTGACGGCGCGCACCAAATACCGAGGTCTGGTCAAGAAACGCCTGGTCCCGGTCGCCATCGACGGCCCGGCCCCCGCTCCCGGCACGCCGCTCAAGGTCGGCGACCGTGACGTCGGTGAGATGCGGAGCTCAAAGGAGGGTATCGGCCTCGCCCTAGTCAAGCTTGACGCCATCGAATCCGGTGAGGCCCTCGACGCGGACGGCGCCACCTTGACCCCGAAAAAACCGGAATGGGCGGCGTTCTAGCCGTCCGCAGGCGACCGACGACCCAACCCCCTTCGTTTCTCCCCGCCGCCGGTCTATTCTCCGGCCATGGCGGTTTCCGAGATCAACATCAAACAGCGGCTCCGGCAACTGACGCCGGTCGCCCGGGTCTACGAACAGCGGTTCGACCAGTGCGGCGAGAGCGCCAAGGGTGTGTTCTGGAAGAACCGGGAGAACCAATTCCGGCGCTTCGAGATCCTGAGCGCCATCTTCGACGAGGCCGACCGGGCCGGCGGCCTGACCATCCATGATTTCGGCTGCGGCTACGGGGCGATGTTCGATTTCCTCAAAGACAAGCCGGTGATGCGCTCGAGCCGCTACATCGGTACCGACATCAGCGAGGCGATGGTCCTGGCCGCGCGTTCGCGCATCGACGACCCGAGGGCCGAGTTCATTCACCACATCTGCGCGCTGGACGTTGCCGACTACACGCTTGTTTCCGGCACCTTCAACCTGCACGCCGGGCTCGACGACGATGCGTGGAGGGAACACGTCGAGGAGGGGTTGCTTCAGCTGTGGTCGAAAACCCGCAAGGGCCTCGCCTTCAACCTTTTGCGCCGGGATGCGCCGGAGCGTTTCGCCGGGCTCTATTACGCCGACGGCCGGGCCATGTTCGAATTCCTGACCGCCCGGTTGAGCCCCGACGTCACCTTGACCAACGATACGCCGCTCCCCGACTGGTCGTTCTTCGTCAGGCGCCCCCGGAGCTAAACGAAATCCCTTCGAATCGGCGGATCAGTCGAGATTGGCCCGGATGTCAGCGGCGAGGGCCTCGATCTCGGCCATGTCGCCGGGCCGGATGCCCCAGTTCATGGGCAGCTCGTCGCCGTTCTTGCGCGGCACCACGTGCATGTGCAGGTGGAACACCGATTGTGCCGCACCGGGCCCGTTGGCCTGCAGGATGTTGATGCCGTCGGGCGATACCGTCTTCTCGACAGCCCGGGCCAGGCGCTGGACGCCATTGACGGTCGCCGCCGCCCATTCCGGCGGCGCTTCGAAGATGTTCGGCGTATGGAACTTGGGGATAACCAGGGAATGACCCGGGTGGACCGGGTTGATGTCCATGAAGGCGAACACCTTATCGTCCTCGAACAGCTTGAAGCTGGGGATTTCGCCCCGGATGATCTTGCAGAAGATGCAATCGGCGTCGAGATTGGCGTCGCCCATGGTGTCGGTTCCTCCCGTTGTCCTGAAGGGTCTCTAGAGGGATCGCTTGCTGTGTCCTGAAGCGTAACGCTGGACGCTCGTCCCGCCCCTGTCAACCACCGCAGGCGTCCGTTGCGGTACCTACTGGATGCGGCCGCCCTTGAGCCTCTGGCGCATCGTCGGGCCGACGCCGCCGACCACGGGAATGCGGTCCAGGTCCTTGCGCTCGATGGTCTTCACATAGGCCATCAAGTCATCGATCGTCTCCGGCGATACGGTGAACGGCAGCGCGTATCCCGTGGCACCCGGTTCAGTGACGCCGGGGATGGTGACGAAAGCCGGGTGCGGCCGGCGTTCGAAGAAGGTCTGGAAGCGATCCATGCCGTCCTTCATGCCGGCGATCAGGGGAAAGGAGGGCGTCGAGCCGATGCCGCCGAACTTGTTGAAAGGCCCGATGACATGGCAGCGCGCACAGTGCTCGATGGCCAGCGCTTCGCCCTTGGCGACGGGGCCATGGAGTTTCTTGGCGTGACCGCTGGCATAGGCAGGCATCACGTCGACCACACCGATGAACACTGCCAGCATCAAAACCGGTAGGAAGGGAACAGCAGCCGGGGACGAGGTCGGTTGTTCGTCAGTGACCTCGCTCGTCCCCGGTAGAGAGAGCGGATCGTATGATTGCAGCACCACCCGCATTTATGGAGTGTACATGGGCGGCGTTCACAAAGCGACCTTCGTAACGGCCCAACATTCATGACGGTTTTTCACAATTATCGCCGCCCGTTGGGGGCGAACGGGTTGGCCGATCGCCTGACCGGCTGCTAGGATTTCGACGCAATACAACAGCGGGAACTGGAAGATGGACAAGACGCCCGAGCGAATGTTCGGTGTTTGGCTGATCGGACACGGCGGGCCGGAAAACCTGGAAATCCGCGACGACATCCCGGTGCCCCGGCCGGGTCCCGGCGATGTTGTGATCCGCGTCGAAGCCGCCGGCGTCAACAACACTGACATCAATACCCGGACCGGCTGGTACTCAAAGGGTGATCAAGACGCCTCCGATGCGAGCTGGACCGGCGAGGCCCTGGGGCTTCCCCGGATTCAGGGCGCGGACGTCTGCGGCACCATCGTCGGGGCCGGCGAGAGCGTCGCCGGAGATCGTTTGGGCGAGCGCGTGCTCATCGAGCCCTGCCTGCGGGAGGCCGGCGGCGAAGCCCTGGATCCCCCGTGGTATTTCGGATCGGAATGCGACGGCGGGTTCGTCGAATACACCGTCGTCGCTGCCCGCCATGCGCACAAGGTCGACAGTGGCCTTGAGAGTTGGGAATTGGCGTCGTTCCCGTGCTCCTACTCGACCGCCGAGAACATGCTGACGCGGGCCGGCGTCGGTGCCGGCGATCGGGTCTTGATCACCGGCGCGTCCGGCGGCGTCGGGTCGGCGGCGATCCAATTGGCGAAGGTCCGCGGCGCCCGGGTTCTCGCCGTCACCAGCCCTGCGAAGGCGGCAGCGCTCATGGACATCGGTGCCGACGAGACCATCAGCCGGGACGAGGACATGATTTCGCGACTGGGCGCCAACAGCATCGACGCCGTCATCGATCTGGTCGCCGGTCCGTCGTGGCCGGCATTGCTCGACGTGATGCGCCCCGGCGGACGCTACGCCGTCTCCGGCGCCATCGCCGGGCCGATCGTCGAACTCGATGTGCGAACCCTTTACCTGAAGGATCTCAGTTTCTTCGGATGCACCGTTCTCGAACCTGGAGTGTTCCCCAACCTGATCGCCCTCATCGAGCGGGGTGAGATCAAGCCATTGGTCGCCGAGACCTTCCCCCTGGAGCGGATCGCCGACGCCCAAGAGGCTTTCCAAAAGAAAGGCCACATCGGAAAGATCGTGCTCACGGTCGGCAGCTAACCAGGCCCGGCGCTCTCGCTTTCGCCGCGGATCAGGTCGGCCGCCTTCTCGGCGATCATGGTCACCGGCGCATGGGTATTGCCGGAAACGATGGTCGGCATGATCGAGGCATCGACGACGCGGAGCCCGCCGATGCCGTGGACCTTGAGATGGTCGTCGACCACCGCCTTGTCGTCGTCGCCCATCTTCGCCGTGCCGACCGGATGGAAGATGGTGGTGGCGATGTCGCCGGCGGCTTTGGCGAGATCGGCGTCGCTGGAAACCGTCGGGCCGGGTTTGATCTCGTCCGGGGAGAATTCCTTCATGCGCTCGGTCGCCATGAGCTTACGCGCGTGGCGGATGCTGTCGGCGGCGACCATGCGGTCGCCCTCGGTCGACAGGTAGTTGGGCTTGATCGCCGGCGGCACCTGGTAGTCGCTCTCCGTGATGTGACAGGTGCCGCGGCTCTCCGGCCTCAGGTTGCACACTGATACGGTGATCGCCGGAAACGGATGCAGCGGCTCGCCGAAGGCGTCGAGCGACAGCGGCTGCACGTGGTATTCGATGTTGGCGGTCTCGAAGTTCGTTGACGACTTGGCGAAGATGCCCATCTGGCTCGGCGCCATGGCCATGGGTCCGGAGCGTTTGAGGAAATACTCGGCGGCGATGCCGATTTTGCCGAGGAGGCTGGCCGAGCGTTCGTTCAAAGTCTCGGCGCCGGTCACTTTAAAGATCGTGCGGATCTGCAAGTGGTCCTGCAGGTTTTCGCCGACGCCTCTGAGGTCGTGGACGCCGTCGATGCCGTGTTCCTTAAGGAGCGCCGCCGGGCCGATGCCGGAGAGCTGCAGGATCTGCGGCGATCCGATGGAACCGGCCGAGAGCAGCACCTCGCGGCCGGCCCAAACTTTGCTCGGCCGGCCGTTGACCACGAGTTCGAGCCCTGCAACCCGGCGCCCGTCCAAGGTCAGGCGCTCGACCTGGGCGCCGGTGACGATGCTAAGGTTGCTCCGGTCCTTGGCCGGGTCGAGGAAGGCCTTCCGCGAGTTCCAGCGGATGCCGCCCTTCTGGTTGACGGGAAAGTAACCGGCGCCCTCGTTGTCGCCGTCATTGAAATCATCGATGGGCGCGATGCCGATCTCCTGGGCCGCCTCGCGCACGGCATCGAGGATCGGCCAGCTCAATCGCTGACGCTCGACATAGAGCTCGCCGTCTTCCCCGTGGTATGCGTCGGCACCGCCGTGATGGCGTTCGGACTTGCGGAAATAGGGCAGCACGTCGTCCCACCCCCAGCCCCGGTTGCCCAACTGCCGCCAGCCGTCGAAATCGCGAGCCTGGCCGCGCATGTAGATCATGCCGTTGATCGACGAACAGCCGCCCAGCACCTTGCCGCGCGGATAATTGAGGGCCCGACCGTTGAGCCCCGGCTCCGGCTCGGTCTTGAAGCACCAGTCCGTCTTCGGGTTGCCCATGCAGTAGAGGTAGCCGACCGGCACGTGGACCCAGAAGCGGTTGTCGCTGCCGCCGGCCTCCAGAAGCAGCACCCGGACCTCCGGGTCGGCGCTCAGGCGGTTGGCCAGCACGCAGCCAGCCGAACCGGCACCGACGACGACGTAGTCATAGGTGCCGAGATCCTTGCGCGCCTGTCCGGTCATGGTCCCTCCCTCGCCCCCTGAGCCCTTTTGCTTGGATCGGATTGTAACGGATTTTGACGGCGGCGCACGGGACCGCGTTCCGCCGACGTGCAAAAAGAAGGGGGCGGACCCGAAGGCCCGCCCCTGGTGGCTCAAAGAGCCTGTCCGCTGGACGCGCAGTCAGTCGAGGTCGAAGCGGTCCAGGGTCATCACCTTGTCCCAGGCGGCGACGAAGTCGGCGACGAATTTCTCCGTCGCGTCTTCGCTGCCGTAGACCTCGGCCAAGGCCCTGAGTTCGGAGTTGGACCCGAAGACCAGGTCGACCCGGGTGCCGGTCCACTTGACGGCACCGGTTGACCGGTCGCGTCCCTCGAAGACGTCTCCGTCCTTGGAGGCCGGCGTCCATGCCGTACCCATGTCGAGCAGGTTGACGAAGAAGTCGTTGCTCAGCATCCCGACGTTTTCGGTAAAGACACCGTGTTGGGATCCGCCGGCATTGGCGCCGAGCACCCGCAAGCCGCCTACGAGCACGGTCATCTCCGGCGCCGTCAGGGTCAGCAGCTGCGCCTTGTCGACCAGCATCGCCTCGGCCGGTACCGCGTACCTTTTCTTGGCGTAGTTGCGGAAGCCGTCGGCTTCCGGTTCGAGCACGGCCATGGAGTCGACGTCGGTCTGCTCTTCAGTGGCGTCCATGCGCCCCGGCGTGAAGGGCACGGTGACGTCTTGGCTGGCGTCCTTTGCCGCCTTCTCGACCGCCGCGTTGCCGCCGAGCACGATAATGTCGGCCAGGGACACCTTCTTGGCGCCGGACTGGGCTTCATTGAAGGTCTTCTGCACGCCCTCGAGGGCGTCGATCACCTTCGCCAGCTGCTCCGGCTGGTTGGCGTCCCAGTCCTTCTGCGGGGCCAGGCGGATGCGCGCGCCGTTGGCGCCGCCCCGCATGTCGGAACCGCGGAAGGTCGAGGCCGAAGCCCAGGCCGTCGATACCAGTTCGGAGACCGTGAGACCCGTCTCCAGGATTTGCCCCTTGAGTTGCGCAACGTCCTGATCATCGATCAGGTCGTGGTCGACCGCCGGGATCGGGTCCTGCCAGACCAGTTCCTCGGCCGGCACCTCGGTGCCGAGATACCGCGAGCGCGGACCCATGTCGCGGTGGGTCAGCTTGAACCAGGCCCGCGCGAAGGCGTCGGCGAATTCTTCCGGGTTCTCGTGGAAGCGTTTGGAGATCGGCCCGTAGATGGGGTCCATACGCATGGCCATGTCGGCCGTGGTCATGATGGTCGTCTCTTTCTTCGACGGGTCATGGGCGGCAGGCGCCATGTCATCCTCGGCCGGGTTGACGGGCACCCACTGCCAGGCGCCGGCCGGGCTCTTGACGAGGTCCCAATCGTAGCCGAAGAGCAGGTCGAAGTAGCCCATGTCCCACCTCGTCGGATTGGCGGTCCAGGCGCCCTCGATACCGCTGGTGATGGTGTCGTCGCCCTTGCCGGAGGCATGGCTGCTGATCCAGCCGAAGCCCTGAGCCTCGATGGCGGCACCTTCCGGCTCCGGGCCGACGAGGGCCGCGTCACCGGCGCCGTGGGCCTTGCCGAAGGTGTGGCCGCCGGCGACGAGCGCGACGGTCTCCTCGTCGTTCATGGCCATGCGGGCGAAGGTCTCGCGGATGTCGCGGCCCGACGCCAGTACGCTCGGCTCGCCGTTGGGCCCTTCCGGGTTCACATAGATGAGACCCATCTGCACGGCGGCCAGCGGGTTGTCGAGTTCGCGCTCGCCCTTGTAGCGGCTGTCGCCGAGCCACTCGGCCTCGGAGCCCCAGTAGATATCCTCTTCCGGGTGCCAGATGTCCGCGCGGCCACCGGCAAACCCAAAGGTCTTGAAGCCCATGGACTCAAGCGCGCAGTTGCCGGCCAGGATCATCAGGTCGGCCCAGGAGATCTTGCGGCCGTACTTCTGTTTGATCGGCCACAGCAGGCGCCGCGCCTTGTCGAGATTGCCGTTGTCCGGCCAGCTGTTCAGCGGCGCGAAGCGCTGGTTTCCGGTGCCGGCGCCACCGCGCCCGTCGCCGGTGCGATAGGTCCCGGCGCTGTGCCAGGCCATGCGGATGAAGAGCCCGCCGTAATGCCCGTAATCGGCCGGCCACCAGTCCTGGGAATCGGTCATCAGGGCATAGAGGTCCTGTTTGACGGCGTCGAGATCGAGGCTTTCGAATTCCTTGGTGTAGTCGAAGCCGTCACCCATGGGGTCGGACTTATCGGAATGCTGGCGCAGGACGTTGAGTTTGAGCTGGTTCGGCCACCAGTCCCGGTTCGACGTGCCGCCGCCGGCGGTCTGGCTGTGAGTTCCGCCCGTCACCGGGCATTTCATCTCGTTCATGGTGGTCTCCTTTCGGGTCAGGTTCCGGTTTCTTAAGCCTTCTCGGGGGCGGCGTGCAGCCGGTCCCCGAAGCGGTCGATGAAAACGCGGGACCCTCAATGGCGCGTTCTCCGTCGATCCTTTGAACCTGAAAATAGGGAGAGTTGAATAATCTGTGAAATTGAATTAAATTTCGATATTAATAGAATTTTTCAATTAATTGTATTGACCCGAGTTGAGCGATCGGCTCAGTCGCCAATCTTCTGGCTTTCGATCAGGGGCACCCGCTTCCAACCCGACGCGGAAACACGTGCCGCCAAAACCTGTGCCGGAACGTTTACTTCGCCCCCCCGAAATCCCAGGTTTCGTCACGCAACGTGATGTGGATGTGATTGGTTTGGTTGGTCTCGATCTCCAACTGCGTATCGCCGCCCAGCAGGTCGAAACCGCTCCAGGTCTCGTCGAATTGACGGAAGGCGGGTCGGTCGGACAGGTCTTTCCGATAGGCGTCGCGCAGCGCGTCCGGAATATGCGCCGTCAAGGCATCGATCACGCGCTGTCTGACCTCCGCGTCGGTGGCCGCGACCCGCGCGTCTTCGACGAGGGGGCCTAGGAGTTCGGGCGGCGCGCCCGATGCGTCCGTTTTCTCGGGGTTCGACGCCAGCATCACCGGTACGCCGGACACCAGCCGATCATCCCGATAGGTCATGTTGATCGACAAATGGTGCCCTTCGAAGCGGTACCCCCACGGGCCCTTGCCCGGATCGCCGAATATCGCCAGGTAGTAGAGGTCGGGATCGCGATAGCCGGGGTTTCCGGTCATGCGGCCCAGGATCTCCTCGCGCTGACGAATGCGGGCAACCATCTCCACCCCCTCGGCGCTGAGTGTCGCCTTTAGGAATCGCTCCGCAGCGCCACGGGTTTCCGCGTCCATAGCCTTGAGTGTCAGCCCGCCGCGTCGGCCGGGCGTAAAGCGGATAGACTTCCGATCCGAATCTCCGAAGGTCTTGATGGCGGCCCGCACCTCGTCGTTCGACAAGGTCGCAATCAAGGCTTCCGCGGCGGCGACGGGGCTTTGCGCCGCAACCCCATTGGCACCCATCGAGAACAGGGTAAGGATCAGTACTGCCGTGAATCGCGCCGGGCCTTTGCCGAAGGCTGGTACGCAACCGGCAAACTGCGAGAAAACGGTGTGCAGGAATCTGAGATCACACATGTGCCAAGGTCCTCCCGTTACCGATACGGCGCGGCGTTAAGCATTCTGACATGACCGCACTTAAATGGGTGTCGGAGCCGTATGCGACAATGGCCGGCGATGTTCGTTGGCGCGCCAGTTTTCGCCTCCGATGCTTCGACATTCGAGGTTGAAATGAACCTATCTGACTGTCTTTGCGTCGACCTCGTCGAGAACCCGGTCACCAAACCCGGAACGCCAAAACTGCCTCCTCGGCGTCTTTTTCATCAAGAAGTGCCTCGACCTGATGCGCATGGCCCCGCAAGGCGGATTCGCAGATTCCAGGGGCCCAGAGCGTCACAGCCTGCACATGGTCGACGGCACCATCGATCCGGAGGCGTGAGAACCGCCCTCGAGGCTGATACCGCGAAGCCGATTACCCACCTCGCGCCTGAACGATTCCGTCTTTTAACGCCTCAATGTCGGGTCCAAGGGCTGCGATAGCGCGGCTGGAACTCGCAATGACCCGATCGAGGCCGACGGAGATACCGGAAAGATCGCTTATCGAAGCTCCCTGCTTTCCCACTCCCGGCGCAAGGAACAACGCTTCCGGTAGATGCTGCAGAGCATATTCCAGGTCGGCAATGACCGTTGCGCCGACAACGGCCCCGACGGTCTCGGGTTCGTTCTTTTCGGACCACTCCGCTATTTCGTCGATCAGCCGTTTCCAGACGGGCGGATTTCCCTGTAGTTGTATGGACGAACCTTCGGGGTTCGAGGACCGTACGACGACGAATACGTAGGCGCCGGATTCTGCCGCGTGGTGCAGAAGCGGTTCCAACGAACCCAGTCCGAGATAGGGATTAACCGTAATGGCATCGACCCTCAGGGGGGCATTGGCACCCAGCCACGCCTGCGCATAGGCGTCGGTCGTCGAGCCGATGTCTCCCCGTTTCGCATCGGCGATCGCGAGGAGTCCTCTCTCCCGGGCCTCCGCGATGATCATCGACAAGGCTTCATAGCCGTCGGATCCAAACCGCTCGAAATAAGCCACCTGCGGCTTCACCACCATGACCGCATCTGAAACGGCCTCCAGCATGAATCTCCCGAACTCAAGGATTCCCGAAGGTGTGTCATCAAGGCCCCAGCCAAACATCGTGTCCGGAGTTGGGTCGATCCCGACACAAAGGTTGATCGGACTGGTCTTTCGCTCGTGGTAGTTTTGAAAAAAGGACACTGACTTCTTACCCTTCATCGGAACTCCATCCAGTCGGACCGGCACATCTTGGAACATGCTTCAGCGACGTTCCTGGATTCAATGTGAACACCTAATGCGCATCCCAATGACCGTCCAGGTCAAATCCGGCCCGCCCCTTCCTTCCCGGCGGCCGCGTTTTGTGCCATAATAAACGATCCTTCGATTGCGACCGAACGGGCCCGTCTTGAGGCGGTGCGTAAGGGTGTGCGGACCCCCGATGACGGGTATCGACCCTACCACCAGCGAAATAGGAGGGACGTCATGGGTATGGCCACAACGGTTCAAGACTATCTGAGGGACGCGAAGATCGCTTTCGAGGTTGTCGATCATCCGAAACGCATGACAAGCGTTCGGATCGCCGACAGCGCACACATCGCCGAAAACCAATTGGCCAAGGGCGTCCTCCTCAGGGACGAGGAGGGAAGCTTTATCCTCGCCGTCGTCGGTTCCGACCGGCGCGTTGACATCGGCGAGGTCAGCCACGCGCTCCACAAGACCGTGGAACTGGCCGACGAACAGGAGATCTTCAGCCTGTTCAGCGATTGTGATCCGGGCGCCATTCCGCCGCTTGGCGAGGCCTATGGGTTGCCCATGGTCATCGACGAGGCGTTGGCCCGTCAGGACGACGTCTATTTCGAGGCCGGTGATCACATGAAGCTGGTCCACATGAAAGGTGACGACTTCGGCATCCTCATGCGCGATGCGATGCCGGCCGGGTTCGGCAATCCCGTCTGATTCTCGCACCCAAAACCGAGCCACAAAAAAAGGGCCGCGCGATACGCGGCCCAGACCGCTGACAAAGTCCTCGCCTTTGGCGGGGGCTTTTGATTCAATGTGGGATGCTTAAAAACCGCTCACCCCAGCAGACGGAACTGGAGATGGTGACTTTGGAGTCTCTGGTTC
>Ga0056114_1000209_pt1 | contig 17463 bp, 17 predicted proteins | sample WorMetHERISLAND1_FD_77005 | JGI IMG/M metagenome (GOLD analysis project Ga0056114, IMG submission 77005) | Marine gutless worms symbiont microbial communities from Max Planck institute for Marine Microbiology, Germany - Olavius loisae HERON... ...
GATCCTGAATGATTTGGCGTTGTCAGGAGGGGAAAGACTTCTCCTCATCGAAGGTGTCGCAAAAGTTCATCGCCGGGAGTGCCATTTCCAGGCGGCAGGCATCGGTAAGATAGCCAGATCTGGGGACCTCTTTCCCCTCTAAGTAGCCGTACCCACGGAGGTCGGCAAGATGCTGGCGTTCCCGGGGGGATTGCTGGTTTATATCACCTTCTACCCAAGCCCTCTCGCTGCACTCAGGGCGGGCTCTCTCTGGGTGTGGAGAGAGACTTTTACGACATCCCCGCATTGGGACAAGTTTAACGCGGCGTAACGCAATCGGAAGCCGACAACATATGTTCATCCTGGGAGCGATCGGTATTGCGCCGAACGATGTCAGGGGAGATGAGTATACTTACAAGGTGTAAGCGTCTGGACCCCCGCTGTTTTTGCTATCCATGGCACTGGATTCCAGCCATCCCTATCGGAATGACGGGGTGAGGTTGAACAGTTGCTGTAGGGTCCGACTTGATCTTTCCGTATCGGTGGCGCCGCGGCGCTTATTTCTCATGGGGTAGCTGATGTTCGAGAATCTACAGGATCGCCTCGGCAGTGTTCTAAAGAATGTCCGGGGCCAGGGTCGGCTCACCGAGTCGAATATCAAGGACACCATGCGCGAGGTGCGGATGGCCTTGCTTGAAGCCGATGTAGCCCTTCCCGTGGTGCGTGAGTTTGTGGAGCAGGTGCGCGGGAAGGCCGTGGGGGAGGGTGTCCTCATGAGCCTCACTCCGGGCCAGACCCTGATCAAGATCGTCCACGACGAGCTGATGGATCTGATGGGGGGGGCCAACCAGGGCCTGGATCTGAACGTTCAGCCCCCCGCAATAATCCTGATGGCGGGCCTGCAGGGCTCGGGAAAGACCACCAGTGTCGCCAAGCTCGCCTGCTGGCTGCTGGAGAAGCAAAACAAGAAGGTCACGGTGGTGAGCTGCGATGTCAACCGGCCGGCCGCCATCGAGCAACTACAGACGCTCGCCGCGGAAGTACAGGCCGAATGCTTTCCCAGCCGCAGCGATCAGGACCCAGTGGATATTGCCCGGCGGGCCCAGAAATCCGCAGAGCAGGGTTTTTTCGATGTCTTAATCGTGGATACAGCGGGCCGGCTCCATGTGGACGCGGTCATGATGGAGGAGATCCGGGACTTGCATGGAGCCATCGATCCGGTTGAAACCCTGTTCGTGGTGGACAGTATGACCGGCCAGGACGCAGCCAACCCCGCCAAGGCATTCGACGCGGCCCTGCCCCTGACCGGTGTGGTCTTGACCAAGGCCGATGGCGACGCCCGCGGCGGTGCTGCCCTGTCAATCCGACACATCACAGGCAAGCCGATCAAGTTCCTCGGGGTGGGTGAGAGGACCGCTGCCTTGGAGCCCTTCCACCCGGACCGGATGGCCTCACGCATCCTGGGTATGGGGGATGTGCTCTCGCTGATCGAAGAGGTGCAGAGCAAGCTCGATCACGAGCAGGCCCGGCGGTTGGTCAAGAAGCTCAAGCAGGGAAAGGGTTTTGACCTGGCGGACTTTCGTGAGCAGCTGTTGCAGATGTCCAGCCTCGGGGGCCTGACCGAACTCATGGATAAGCTGCCGGAAATGAACGATCTCCCGAATCAGGTCAAGAATCAGGTGAACGACAAGGAGTTGGGCAAGCTAATTGCCATCATCAATGCCATGACTCCGCACGAGCGGCAGTTCCCGATCGTCATCAAGGGCTCGCGTAAGCGCCGCATCGCTACTGGCTCCGGGACCCGAATCCAGGACGTCAATCGGTTGCTCAAACAGTTCTCCCAGATGCAGAAGACAATGAAGAAGGTGAAGGGCTGGGGCATGGCGAAGATGATGCGTGTCTTCAAGGGTCGGATTCCGGGCGGGATGCTGCCTGGGAGGTTGCCTTTTTAGGAAGGTGTGTATAAATCGCTTGTGGAGTGGTCCTGATAATGCAGCACAAGGTGGCGAGAACGGCTGTGTCCGAAGCACCGTCTGCCACTTCCACGCGGGTAAACCCGAGTGCCGTGGCTATTTCCCCGGTGCGTTCGCTTACGACCACCAGGGGCGTGTCGAACAGCAAATCCCGTCCCTTCCCCCCGACTAAGGTGAGCAGATTGTCCAGTATCTCTCCGCTCGTCGCCGTGACGATCTGTACGTCTCGTTGCCAGCGTGACAAGAGGGAAGCGGCATCGGTGACGGGAAGTGTGCGGCGGTAGACCTCGGCGTAGGCGAGCCGGGTGCCCTGCTCGATTAGGGTATCGCCCAGCAGACTGCGGCCGCCGACTCCACGCACGATTAACACCCGTCGGCCCTTGAGATCCGCGATCTCCGGGAGCGCTAGCAGAGATTCGCTGTCGAAGCGTCCGGTAGGCATCAGATCTGGAATCCTACCGGCAAGACCCAGGGCTTGGGCGGTAGCTGCACCGACTGCGCCTAATTGGGACTCCGCAGGCAGGCGACGCTGCGGAAACAAAGGCAAGGCCTGCTCGACCGCGTTGCGACTGACAAACAGGATCAGATCCCAATCTTGGGAGAGCAGCTCCCGTGCCGGTTCCCGATTCGCTACGGGCTCAATGGTGATGGTAGGGAAACGGATGGCCCTGCCTCCGGCGTTCTCGACGAGCCGACACAGCCCCTCGGCCTGGGCCGCGGGACGGGTAATTAATATCCCTCGATTAATAAGGTCGCAGGGACTCATGAGCTTATCGTCTGGCAATCGGGTCATGGATCATGCGGTTGTTGCAAATGTCAACACGCCCTAGTTTGCGCCTCGGTTGTCGCTCGGTCAGTGAGGAGTCGATCATAGATCCTCAGCGACCACGCAGAAACAGGCGATTTAGTTCTTGCATGGAAAGCTTGATCCAGGTCGGGCGTCCATGGTTGCATTGGTCGGCGCGCTCTGTGCGCTCGAGGTCGCGCAACAGGGCATTCATCTCTTCTGAGTCGAGTTGGCGATTGGCACGCACCGAGTGATGGTAGCAGGCCAGGGTGGCGAGCACCCTGTTGATCTCTTCGCGAATGCGTTCACTGCGCCCATGAATGGCAAAGTCCGAGAGTAGATCCCGCAGCAGCTGCTCCACGTCTGCCCCTTGGAGCAGGACTGGAATCTCGCGTACCACCAGACTGCTCTCACCCATCCGATCCAACCCCACACCAAGGTGCCGGAACAGCTCCAGGTTGGACTCGGCCAGGTCCGCCTCCCAGGAAGCGACTTGGACCATGACCGGCACCAGCAAGTGCTGGCCGCGGATCGCACCCTCCTCCCAGGATTGCTTGAGGCGCTCGTAACCGATGCGCTCATGGGCCGCATGCATATCGACAATCACCAACCCGTCCGCGGTTTGGGCCAGGATATAGACGCCCTGCAGCTGAGCGAGGGCATAACCCAAGGGCGGCAACCTGGTATCCGCATTCTGGTAGGATCCAGGTCGCTGGGACTCAAAGCCGAAGCGGTGTCGGTCCGGACCTTCGGCCACCCGCAGAGGTACGGACCGCACCGGTCCCGGGTCGAGCATACCAATCGCCGGCAGCAGGTCCTCGACGGGTGCCTTTCTCGCTTGAATACTACCCTCCGCGAGGCATCGTTGAAGGGCCTGAGAGATGAAATCATGGACCTGCCGTCCCTCGCGAAAACGGACCTCGTGCTTGGCGGGGTGGACATTGATGTCCACCAGCACCGGCGGCAGCTCCAGATACAACACATAGGCTGGATGGCGGCCCTGGTGCAGTACATCCTGGTAGGCCAGACGTACTGCATGTGCCACCAGCTTGTCCCTGACCACACGCCCGTTCACATAGAAAAACTGCAGATCTGACTGGCTGCGGGAGAAGCCGGGGTTCGCTACCCACCCGTGCAGGCGCATCCCTATTGCCGTCTGGTCTAGAGTCAAGGCATGCTCCGGAAAAGCGGTACCTACCAGCTCTCTCAGGCGATTCCCTGCCCCGTTTCCCTCCCTGGTAGTAGGCGATAAGTCAAACAGGAGCCGCCCGTTGTGGGTGAGCCGGAAGCGCACATCGCAGCGCGCCAGCGCCACCCGACGCACCAGCTGCTCCAGGTGGGAGAACTCGGTTTTGTCTGTGCGCAGGAACTTACGCCGGGCTGGCGTATTGTAGAAGAGATCTTGCACCTGGACCGTCGTCCCCACTGGATGAGATGTCGGTACCGGCTCCCTCACTTGGACGCTGCCGTCGTCACCGCGGATACACCAAGCCTTGCCTGCGTCCCGGTGCCATGAGCTGAGCTCCAGACGGGATACGGATGCGATACTCGGTAGGGCTTCGCCGCGGAACCCCAGGGTAGCGATAGACTGGAGATCCGCGACCTCGGATATCTTACTGGTGGCATGTCGACAGAGCGCCAGGGCTAGATCCTCCCGGGCAATTCCCTCGCCGTTGTCCCGGACCCGCAGCAGCTTGATACCACCCTGTTTGACGTCGATCTCGATCCGATCTGCACCAGCGTCCAGGCTGTTCTCGATCAGCTCCTTGGCCACCGAGGCTGGCCGTTCCACTACCTCGCCCGCCGCAATCTGATTGACAAGCTGCGCGGGAAGCTGGCGGATCCGGTTGGTCATGCGGGGATAGAAGCGGTGATGGCGAGCCGATTTAGACCGACATCCGCGTTCATTTGCGACAAAAAGGAATTCCCAGCGCGTAGGATGCGGTGAGCATGGCAGATCTTAGCGGGGATAGCACCACGAGGAAGCGCGAACCGTATCAATGGACGCCAGCGGTGAACTGTATCCCACAACCATGCTGGGGTATAGGATAAAACACTCCTGAATCCATAAAAGCCTTCCAGGCTACCCTGCCCAAATACACATGGCGCATATCTTGCATAATCCCCTATACTTCAGCAAGTCGACATGGAGCTCCAGACAATGAGGAGGGCACTGGCATTCATCGAACCGACGCTCACGCCGGCCCGGATCGTCAACCACGATATTATGGGTTGCACCGCGGAAGGCGTAGCCGGTAACCATCTCTATTCCGGGCGCGCCTTGGGTTTGACCGAACCTGGAGACGTGCTCCAGCTCCACCCAGACCTCAGGTTCCAGTGGCCTTACATCCGAGACCATTATCGGCATATCGGGCTCAGTCATACTGAGCAGATAATCTGGGATGTCGGCCAAGCTGTGCTGGCCCGGTACCCAGAGCGGGTGGTATGCGTCTTCTATTTCGGGGCTGGCGAGCATCGGGTACGACCGGACGCCGCCTGGTTCCAAGCCGTGGATTTCATAAACTCCAAGAATAACTTCATGTTCGTCGCCCAGCGGCTCGGGGTACCCGTTCCCAAGACCCTGTGTTTTGCACAGGCGTCGGATATCAGCGACCGGCAGCTCGAAACTTTTCCGCAGCCTTGTTATCTCAAAGCTGCGGTCTCCGTGTCGGGGGTCGGCGTTTACCGCTGCGGTGATGTCGCGGAGCTACAGGCAGCTATCGGCCGCTTCGGGCCGGGGGTTCCGGTCCAGCTCCAGCAGGAAGTCGCGAGCAACAGCTTTCTCAACCTCCAGTATCGGGTGACGACAGACGGACTCGAACGACTGGCGGTTACCGAACAGATACTCGACGGCTGTGCACATCAAGGTAACCGTTTTCCAGCATCGCATGAGCCCTGGGAATGTGTGGAACCCATGGCTGAATGGCTGTACCGGGAAGGCATAAAGGGGATCTTTGCCTTCGATGTGGCAGTCATACGGAAAGGCATTGCCACCGAATACCTAGCCATCGAATGCAATCCCCGCTTCAATGGAGCCTCTTACCCTACCATCATCGCCCACAAGCTCGGGCTCGAATCCTGGGTGGCGCGGGTCTTTCCCACCCGCCACCGCTCACTCACTTTTCTGCAATTGTCCGGAATCGAGTACAATCCCTACTGCGGTGAAGGGGTGGTCCTGGTCAATTGGGGTCCCATCCTCGTGGGTAAGCTCCTGTGTTTGATTGCCGGACCGAAGGCAGTCCAGGAGCAGCTGACCCTGGAGCTTGAGCGGCGTCTTTGATTGCTTCCTGGTCATCGGCATTCTTTGGGGACGCTTGGTTGCAGCTTCCTCCACGGCATCTGGAAACTGCACGCTTCGAGTGTTGTTTCAAAAGAACCTAAGGATGGGGTCTTCGAGCTGTTAACAGGCAGAGGTGCCTTTCTTATTGCTTGTCTAAGTCGGACAGACTTTCAGGAACAAAGCATGCCCAAAACCTTTTCCCTTATGATCCACGGCGGCGCCGGGGCTCTGGATAACGTCAAGGACGACCGAATTGCCGTTCGCTACATGGAAGGCCTGCGGGTAATCCTCGAACACGGACGCGAGATCCTCTCCCGCGGCGCCGGGGCTGTGGAAGCGGTGGAGACCTGCGCCTCTCAGCTGGAGGATGATCCTCTGTTCAACGCCGGGTGCGGATCGGTGCTCACTGAGCACGGCCAGGTGGAGATGGACGCTGGTATCATGGATGGTCGCGATCTGGCTGCAGGCTCCGTAGCCGCCGTCTCCAATATCGCCAACCCGGTCCAGCTCGCCCGCCTAGTCATGGACGGCAGCGAGCACCTGATGCTTATCAGCGAAGGGGCACTCCGCTTCGCCGAACACTGCGGGATGAAACGGACGCCGGACCACTATTTCATTACCCCCTGGCGTGTGGCTCAGCTGGATGAGGCACGGCTGAAACGCCGCATCATGCTGGATCATGATGATGTCGAGGATGCAGGTGAGGAACAGAAATACGGAACTGTAGGCGCCGTTGCCTGCGACCTGGAAGGAAACCTCGCCGCCGCCACCTCTACCGGCGGAATCGTCAACAAGCGCATGGGGCGGGTCGGCGACTCACCCATCATCGGCGCTGGCCTGTATGCGGATAACGAGACCTGTGCCGTCTCGACCACCGGTTATGGTGAAGACTTCATGCGCACCCTAATCGCTAAGACCATCTCCGACATTATCCTGTTTAAAGGCAGTGGCGCTCGGGATGCCGTAACCGAGGGCATCGCCTACCTGCAACGCAAGGTCGCCGGCCGTGGTGGTGTCATCGTAATCGATAGGACGGGCTGCTGTGCAGGTGGTCACACGACCAAAAAGATGGTCCATGGTTGGATCGAACACGGCGGAGAGACCATCTGTCGGTTTTAAGGCCCCGCAGTCTGCGTAGATACAGCAGCCTTAGAGGCTGTTGAGGTAACAGTTATTTGAAAGCGAGAATTTTACGGGAAATACCGAAAGAGCGTGGAACATAAGTCTCTCATGTAGCTTTTCCCGTTTGCTGTCCTTCTTAAATGGCTTTGATAAGCATCATATCTTCCTCGACATCGGTAAACACCTCGTCAATAGCTCGTGCTGCTCCCGAGGCGTTTCAGTAAGAGCTTCTTTTTGCATGGCAATCACTACTCAATCATAGATTCGTTGGAGGTGGCAGGCTTCAAATTCTTCACCCTGAAACAGATCGTGAAAAGCTTAGTCACGTTGACCTTTAGGAGATCTACGCAGCGGACTCTAAAATAATCAAACTGTTAGCGTAGGGTCCACTGTTCAGATCGCTTGAGCGAGCAACTCCAGGCGACGCAGATTTCCGAATCAATGAGGTCAGACTCAATTGATTTCTGCATATTCCGTCTGCTTGGATTCGTAATACGCCGCCCGTTCCACATGTCCGCGCTTCCGGGCCCCGGCGGCGAGGATCCCCGTTTTCAAGATGAGCATAGCGCACGCGGCGGCATGATCCCCTGCTTTCAGCCAACCCGAGCCGATTATCTTCTCCAAAGCCCGAATACGGAAGCGGTCCATCCCCCAGTATCTACGCGATAGCTGATCAGCGTGACCGCCGTACTTGCGGATCTGTGGCGCTGGGACGAAAACGACTGGTTCTGTCGCACAGATGCGCAGCCAGAGGTCATAGTCCTCACAAGCGGGCAGAGCTTCGTCGAAGATACCCAGCTCGTCGAAGAGGGAGCGATGCAGGAGCGCTGCGGAAGGGGAGATGACGCATCTGGGCAGGCATGCCCGAAAGATGTAGCCGCCGGATTTGGCGTGCTTGTTCATCTGGTTCACCCAGCGTCCGTGACGGATCCATATTTCCTGGGTATGGCAGAGCCGGCTGTTTGGGTGCTCACCAAGGGCTGCGCATTGCGCTGCCAGCTTGTCGGGTAGCCAGGCATCGTCGGAGTCGAGGAAGGCGATCCAGTCCCCGTCCGCCGCACTGATACCTCGATTGCGGGCGCTGCTCACGCCGCCGTTTGGCTTCCGTAGATAACGAACCTGCGAGTAGCGGCGCCGGATCAGATCCTCGGTGCCATCTTGGGAACCGTCGTCCACGACGATGATTTCAGTAGCAGGCAGGCGCTGGCAAAGGATCGAGTCCAGTGCCCGAGGGAGAGTGTGACCGCGGTTGAAAGTGGGTACGACAACCGAGATACGCATAATCAAATCAATGGGGTCAGACTCGATTGGTTGTTACCACTTGGGGGTTCAAACTCCCAGCCTTAGCTGGTAGCTTCCAGCGTGTCGGTGTAGCGTGGGACCATGAGGAGTCAATCGGGTCATGACCCCGTTGATTTGCGAAAGATCAGATCTCGTACCTGATGCCCAAGGCGCACCCCGCGTTGTTCGAATCTGGTCAGAGGCCGCGTTTGCGGCCGCGGGTGGAAGGCCCCAGGGCCGGCAAGGTTCACGAACAGGTCGCCCGCGTCGGTGAGCAGCGTTAGCATCTGCCGGGCATAGGGCTCCCAATCGGTGGCGGCATGGAATATACCACCAGGCCAGATGACCCGGGCCAGGGAGGCCACGAGCCGGGACTTCAGGATACGCCGTTTGTGGTGCCGTTGCTTAGGCCAGGGGTCTGGGAAAAAGAGATAGACGCCGGCCAAACTGGCCCGGGTGAAGCCTTGCTCCAGGACCTCGACAGCGTCGTGACGACAGACGCGCAGGTTATCAAGTCCACGCCGTTCGATTTCAAGCAACAAGCGCCCCACACCTGGACGGTGGACCTCGATGCCAAGATAGTTGTGTTGCGGATGACGCGCCGCCAGCTCGGCTAGGGACTCGCCATTGCCGAAGCCGATTTCCAGATAGACCGGATTCGAATTATCGAATAAGGCCGGTAGATCAAGGTGTTCACCCGGATTCCAGTCGATTCCGAAGCAGGGCAAGAGCGTGTTATAGGCACGTGCTTGGGCCGGTGTGAGGCGACCCTCGCGCAGCACGAAACTGCGGATAGGGCGATGCCGGGGGGCCGGGGCTCCTTCATGCCGCCTGGGATGTAGGGCACCGTCACATCCTGCCTGGAGTTGATCCCACGGATTTAGATTGTTGATTGAGAATACCCCCTAATGGTGACCCGAACCCCCACTGCTTTTGCCATCCCTGGCACTGGCTTTCGGCACTCCCTGCCGGAATGGTAAAAGAGTGTCGCATCAGAAAAACAGTCCTTCCAGCGGCGATGAAGCAGAGGCGAAGCGTTTCGGCACCATACGCCCAGCTAGGAAGGCTTCACGCCCGGCCTCGATGGCTTTGCGCATGGCGCTGGCCATCAGCATCGGGTCCTTGGCAGCGGCGATAGCCGTGTTCATAAGCACGCCATCGCAGCCCAGTTCCATGGCCACCGCGGCGTCCGAGGCCGTCCCCACACCAGCATCCACCAGGATAGGTACCTGGGCGTTCTCCACAATAGTCAAGATATTGAGCCGGTTACGGATTCCAAGCCCGGAACCGATGGGGGCGGCGAGCGGCATCACAGCCACGCAACCCAGTGCCTCCAGACGTTTGGCTATGATGGGGTCGTCGTTGGTGTAGACCATAACGTCGAAGCCGTCCTTGACCAGTACTTCCGTCGCCTGGAGGGTAGCGACCAGGTCTGGGAACAGGGTTTTTTCGTCCCCAGTACTTCCAGCTTGCACAGGTTGTGGCCATCCAGCAGCTCCCGTGCTAGGCGACAGGTACGTATCGCCGTCTCGGCATCGAAGCAGCCAGCAGTGTTCGGCAAGATAGTATAACGCTCTGGCGGCAGCACTTCGAGAATATTGGGCTTGCCGGGGGTTTGGCCGATATTGGTGCGACGGACAGCGATGGTGACGATCTCGGCACCGCTGGCTTCGACGGCGCGGCGGGTCTCGTCTAGGTCCTTGTACTTGCCGGTTCCGAGCAGCAGGCGCGAGCTGTAGCTCTCACTGGCTACGGTATATCTGTCGGTTACAGCGGTCTGAGTCTGAGTAGGCATAGTGCAGAAAAACCGATTTTAGAAAACAAAAGCATAAACGATTTGTCCGCCGGAGACATACCCAGGCCGACTGTCAAGGGTCAGTGGTTGGCTGCGACCCGCAACAGCAGATTAGGCGACGTGCCGATAAGACAAACTGCAAGGGCGAAGCGATAATCGAGAATACGGTCGGGTCCTGTTGTGTGGATTAAAATTCCGTTTCAACTTCATCGCACTTCGCGTAGGGATCAAGCAAAGTCTGTTGCCCTCTAGATCGGTCCTGATCTTGCAATCGTCTCCAAGCCGAGACAATTAGAGGAAACGACGCCGAAATAGAAAACGGCCGTAACCTGATCGGGGCTTACATAAGGGAAGTTCAAATCGGGTAGATACTTGCCTTGCCTTTTATTCCAACTAAGCAAATGAGATCACCCCTCTGCGGCTGGACTCAATGAAGCGCACGATCTGCCAGGTCTGGGGGGAAGGATAGTCGCGCTTGACCCTTGCGAGGGCCTCAGCCCGGGGTAGGCCCGAACGGAAAATAAGTCGATAGACAGCCTTGATGGTGTTACGCTGCGTTTGGGTATAGCCGTTGCGACGTAGTCCGGCTAGGTTCAGACCGACGATCTTGGCCCGGTGGCCGTCGGCGATCACGAAGGGGGGTACGTCCTGGGGGACGCCGGTTACGCCGGCGATCATAGAAACGGTGCCGATGCGACAAAACTGGTGGACGGCCGTCTGGCCGGACAGGAACACTTGGTCCTCGACCTCTGCGTGACCGGCAAGGATGGCGGTATTGGCGAAGATATTCCGGTCACCGATGATGCAGTCGTGCCCGACGTGGGTGTAGGCCATCAGGAAATTATGGTCTCCGATCCGGGTACCCCGAGCGGTCTTGATGCCGTGGCTGATGTTTACACCTTCCTTGAAGTGATTAAAATCCCCGATAGTGAGGGGTTTGCTCAGTTCCGGCCTGTATTCGAGATCCTGAGGTTCTGCGCCGATGGTGGCACCGTGACCGATGCGGTTGTCACGGCCCATGTGGGTAGTACCATAGATGCGCACGCAGCTCTCGATGACACAGCTTGGCCCGATGACGGCTCCGCTCTCGATGATGGAGTAGGCTCCTACCTGGGCGGACGGGTGGAGCTGGGCTCCGCTCCCGATGATGGCGGTGGGATGGATACTCATAACTGACCACCTGCCCCTGTGTGGTTAGGCCGGAAACGCTTCTGGATCATCACGTTAGCCTTTCCAGTCATTCGTCGGATTGCCTGTAAGATCAACGTAGTGGTTGTAAATGTCAACAGGACCTAATAAGACGGGATTAACAGGATTTTTCCTTGGATGTTATCTCGCGGATTCAGGTCTCCAACTTAGAGAAGATTTGCTACCCTGGCCAACGGCCGTCAGTGCCGGAAATGGCGCATACCGGTGAAGACCATGGCCATGCCATGCGCGTCTGCGGCGGCGATGATTTCTTTGTCGCGCACGGAACCGCCTGGCTGGATGACGGCACCGATACCCACTGCTGCGGCTTGGTCGATACCATCCCGGAAGGGAAAGAAGGCGGCGGAGGCCATCACCGAGCCGGCTACCTGGAAGCCCACCTGCTTGGCCTTGATCGTGGTGATGCGCGCCGAGTTTATGCGGCTCATCTGCCCTGCCCCGACGCCGATGGTCATACCATCGCGCCCGTAAACGATGGCGTTCGACTTGACGTATTTGGCGACGCGCCAAGTAAAGAACAGGTCTTCCAGCTCCCGATCTGTGGGCTCACGCCTGGTGACAACCTCGAACTTGTGGGCCAAGGCCAGATCCGCTTCCTGGGCCAGCAGCCCGCCATTGACATGCTTGAATTCAGCGCGCTGGTTATTTCCGTCGGCCCAGCCTCCACATTCAAGCAAACGTATGTTCTGTTTCGCACCAAGGGCATCAGCAGCGGCGGGTTCGATCCTCGGCGCGATGATAACCTCGACGAACTGGCGCTCCACGATGGCCTGTGCCGTCGCTTCGTCCAGTTCACGGTTGCAGGCGATGATACCCCCAAACGCGGATTCCGGGTCGGTCGTAAAGGCCCGCTCGTAGGCCTCTATTAGGTTGGTCCCCAGGGCAACACCACAGGGATTGGCATGCTTGACGATGACGCATGCCGGCCGCTCGTCGAACTGCTTGACGCATTCCAGGGCCGTATCTGTATCGGCGATGTTGTTGTAGGACAGTGCCTTGCCCTGGAGCTGGCGCGCTGTGGCAACGCTCACCCCGCTCAAGTTCCGCTCGACAACGAAGGCCGCCTTCTGGTGTGGATTCTCGCCGTAGCGCAGGGCCTGTCGGTGCTGGAACTGCAGATTCAGGGTACGCGGAAAACCGGTTCCATCCGCTGCACCGACCATCCTTCCCAAGTAGTCGGCGATGGTACCGTCATAGCGGACTGTATGTTCGAAGGCCTTGACCGCCAGATCAAATCGGGTAGCATCGCTCACGGCACCGCCGTGCTCCTCCATCTCTGCTAATATCAGCGGATAGTCGGCTACATCCGCTACCACGGTCACTGCGATGTAGTTCTTAGCCGCGGCGCGGAGTAGGGTAGGGCCGCCGATATCGATGTTCTCGATGGCCATAGGCAGGTAGCAGTCCGGATCGGCTACCGCCTGCTTGAAGGGATAGAGATTGACCACCACCAGATCGATGGGGTTGATCTCGTTTTCTCGCATCACTAGGTCGTCGACACCCCGCCGGCCCAGGATGCCACCGTGGATCCTTGGTGTAGCGTCTTTACGCGTCCCCCCATCAGCTCCGGGAATCCCGTGTAGGCCGCTATCTCTAGCACCGGGATAGCGTTGTCGGTCAGGAGGCGAGCGGTCCCGCCAGTTGACAGGAGCTGGACACCCCGGGCCGCCAAGCTGCGGGTGAAGTCTAGGACACCGGTCTTGTCAGATACGCTGATCAGCGCGCGTCGTATGGGGTACATACCGTAAAACCGCTTGAAACCGTCCAGCAAAGGTGCTGAGACCCACACTGGTGTAAACCATTTCCATTTGCTTCGTATCTGTCGAGGTTCGTGAGGTAATGTACAGAACATCCTGTACACATTGCTGTGAGTCGATTTTTCGTTCCGCCGGCCCGATAACTATACCACTCGATTCATGATTCAATAGTTCCTTGAAGAACAACATCTTGAATAGAGATTAATTATCCTTGCGATATCTTTTTGGGATATTCGGGCCTGAGATGGACCACCCGATTTATAAGGGGTTTACCCACATTACGCCTTTCCCGGTGGCACCCCAAACCGGCCGCTTGTAGACTGTCTGAATGCTCAAGAGGAACCGCAGAGCAGGCGGGAGTGGACGGAACACCGGCAAGCGCCTTGCCGAGATGCCTCTACCCGAGTCCGGCTCATGATATCATTCACGCCCTCCTAGTCCAGCTAAATCCATCTATCCTCTCGACAAAACGTTACGCGCGTAAATACAGTTTTTGACGGGGATCAAAGTGGTGACTATGGTATGGTTTGCACGCTAGATAATATCGCTGTTACATCCCACACAGCACGACGGCTGCACAACTCTGCAGCCTGCCACAAGGTCTGCATAAGCCATCGCAAACAAGACTTGCCTTGTCGCGCGCCGGTATCGGACGCCCGAGCGCGGGTCCTGAGGAGCGGCAGAAGATGATTAAACCAGTCGGCTCTGACGAGCTGCAACCATTGTTCGTTTACGATCCGGACCAGCACCATGAGCTGATGCATGAGGCGAGGGAGTTACCCTCGGTGATGATGAGTTCCCAGGCTGCGGGTAACGCAGTCATGATGGGCGGCGGCTACTTCAGTCCGCTCAAGGGCTATATGAGGGTGGAAGACGCCGTGAGCGTGGCCCGGACCATGAGGACTACCGATGGTCTGTTTTTCCCCGTGCCTGTGCTGTGCCTGCTCGACAGGGTCGATACCATCGAGGGGGCCCGCCGCGTCGCCCTGCGCGACCCGAACATAGAGGGCAATCCGATTCTCGCGGTCATAGACGTGGAGGACATCGAGATCGTCAGTGACGAACAGATGGCCCTGATGGCCGAGAAGGTCTACCGTACAGGCGACATAAAACATCCGGGTGTTGCCACCTTTAATCGTCAGGGTCGATTTGCGGTCTCCGGCCCCATTCAGGTATTGCACTTTTCTTATTTCCAAGACGATTTCCCGGATACCTTCCGCACCGCGGTGGAGATTCGCCACGAGATCGCCGAGCGCGGATGGAACAAGGTCGTCGCCTTTCAGACCCGCAACCCGATGCATCTGGCCCACGAGGAATTGTGTCATATGGCCATGGACCGCCTCGGGTGCGACGGTTTAGTCATTCACATGTTGCTGGGTAAGCTCAAAACCGGTGATATTCCTGCGCCGGTACGGGATGCAGCTATTCGCAAGATGGTCGAGCTTTATTTCAAACCGAACAGCGCCATGGTCACCGGCTACGGCTTCGACATGCTCTACGCTGGCCCGCGGGAGGCGATTCTGCACGCTTACTTCCGCCAGAACATGGGAGCGACCCACTTTATCATCGGTCGTGATCACGCTGGAGTGGGTGACTACTACGGGGCCTTCGATGCCCAGACCATCTTCGACGCGGAGGTCCCGAAGGGGGTGCTGGATATCGGGATCTTCAAGGCCGACCACACCGCTTGGTCCAAGAAGCTCGGTAAGGTGGTAATGATGCGCGAGGCACCGGATCACACCAAGGAGGATTTCGTACTCCTATCTGGTACCAAGATGCGGCAGATGTTGTCCGAAGGCATTGCCCCGCCTGAGGAGTTCTCGCGTCCCGAGGTGGCCCAGATTCTGATGGATTATTATCGATCGTCGAAGTGATCTCGCTGATCCTCCTTTGGGGCCTGTAGTGTCGCAAAAGTCCGTCGCCGGGAGCGCTGTCTTCCAGGCAGCGGGTGTCGATAATATAAGCTGATCCGGGGGACCTCTTTCCCCTGCAAGTAGCCCATACCCATAGATGTTTTGCCCACCCTATGTATGTTCTGTTTCCGAGGAAAAACCAAGGATCAGGTATTTAAAGGTAGGTGATTGGCGAGTACCTGGGCAGCCGGTCCCTCCTGAAGCTTCGAGTTTACCCGTAGATTGGTTCCTCGCTCTGCCAATACCGAAGAGTATCCGAGCGGGAGCTAAGCTCGTGAGCCTGCATACACAAGGTTGGTCGGCGTGGGTTCAAGGTCAGGGAACCGGCCGATCGCTGATCTCGGTGTGGGCGCTTCTCGCCGGGAGGGGCCTTGAGAATTATACTTAATGGCATTGATGGCTACCCGGTGATCGTCGCACTCTGCCCGTCGCTAGCGCTTCCTTACTTCTTGTACTTCTCCAAGTAGGGGTGCTCATGCCATCACAAAGAAAGATGCAGATATGGCCGAATTAAGCCGAAATATGAGAAAGTCAGTGATGATACAAGTAACATTCAAATCCCAAAAAGTCAGATTATTCCTTCTATCAATAGTACTCTTCCTCACCTTCATTCATTAAATTCTTTTGTCTCTTCTCCCTGCCGTGATAATCCTGACATCTTCATTTTCGCTTGATGGTTTTATTTGGGTATTGAGGGGAACATCCACTTATTATACTTTTCTTCCTCGATATTTATATGTCATTTTCTCTTTGAATCATTTCCATATGTAAGGAGAGAAGTTTCTCTTATGAAATATTGTATTGCTTTTCTTTGAGTGTTATTTCCCTTCTTCCATCCATGTCTACACTCAATGCGAGGTCTACATGGGCCAGTAGCATTGGCGGGCAATCTAGGGGTCGATTGCGTCTCGAACCGGGCATGGCGCTCCCGATTCCCACCCCCATGTAGGGTTGGTAACAGATGCCAAACCGCTTCGTGAGCTAGGATCTGTCCTGTGATCGTTTTCCTACTGTTGTTCGTCGGAATCCCCCTAGTCGAGCTCTACTTCCTGATCCAGGTAGGCTCCCAGATCGGTGTTTTGTCGACTATTGGTCTCTCTATCTTCACAGCGCTGCTCGGTGGCGCCCTGGTCCGGATCCAGGGCTTTTCGGTGCTCATGCGGGTCCGCGGCGCCCTGGGGAAGAACCAGGTGCCGGCCCTGGAGCTGCTCGACGGGGCATTACTGCTGGTAGCGGGCTTGGTCCTGCTGTTGCCGGGCTTTTTTACCGACACCTTGGGTTTCTTGCTGGTCATGGCGAAACTGCGCCGGTTCTTGATCTTGCGCCTCCTCTGGATCCTTCCCGATGAGTCGTCGTCTGACCAGGATGCGATTCAGACTGGCCAGCGGGTAATCGAAGGCGAATTCCGTCGCGAGCGAGATTGAGCCAGTATCCGATATCTTCGTATTCCCGATCGTGAGTATATGAGGGACAACAACGTGGAGAAAACTGGCCACAAGATCGTCACCCTCAATTGGGCTATCAAGGCCATCCTGCGCGACAAGGCCGAGGTCGGTGATGAAATCCGGATCAGTGAGACCAATGGTCTTCTCCGAAGACTATACTTATTTCCCTGAATACTTTAAGGGACGTGGTTCGAGACGCCCTAGACCTGCAGGTCTAGACCTTCAAGACCAACGATGTCCCGGATGAATTCGCCGCCCCCAGTATTGAGGCATTTCAGGAGAAATTCAATTACCTGAAGCCGGATGAGAGGGGGCGCAGAAGGTTAGACAAGCATATCGATTATGTCCGTTCCGAGTGGGAAAAATGATCAAGCATTCCAGACGGGAACTCGAAGATGCCAGACAGGAAGGGTATGCGCAAGGAATTGATGTTAGAGAATTATTACGACTTCAACAAAGTCGGACCGAGATCGAGTTCAAATTCGTCTCTCCCTATAAAGAGATTTTACTCGATGGTAAGACGCTCAAGAAAATGGATCGCGAGACACTGCGGATGCTACCCGCCGTGCAAAGCAAACAACGGGAGGCCAAGACGGGTCTGGCACGCTATCGAGCCAAGCTGAAGGCTCAAATTTGGGGAACTGCCGCACCCGCCCAGCCTCAAGGTGGTAGGTACTTGACAGTCAGATACAAACCCGTATTATTAGCACTCGCAAACAGCGAGTGCCAAAACAGCCGGTCGCCGGTATCTAACCTCCGCACTTACCATCACTAGCTCCAATGAAGGAGATTGCTTCCAATGAATATCCGTCCCTTACACGACCGCGTCGTCATTCGCCGCATGGAGGAAGAACGCACCTCCGCCGGCGGCATCATGATCCCGGATTCCGCGACCGAGAAGCCGATTCAGGGCGAAGTCATC
>Ga0056114_1000210_pt1 | contig 17456 bp, 9 predicted proteins | sample WorMetHERISLAND1_FD_77005 | JGI IMG/M metagenome (GOLD analysis project Ga0056114, IMG submission 77005) | Marine gutless worms symbiont microbial communities from Max Planck institute for Marine Microbiology, Germany - Olavius loisae HERON... ...
GTGGCTTTCGAAGCATGGCTAGTCTTATACTTGTAAGCAATGTTGTTGGCGAACTTCAACCGAAAAGAACACTTGCGGCATCGCGCGGTTTCCTTGCGGCAGCACGGCTTTCTTGTTTATTAAGATAGTACATACAGTACGCTATGGCTATGTTTGTGTCTACTCAAGCCATTGATGTTGTACAGTCGTAGACATTGATGGCATTGGTAAATTCGTTCCAGTGACAGTGATAATGAAGACTAAAGTAAAGAGTACTCACTACTCCTTACTAATCATTTAAAATTGGTCAGTTAGCCCAGCCCTTATACTTTGGAAAGTCGTTGTTTCCGATTATTGTTCTAATTTTCTTCAGCTGTAGTGCCATGGCGGATGTGTATTTCGATGGGATGGTGATTGTCGCCGATAATAACTGTATGTTTCAGAGTGGACATCCTGTGTCACTTCTCAAGAAAGATCTCATCGAATTTCTAGGAGATGGTTCATCAAAAATCTACTCGTCTGCAACTGATGAACTTACGCTGTGTTTGTGGAAAGCTAGTGCTTTACGATCAGTCCCAGTGGAAGGAGGCTGTTTTGTCGTAGTAAACCTGCTAGAGAATTTCCCAGCAGTCGGTACATTACAAACATTATGTCTACCAGTAACTCCTACATGGAATTCATGTACAGACAGGAAATTTATGCCTTTATTCTGTTCTGCTTATTACTGTGGCATTTCTGGGTTGTTTAACCAGGAACCTGTTGTTTGCCGACTCTGTGCGAAAGTTCCGGAGCTGGATCGGGTTGTTTTAGGTGCAGAAACAGTTGAAGCCTTCAGATGGGCTTCTGGAGAATCATTTAGAACAGAGTTAAAAGAAATAATATCCAAGTGGACTCTACTGTGCAAGGAAAGCTGCAGTTTTAACATTTCCACAAGTCACTTTAATTTGAATGATCATGCTGGTTTTTGGCAGAAGCTATATGTGATTAACTGTGTTCCTGTGTGTCAAGGTCGTTTAACAGATTCATCAGAAATAGTGATAAAATGTTACTCACGGAAGTGTGCCGTATCAGACATGCCTAGGCACAATTTTAACAACTGTTACTCCAGTCATTCTGATACTGATGCTGATACGGAAGCCGTAATGGTGTCTGACTTTGCTGTTGACATTGCAAATAAGTGTAGCTTTCTAACATCTCAGACGTTGGGTGCTTGTTCCGGTAAACTTTACGAGAATGTACCAGCTCATGAGTTGAACTTAACAATATTAAGAGATATTGACAGAATAAGATCTTTGATTACTATCCGTCACTCACAGAACTCATGTGATGAATTCTCAGTGGCTGTATTCAGCAGACAATGTGCTTCTCGGCTGGGAATAATGAGTGATAATGTGTTGGAACTGTTGTGCAAGTCACATGAAACTGACCACCAACATGTCTGCCGGCGGAAATTGGTTATTGCATGTGTTGACACAAGACACAACCTTGATGATATGGTGGTCTATATATCGTCATGTGCATGGTTCAACTTGTGTAGTATGTCTTGCTTGTCTCTGACTGGCACTTGTGACATTCGGCCCTGTTATGTTAAGGTTTGTTTGATATTAATGCATTTGTTATGTGGTGCTCATTTTGCAAGTTATTTTTTAATACAACTAACTGGTTTACTAATCACCCCATATTTGGAAGGACAGTCATAAATTCAGTAACTATATGCCTGTCTTCTTGGATTAATGTACCTTAGGGTAAATGTTGTGAGTGTAGTTATGCATGTAAATATTGCAATGGGTGTACAGTAGTACTGTTATGTCTCTACTACAGGCTGCATAATTTTGATTGAAGTCTCTATACGATGGTGAAAATGCCAGACAATTGAGATATTGGAGACATGAAAATGGGATGCAGCATATTATTCAAGGGTGCAGAATAATTCACTTGTTACCACTGAAATTCAATAACTGTGCTATAATTAAAGATCACTGCTTGGCATTTTGTATATGGATATGAATAACAAATAAATGTGTTAAATTGGATATTATATTCCAAGTGTTTGTTTAGCAAAATTTCTAATAGTTTTATTGGATAGCTTTTTTGTTGTACGTTCTATGTTTGTGCATGTATTTTAAAGCCATAGATGAAATAAAATAAAATAAAACTTTTATACAGTGATTATGAATGTGGTAATTGTAGAAGTATTGTCAGCAGAGATTAGAAGGACAGTCACAGAGCCAAGCTGTGTGTGTTGAAGACGTTCCATTTGCCAGTGAAGCAATTGTCTCTTGCATCTACAGTTCACAGTATAATGCTGCGTCATCTCATGACAGGCTGCTTCATCATCACTTCTCATCCTCAAGGTCTGTATTGTTGCATTTTATGTCATACAGTGTAGTGTTCAATGGAGAGTTTAATTTGCTGTGCAGTTTAATGACGACCCATTTTGTAACTCTTTTGTTGAGTGCTTACTCATATACTCAAATAATTTTTTATTTCTTAGTTTTTTGCTTGCATTTTCAATAGTTACTGCAGTGTCGTGAAGTGTACAGAGATAAATTTATATGTTCTAAAGTTTGTTACGTTTCATCTAAAAAATGTAGTTATAAAGTAAATCTGACATATCGTTGAGCTGTAAAATTTTCTCATGTTCTTCGTCATATTGTGTGATTGTTGTCAACTGTAGATTGCTACAAACTGGGGATGTTTTTATGATTAAAGTTGATGGTAAGTAATATCTGATCTTGGGAACATTTTGTATAAGTACACATGTGTGCTAAAAGCTAGCAGCTCTTGGACACTGTGCTCTGGATTTGCATTGTACTTCAGTAGACTTATTATAAGCTTTTATCTGTTACTGAATAGAATGCGATGCATACAATTATTTGTCTGTTGTAAGCGATAATTATCATTATTGTTATTTGTGGTTGTGGACTAGTATTATTATTCATTATTAATTAAGCAAGGTTGAAGTTCATTTCTGTCAATTGCTAAAGAATGTTGTATGATTGTACACATCACTGTGGAGTGGACGCAGATGTCAATGTATGGTAGTACTTTCACAGCCAGGAGCGAATACTTGGACCATTGAGGCACCTTGTCACCTTCACTGTGTGACACCACGATTGAATTTATTACTGTTTCTATTTGAGTTTAGTCTGCACTAGTCTATTGCACCTTCGCTGAATCATGGTGGTGGCTTCACAGAAATAGATATGAACGAGTTTAAATTGAGTCAGTAATGTATGTACAGATGAAGAACTGATGCAGGAGACAGCCAGTTTCAGATGTGCGTTTGTCTATTTCAAAGTGAAGAAATTGTCGTTGCCGTCTCATGCTGTTTGTGATGCTGCATTTGTGGACAGTCAACACACAACACTGCTGATGGTCTGTTGGTGTTATGTCGCGCCAATCAAAATCAACGAGAAATGAAACATAGTCTGTCAGCAGACTCTCTTTAGATGATGTTGCACTTTATACAACTATTTAGTCCATATATTATTGTGGGTTCACTCAGTGTGCTTAGATTTCTTCGTGTGTGCTAGGTTTATTTACGAATGTTTCCATTGTCTTGTATTATATGTGCATGCATGTTGTATTATCGTAACACGGTGAGGTGAGCCTGGTTAGACTGAGGCCTGCCTGGATGACTAATGACCCTCCTTCAGTACTTTGACACTGTCGGTTGGGTGATCAGAGCTGTTAAAATATCGTCTCGTGAAATGGCCTTGTAATGTGTTGAGTGGAGCGTTAAACGTCACTCAACTCAGCAACTCACAACTGAACATGTGTTGTATGTTACTGATTGACAGGAAAGCGCTGTTCATAGCTACATTCCACCAACTCTAAATCGGTTTCTTTGTTCGTGGAAGACACTGTTGACATTTCTGCATAGATACATTGATGAAATTCTCCACGTTCTCGATCCGTTCCTCCGAGACAGGTCTGTCCATGTCGTTTCGTTACTGGTGTTTGTTGTATGCAGTGTTGCTACACCTGTGGAGTTGCATTTTTTCCGCCAAGACACTTTTTGCAAGCTTCAGTGCCTTTTTAGATTTAGTTTATAATAATTTCCCACAAATTTTGCCGATAAATTTGTAATGTGACATTGGAGTGATTTACACTTTTACAGTTACCACTAACTGTCGTAACAGTGATATTTACACAGATATTCTCTCCGAGTGGTTCTGATGACTTTCCTGTAGTTTACTGAGTGGTAAGCTGTTAAGAATGCGCCGCGAGTTAGCGTTGTGGAGTCTTCATTTGGTGTCGTGTGTGTTGTTGTGTTGTGTTGTGTCGAGCAGAACAAATTGTGGCAAGTTTCGTCCGCTGCTGCTGGTCGCGGGACCTCAAGGCTGTGGCAAGACTGCTCTGAGTCTCGTGTTGGCATCTCGGCTTTGCTTTCACCACACACTGGTCAGTACAGATTGCTGATAACCAGCTAATGATATGTATCTGGATCATAGCCAGCCAGCTAACAATATGTAACTGGATCACAGTACTCGCTCACACCAACACGGTCTCTCGCAGTCAGCACATTTCTGTTGATAAGACTTATTTGGTTCACGTTTTTAGGTCAGTTATGGGTCAGTTCATGAATATTAAGTAAGTATGTAAGTAATTACTGTAAGTAAATATAACGTAGTTTTATATAGCACATCATTATAGAACCTCTAATGTGCTGGGTGTTGAAAACAGATGTGCCTTAAAAGACGTTTGAAGCTGTCTGTGCTGATGCCTGCATTATGGAAAATGTCAGTCAACGAGTTTCAGACCGACGGACCAGCCACACAGAAAGCTCGTCAGACAAACAGACTCGGCCAGTATACTGCGGTATGACGAGAAGTCGACGACTGGCAGATCACAGACGCTGTCGTGACGTGACGTGATGTCAGAGACTGACAGACAGTGCTCGGAGTGACAGGTATTGAGGCGCTTGACCATGAATGCGGCCAAGCATCATGACGCCAAGCTTGAACATGACTTGTTCAAGAATGTCGAGCTAGTATAGTTCCGAGTGGAGAAGTCATGACAAGCCATGATCAAACTTGCTGGTGCTATTATGCACATGGGCAGCAGCATTTAACACACGTTGCAACTTGTCCATTGTCACTTTCAGCGCAAATGCCAAGACTGCGCCGCATCAGTATGTAAGTGTGTTGCATATGTAGGTCAGCTGTTGGTCATGTGTGTCAGGTTAAGGTAACTGTGTCATATTTGTAGGTCAACTGTCATACGTTAATTGGTGACACAGCAGCGGCAACTGAAGCCAGAATCAGACAGTGTATTGCATCTGGTAAATGTCAATAATCACAGTAACTGTGTCGATTTTGTAGTTCAACTTTACTAGCATAAGCCAATCAGCAGTGACATACGTTGTGACAGTATAACGTGTGGGTTACAAATGTCAAATGTGGATTTATATAGCATATTGTCGTAAAAAAAAACCTCTAATGCGCTGAGTTAGTAAGTAGCTGTTTTATTACCATCATTGACAATACGCAGTGCTGTTACAGTGACAAAAACACACATGTACAGGTGTTTGCTTCTCAGCTGGGACTTTGCTTAAAAACTTTCACCGAGATAGTCATGTTGCCACCGTATCCATCACAAAGCAACTGGCCAAGAGACCGTGATGGTCTGTGGTTGGAAATGTTAGTATCATCCTGTGGTACAGGCTTGGTCAACCACCTCTGCCATTCAAGCTTTGACTGCCTGCTGGCTTACCACCTTGAACTTGGAGATGAGAGCTCTGTCCTTCTAGAGTCTGGGAGGAATGGCTTGAGTCAAGAAAGTCATTGTGAAATCAGCTTTGTTGATCTGAACTAATATGATATTGTCAACCACTGTGAACAGTTTAGTTGAATGATTAGTGATCAGAACGACAATTAATTAATTTATTATTATTATTAATTATTACTCATTTGTGACAGATTACTGAATCATTCATCACAAGTGATCATCCACATTGCTTCAACAGTGCTCTCATGGACGTCCTTGCTTCTAAACAATACATGCATTGATCATATTCTCTATGAACTCGTTGCTACCACTGCTTCTATCCTGAACAATGACTGGTGCAACAGTTTTTGTTTGGTCGTATACACTTTCTGACGTCAGCCAGTAGAAATACGCATTGTGATGTCATCCTTTCTTATCACAAAAAAGGCTGTCAGCACCAATTATAGTGTTTAATTGAAAGATATTTATTTTCGTATATGTGTGTCAGCATTTTCTTTTAGTTCCTAATTTTTAGTAACACTGCTGATGTTCCACGAGCTGTGCAAGAATGCAAGATGCCAGTTTGCTGTTGAACAGTTCGTATGTACATATCATATAGTGGTTGTGTCTCAGTGCAGTCAAGTCGTCCGTGTGTCTGTCTGCTGCATCACATTGAAGTGCTGGGAAGAGACAGGGACGGAACTGAAGGTATAACCTCACATCACAGCGTGCCATTATGTGTTGTCTCATCTAATCCCTATACTGTTTTGATGCTTTTGCTCGCTGTGTCATCCAGTAAGAGTTAGAGTTGGCCCTGCATTTGTCACTCATGGCTTTGCTGCTTGACAGCTTAGCTGCTTCATCTGCTGGTGAGTTGCCTAGGAAGGCAGTTGTCAGTCAATTGATGGTTAATCCATGCTGTCCCTTTACCTCTGTTGAACACAGGTGATAGAAAGGTTATTAACACTTCAACAGCTTTGGTACTTTGCCATTCTAGATTAAGCTTCTGTCGACATCAGTGCATGAGATATGTACTTCATATATTTTATTTGATGTCATCGTCAAATTTATTTTAGCGAGGCTCAGTGGCATAGTTGGTTAACGCTCTGGCTTTCAGGCCGAGAGGTCCGGGGTTCACATCCCGGCCATGCCACTATACTACTGGGTAACAACCTTGGGCAAGTTGTTTACTCAGATTGCCTCCCCAGTCTTCTCAGCTCCAAGAAACTGGGGTACAAAAGGGAGTATTTGGACTGGACCGATTTAACGGCTTAACTGGTTGAGTGCGTTAGATTAAACTAAATGCAGTATAGTTAATAGCTTTAGAACGCACTATGAAATAATCTCAATTTGCATTTTTTAATTGAGCAGTTAATGCCTGAAGATGGCGACATAGTGATATGCCGTGTAATTGACAGCAGCTTCAGTATAGGTAGTTATTTGTAGTATTATGTGCATAAAATCGATGCCTTGTTGTAGATGCACGAGTGTCAGCGATGTTCGTCACAGCTATCACTGCACTGCTTGACGACTGCTGTGATTGGCCAGTTGTCGTCATAGCAACGACAACAAATCGCAGCAGCCTCAGCATCAGCCTGCATGACTTGTTTGTTCACTGCACTGACATTGATGTATGTGTCTCTCTGTCTGTGTCTCTGTCTGTCACTCTCTGTACTTCTCTCTGCCTTTTGTCTAGGGCTGCAGGTTTTAACGATCAATTTGACAATTAATTGCTTAAAATTTTCAATGATTAAAATTTTTATAACGATTAATTGCCACCGCATCACTGGCAAAAACTGTACTGTGTCTGCTTACAACTTCTGTGCCCATTGAACGCTTGTTTGGCAGTGCCGGTTACATTGTCAATAAGTTAAGAAGCTGTTTAGACCCGGCTAACGTGAACATGCTTCTGTGCTTGCGTTACTGGATGTCAAATTAATTGAAGTGTCTACAAAAGTGTGTAACAACTTGTGATGCTGTGTGTGTTGATAATTTCCGCGAAAAAAGAAACACGGTTACACAAAGCATTACACATATTGTATTATTTTCCTCGGCACAAGGCCCACAACAAGCTACAAAAATTAACTCTGAAAAAATTAACTAAAATTAACTATTAATTAATCGTTAATTATTACAAAGTTAACTTTTTAAATCGTTATCAGCCCTACTTTTGTCACATTGATGAAGTGTGGTTATTTAATCGTTGGCACGTTTCTGTGCATTATACATTCTTCCTGTCTGTTGGCTGCACAGCAGACTACTGATACATGTCTTTTGAGCAGTTGCCTGATTATGGAGTGTCTAAGAGTCATTGCTAACAGTAATTGAACAGTCATGTTGATGCGATCTTTGTGTATTGTGCTTCGTAAATGATGATAACTTCTTAATTCTTACTTGTCATGGAAGGCGACCATTTAATAACATGACAACTGGCTGTTAGTAGGTGGGTCAATAGCATTAATGCCACCCAGCAAGCACCCCTGTTCACTGTGTTGAAAGTGATAATACCACCATAACGACTAGCTAATTTGTAATTCAGTATGGCAGTATAACTGCTTGTGCACCGAGAAGCATTAATATTTGACGTTTAACTGTAGACTCTGAACGAGGCAGAACGTGAGAGTACACTGATGGATCTGCTGGCTGATGGATCATACCAACTATCAGCTGATGTATTACTACGGACATTGTCACAACGCTGTCCCGTAAGCCACATTGTTTGTGTGTGACTCCCATATGGTGTTTTGATGCAAAGATTATAATGTTTGATTGACTGACAATTTCTGCTGCCATGCATTGATTGCTCATTCATAGAGCATGTGAGTGGAGCGTGAGTGATACAGTCTCTGATCATCACTCTCCACCCCATTTCTCTGATCCCGCTCTCTGCTCCGCTCCTGCTCAGTGACCCTCCACTCACACTCCACTAAACTATGGGACCATGCTCACTGCTCTGCTCCACTGACATAGACTCTGTGCCCACTGTGCTCCATTTTCCTCACTCACGCTCCACTCACCTGCTCTGTTCATGCATACTTCTGTGACTGACCTAATTGCAGTGTGCTTTAAGTTGACTCAGTTAACTGTAATTTTTAGTTGTTACTGGAAACTGTTGCCGGCAGTAACTGAAATGTGCTGTAACTGAAAACTGATCTATTGCAGCATGTATTTGAAGGTTAAAATCTGTAGATCTTGGGGAACTTGTGTAATTTTTTTTGGATTTTCATACTGAAAGGTTACAGGTTTGAACATTTGGATCTTACTGTAGTTGTAATTGAAATTAACGTGAAAACAGCCAACTGCAACTGTAACTGGAAAACAATAGAGTAACTGTAATACTGTCTAAAACTGAAATGTGATTGCTGATTTAAGCTACTTTGGTATTTATCCTAAGTAGCTTGTCAGTTGTCACCAATGCTAACTGCTATCAGGTGTTTTAGTGGGGCATGAGTTAGCACTGTGTCAATGCAAACTCTAGTTCAGTTAGTACATGCTGCTGTTGCCAATGACAACGATGCCTAATAGACATGATGGTGGCTGTGTCCAGGGAGTAGTGCTTGCTGATCTCTGCACTCTTGTCAACTATGCAAAACACTCCTATTACCGACGACAGTATGTAGTATTTGTGTTTACATTACTGCAGTATTTCCAGATCATTATCTGCGTAATATTAACTCACTTGTCCATGTTGTATATCACCGATGAATTGTCACAAGTAATGTGAGACAACTGAGCTGATTTGGATTCAGATTACTCCTAGTGTCACGTTCATCAACCTCATCCTGTCGAACTGTCTTAGTAATATGATGAAGTTGTTCTAGTAAGTAAGTAAATAAGCAAGTAGCCTTTAATCAACCAATGACAATCACACAGGTTTTACAATGTAAGAAAAGCAAATCATCAAATCAAAATACAGTACAACTCCACTATACACTACATACAAATAATGTGAATGTCAAATGTCAAATCATCATTAATGACTAGTGTACAATAGACCATAAAACAATGGATGCTAAATAAACATCTATTGACAAAGTTATTCTTAAGCTGGGTGGTTCTGATGTGACTAAGTGTGTATTCGTGTCCTCTATGCCTGTGTTTGTGTAACTGACAAGGACTCAGTTCATCCACCACAGTGTCCGTAGACAGTGTGTTGGACGACATGAAGTTGGTGTGGTGGACACTTGAGCTGTCGAGATGCATACAGTTGGTGTGCCACAGTTTGAACCAGTCGCGTCTTTGTACTTCATGAGAAGCAAACCAAAATGTCAACAAATCAGTGACGATTGCAGCGCATATATGTCACATTAGTGGCCGTCAATGTGCTGTCACAGCTATTAGACTCTGACTCACTTCACAAAAATTCGTTAACCTCAACGAGAGACTTCACTGCCGGCACCGTATTATAACTGACACATTTGAACATTGGACCAGACTGATAGTGACGTCAGTAATATTACTCAGACCTCGCACTGGCAGGCAGATGTTTTAGTGTTGTGTTATTTCTGCTCTGTCTGGCACGGCATTTAGACTTGAGTCTTTTTACCTACTGTATACCTTGTTCTGTCAGCTTATGCTTCTGGTCAACATGAACTTGTGCTGTTGTTGTTAAACAGGCCTCGTTTTGATAATTTAATTAAAATTACGACAGGGCACAGTTGACTGACCTTGTAAAGCCTGCAGTCTGCTGTAATTTATTTCTGTTTTTTGCACAAAACAATGCTCATTCTTAGGTTAGTTGTGATATGTACTATGCAGTCATTAATTTTGAATAAGTGTATGAAACTCTGAATTACAGTTAGCATCATTCACGTTGATTCACTGCGAGAGTACTGTGCTGCGTAAAATAAAATATTCACAAGTTTCCACTAGTTTTGGTCATGAATGTACACATTTGACAAGTTGGTGTGACCTCATCACGTGGTTGATAGTCTGCCTGCCTGAAGGTGAGACAAGTCTGTTAGAATGTGTCTCAAGACTAGTTACAACACTGATCTGTATGTATATTTGTGTGTATGTCTTTGTAGACATTCTGCTGCTAGTCAACAAGACTTGTTTGTGGCTGACACAAGACGTCTACAGATGAGTGACTTCAACTGTGCTCTGGATTTGCTTCACTCGTCGCAGTCTGATGCCCTCGGTGCTCCAAAGGTCTGCCCATGATAATTCAAAATGAAATTCTTTAAAAAAACCTTTTATTGATTATTGTTGACGTTTCGGCTTCGACTGGAGCCTTCGTTGGAACGGTCTGTCTAATCGCTGTTCTGAACGGTCTGTTCACCGCTCAGTTTCGGGGGCGAACAGGATGTCATAGACGTGGGAGAGTTGGTAAGAATTTCATTTTGAATTAGTTTATCGTTCAACCCATGAGTATATTTACAGACGTCTGCCCATGATTTTGTCACTATCGCATGTTTTTTCATTGTGTGGAGAGTGTAAAGTGTTTCTGATAATATGTACTTAAATTGCAACAGCTTTGAATGACTTTGCTGTTGTATTAACCAGTGTGAATCCTGTGGTAGCAGGAGAGAAATGACAGGTTTGGATGTCAACTCATGATTTAGATGATAGTGATGATATGGATGCTGGTGTATTCAGATACCGCGAGTGACGTGGGAAGACGTCGGGGGCCTGGCTGATGTGAAGAGAGACATATTGGAGACTATACGTTTGCCGCTGCTGCAACCTCAGCTTCTAATGTGTGGACTGCGTCGCTCAGGTCAGATACAAACACAGACTGTGGAATAATTTCTTCATACTTGTGTTACAGTTTAAGTATGACTTAGACCTGAGGCTGTCGGACATTCTGCAGCTGTAGATCAAGGTCTTAGGCTACCGGTACTTTCAGCAAGACCTTTGGTCATTGTCCAACAACAGATCATCTCTGCCATTTGGCCAGTACCAAGCTGTCGCTGTCATACTGCTTGGCCATGGAGGCACCAGTATGTCGTCGTGTGGTATTGCAGGCACTCAGATCTGTGGCCTTTGAACTGCATGGTGGATATACTAGTGACACCATCCAACACTTTTCATCATACAAAACATTAAACATTTCTCTTTCTTTATGCTGTTTACTCTGCATCTCAGGGGTACCGTGGCGGTAGTCCCACCGCCGTTCAGGCCTGGCGACCCTGCCCTCTGTGGGAGCCATCTCCTAGTCACCCCATATTAGTGTAGACTATGGGGTTTTGCTGTGTTTTGTGTTTGTGCACTTATTGTATTTTTGTGTTATTTGTGTTTTTTCAAAGTTCCTTCAGTACTTTGATACTGTTGGTTGGGTTTTTTGACCTGTAAAACCGTCTCCCAGATAACCTGTACTGTGTTGGTGGAGACGTTAAACACTGCTCAATCAATCAATCTTTCTCTGCATCTACCGAATTACAATTTCTATCATTTAAATTGCAATGATCCTCTTTAAGTTAAAAATTCCAGTGACACCGAGTAATATTAGTGTTGTATTTTGGTTGGGTGTAAAAAGAAGTCTTTCGGCAGTTTCTAGATGTTTCTTATAGAAATGTTCATGTTTCCGCGTTATCTATGACGAATGTGGAAGACTAGCTGAATTGATTGGCAGCCAAACACGATACAGACTGTATTTGTTGTGTTGTTATTGTTCTTCTCACTTTGTCACTGAGTTTTGCCGATGTTTTGTGTTATGCTGCCGAATCTCTATGCTGTTCCAGGCATACTACTCTATGGTCCTCCAGGCACAGGCAAGACACTGCTTGCTAAGGCCGTTGCCACGGAATGCTCGTTGAATTTCCTCAGGTGAATCAGTTACAGCATTATCATTAATTTAACCTGTAGTCTGTGTTATATGTTTCAAATCTATACAAGCAGGTGAGTTTTTAATTGCTGAGTATGTGTAATCCGTTCTTAGATTATACCACTTTGTATAATACATATTTTTTAGTTAATTTCAGTACTAGCCAACCAATTGTCCACTGACCGCTTTAGTGCAGACATAGATCTTCACTGAACAGCATAGATGACTGGTGCTGTGGCCATTGATGAATGAATGAATGAATGAATACGTGTATTTATATAGCGCCAGTTAAACAAAAGTCTTCAGAGGTGCGTGATGACTCGTATGATACGATACGATAGTTTTGGTATTGTGTGACTTGAGTGTTTGACCGTCAGAGACATCTGGACTCTCTGCGACAGTGAATGGTGTGTTTGATAAAGGTCGTATATGTACTGTATGTGGAACAGCGTCAAGGGACCAGAGCTGTTGAACATGTACGTGGGGCAGAGTGAAGAGAATGTTCGCGAAGGTGATGCCATGTTTGCTTGATAAGCAGCTTCATTCTCTGTTATACACGTGAATAGAGGCGTAAATGAAGACGTTGTAGGGCGGTCGTATGTTATGTTTAATTGCATGTTCTGTTAGCTGAGAACCAGAGGCGTGGATAATCTACATCAACATGGTATGAGGGCGTCTTGGTGGTCTCATCCAGTTCTCCAAAGGAAGCTATTAAGATTTTGGCATCTGTTTCATCTGGCATTTACGCAATGAATATAGACGAAAGGGAGTAATGCAGTGCTTTGGCAGAAGCCAAAAGGTGTCTGTGAAGGCGGTTAGGAATCAAATGGTATCACTGTGTGTAGAATGACGATGTGAGACACCTTTCGGCTATTGTCCAGGCATAGCATTTCTCTCTGTTTGGCCACATTGCATGAATGCCAGATGAAACAGATGCCAAGATCTTAAAAGCTTCCCCTTGGAGATCTAGAGGAGACCACCAGGACGCCCTCATACTACGTACGTATAATAATAAAAAATAACGCCGACAATTTCTAACGCGCCGTAACATGCTAGAGTCATTACAAGGGCACGGCAAAACCTGAAATCCAATAATCTCTCCCTGAATGAAGCTCAGAATCATCCACTCTGAAGACCAATGTCTACGTTTAGCTTTGGCACTATTCACTGCTAGTGGCGCATGCCAGAAATGAATGTAATGGGTTGAAATGTTGTGTTTATGTGTATATTATAATCTGTCGATCATTATAAGGGTCTTCCCAAAGATAACGTAGAAAGAGCTGGTGTATGAGCAGTCTGTATGTAACGTGGTGAAATAATGAGATGATTACATGGTTTTTATGGTGGTGGTAGTGAGTGATTAGTGTATCAATGGTTCTAGTACTTGTTGGAATACCACAGTATCTCCAAACACACACACACACATAGACAGTTGCTGATATTGTACTATGTTGTACATTTCAGTGTTTAGCCGAGCTCGAACTGCGTCACCATGTGTCATATTCTTTGATGAGCTGGACTCTCTTGCTCCTAATCGTGGTCGCAGCGGGGACTCTGGTGGAGTCATGGACAGGTCGGCTCTAACCTTCCATCTGTTTACATTGACTGCAATGCTGTTTTATAATCTGTCACTCTTCAGTTTGCCTTGTTAGATGTTTTAGTTTTTTCTGTTATTAAAGTATGCAGAACATTACACACCATTCATTTGTTCATTTCTCAGAGTTTGCAGCAATAATATGGTGATGTTTTTAAAAGTGTACTGTGTTTAAAACTGACCTTATTGCTGGGAAATGCATGTGTGGCCAAGTTTAATGATGTTGTTATGTGAGATGATATTGCTAATGTTGTCATATCAGTACCTAGTTCTAGTTCAGTGAGTTGTGGAACTGTGAAACTGCCAGGTTTGCTATTGCGCTGTTGTACTATGCTGTACTGTGATATACGTGTACAGAGTAGTGTCACAGCTGCTGGCTGAGATCGACGGACTCAACAAGTCAACGGATGTGTTCGTTGTTGGCGCCACTAACAGACCCGACTTACTTGACCCTGCACTGCTCAGACCCGGCAGGCATGTCTTTCACTGTGCTCTCATTTCTGTTCTGTCTGGCACTGCATTTAGACTCGATAGGCACAAAGGCTTAAAATGCTGTTAAACCCTAACCATCCATCTATCCATCCATTCCTACTGTAAACCTTCCTCTGTCAGCTTATATTTTTGGTCAACATGAACTTGTGCTGTTGCTTTCAGTCAGGCCTCATTTTTATAATTTAGTTATGACAGGGCACAGTTGACTGACCTTGTAAAGCCTGCAGTCTGCTGTAATTTCATTATTTTTCACAAAACAACGCTCATTCTTAGGTTAGTTTTGATATGTACTATGCAGTCATTAATTTTGAATAAATGTACGAATTAGTTAGCATCACTCACATTGATTCGCTGCGAGAATACTGTGCTATTTGAAATGAAATATTCTCCAGTTTCCATATTTGGTCATCAATGTACAGATTTGACAAGTTGGTATACCTTGGAGTGTGCAAGGACAGAAGCTCCCAACTGAAGATCATGAGAGCGTTGACAAGAAAGTACGTTCAGTCCGAGTAGCAACGTGTCTTTTTCATATCTTGTGATTTCTTTTGGTACTTTACACTGTCACCATTGTGTGTGGATGAATAGGATGAAGATACTGGCTATTACTGTAAGTAGTAAGTAAAGTGTGTAATACTGATCCATTGTCAGTTCACTGGTGAGTGAAGTCACTAGAGCCGACTGGCATTTGACGGATGGCTGTTACATAGGCCGAGCCAGCCACACGGCAGTGTTTCTGTTGTCGTTGCAGTACCATGTGTAAAAGACCATGCATCAAGAGCCAGTCTACCATTCTGCTGTAGAATGTGAATGTCTTATATTGAGTCTTGCAGTAGTTCGACCCTGCGACTTTCTGCAACCCTGCTACAACCATATTTGTGGAACAGAAGAGATAGGTTTTTATGATAAATGGTTACGGCATCAGATGGACTGATAGCTGCAGTGCCAGCTTGCATACTTGAGAGTTAATGTTTGTTGTGTAGTCTGTCTGTCGTGGGTCACTGCAGTAGAAGCAGTCGTGTGTCAGTGAATTGACCAAGCACACTCTGAAAGAGTAGTTGATGTTTAGTGTACTGAAGTGCCTGTGTGGTTTTGTTTGAGGTTCCGACTCACGCATGACTGTCAGTTGGCGAAAGTCGTAGAGCGCTGTTCATACAACCTGACCGGTGCTGACTTCTACGCCCTCTGCTCTGATGCTATGTTAAATGCCATTGCTAGAACCATCGCATGCATAGACTCAGGTTATACTAATGCTGTTTTGCATATTTACCAAAATGTATGATGTACAGTCAGAGTCGTCGTTCTTTGATGTTGGTATAAAAAAAAACTCGTTGACAGATAGGAAAATGTTTAAATGCATATGGTGGATATGTAGAAAAACAAGCATTAGTACGAGTATAGAAAGACATTTCCTACAAAATGTATATTTTTCAATGGGATTACCCTCGTATAGCAACCCTCCCAGTAAACAGTATGATGTGGCACTGTGATTGCTACGGCAACAAAATAGGTCAAATTTACACCAAACAGCAGTGACTGACAGTAACTTGGAACACTTATGAATTGGTGCCAGATTCACAGACATGTCTTCTCCACAGCAGCACGCGGTAGTGTCTCGGTGCTTATCAATAATGTCTGTTTTTGTTGACAGGAAAGCGACAGCCGGGATTGACAGATGACAGCGACGAGGCTGCTGCCAGGGATGGTGTTGTGGTCAGTGAAGAAGACTTCTATAGTGCGCTGTCTCATCTCGTGCCATCACTCTCAGCGGCTGAGATCAAGAGATATGACAGTCTCCAGGACACGTTTTCACGCCGTCGTTATGGCAATCAGCAGCAGCCAGAAACATCTTAACAGTCCTTGAGGTCCGTTAGCTGGGGGCCCGGGGAGTGTGGTGGTCCTCTCTGCTAATGGCGAATTACTCCTAGTCTGAGAGAGAACAATTTATCACTTCGGCCATTCAAGGGTCCCTGAGGTTTGATCCTACACAGCTGATGATTGATTTGATTCATTGTTGTATTGAGTCGTCAACAATGATCAGTCCTGTTTACTTCAAAACAATTATAACGGAGCTGTTTTATTCCCGAAAACTACATAATTATATAAGTATATATTCACTAGCCCAGTTTTGGACTGTGTAAATATTCATATAGTACTGTTGTTGACACAGTGCTGGGCTGCAGCTGCAAGCAACCAGACATTTTTATACTGTTGTTTTATGCACTGGACCCAACAAGTCCTTGAATAAGCTTATACCATGTTACTTATCAATTTTATGCATTGTGCCGCCAAGCAGTCATGTTAGACTGTTGTTATATCATCTGTGTTGACCCGAGTGCATTCAAAGGTCCACTATGTTAGCTGCAGACAGGCTAATCGCTCCGAGCATGCTACAAGTTGACGAGCAGCTGGAAAGGAGAGGAGGCTGAGTTGAGCACACTGCTGCTCCCCGTCCCACTCGATGCATGATAGGTCATTTCGGACGTCTTTGGTAAGTTCAATTTCAAGCCAAGACATACTGCCTGCATTGTGGGATGCTGTTATGTCAACGATCTTTACAACCACGGTTCAGTATGCTGCTCTCTGTACCTCACTGCCAGTGTGGACTGGAAGGGCCACGCCCCTCCCTTCTCCACATCTCTCCTTGTGGCAGGCTCCAGCCATGACTGTTGATTCTCAGCTCTTCTAACCAGAGCTGACAATGGGTCACTGTTTGTGACACGTGACCCATCATTCAGCTGAGACGCAAGACCCAGTACCACACCATAGTATGAGTCGATCACGACTACTCACGAATCATGATGAGTTCACGACTATTGCCTTCTCTTCTCTGCAATTATGTGCAGTCTGGAATTATGGATATGGCTTATTCAGTGAATTTTTTTATAGTAGGACTATATATAGTGTGAGTCA
>Ga0056114_1000211_pt1 | contig 17452 bp, 12 predicted proteins | sample WorMetHERISLAND1_FD_77005 | JGI IMG/M metagenome (GOLD analysis project Ga0056114, IMG submission 77005) | Marine gutless worms symbiont microbial communities from Max Planck institute for Marine Microbiology, Germany - Olavius loisae HERON... ...
ATCATAAGAAATTGTCTCATCCGGGAAAATGACCACCCGGGAAACGTCTTTCCGGGAAAGTGACCATCCGGGAATCGTCTTTCCGGGAAACGTCTTTCCGGGAAAAAAACCATCCGGGAAAGTGACCATCCGGGAAACGACTGTAAACCAGTGAGCACAATCGCAACATACAAAACAGATAACACACAACAAATCTAATAACAACACCGCATGAAGTTGAGCATCGCATGTGATACATCAGTACGAAATACACAAAAACTGTCAGTCACTTTGGTCAACATCTGAATCCGACAGAGACATGTGTTCAACAATGTCGTCGTCGTCGTCACTGTCAGTTTGACTATCATCGGAACTGTTGGTCTGTCTCGTCTCAGTCACTGCTGTGTCCTCCGTGATTGATTCTGTCTTCATCTCATCATCATCATTATCATCATCATCAGCAGCAGCAGCAGCCTCATCTTCACTATCACTGGCCGACCTCGCCAGCATCTCCAGCTCTTCTTCATCAAAGTCACTACTACACAGGGCAAACAACACATCTACCGTACTATTGCTCGCACCGACACCACGGTCTTGGGAAGGGACACCAACTCCCCAGCCAAATAGACGGTCTGGGGAGCATTGTGAGTCTGGGGCTGAGCACCCCCCCTCCCCGGCCAGAATTGTTTGGTGTACTATTGACATTAAGTAAGGAAGTACGAGATTTATACAGGGCCAAAATCTCATGAGAATCAGGGCACATTACGGGGGCTACAATGGGACAGGATAGGTTGAGTGAAAGCAGTGTGTCTTAAGATGACGTTTGAAAGAAGAGTATGCTTGTGACTGGCAGACGTGAAGAGGCAAAGAGTTTCATAATAAAATTCTGACTTCTGGTAGCAGCAACTATAGCACAGTTTCTTGCCAGTCAACTGTACAAATTCCCAATTTCTTCTAAAAACTGAGTCATCACCACACTGGTATAGATAGGACACCAGTATCACAGTACGAAGTTATGCTTATGCTGCTTGCATTGGGACATAATCTTACTGAGTTACTTACTTACATTAACTCTTTAGCAATAAAAACTACTGTCAGATATTTAGAATGCCATCAGCATTCCTTTAGCTATAATGCATAACACTGTCTCGCCAATCCGTTGATTTTCCTAACAGCTATGTGAACATGCATCAATACAAAATGTATCTCCAAACATTGTCAGAAAAAGCGAAGATTGTGGCAGTCACCTTGATGCAGGAATTTTGCCAGCTTTCCTCTTCCGTCTGCCAGCAGATGAATGCTTCTGCTTGGCTTCTGTTTCATTCACCGTTATCTGCACATATCACAGTGTTATTTCAAGCAACAAACAAGCAATGAAAAGGTCGAATAAGCACGATGAAACGCTCAGGCAGCGGCACAGCAGATGAGGAATGACGGCAGACACATTAGCTGAATATACAACTGAACGTAAACAGCAGATATATAGTCGCAAGGGTGACTAGCGAGTGATACGTGGATTAATGGATGACAAAAATTACAAAAACTCTACAGACCTCAGCCTGCAGCTGTTTATCTCTCAGTTTCCTCCACGTGCTGTAGTATTTACTCAATGGAGTACCAGCTTCGCGGCTTTTCGACTCCCACGAGGCCTGCACAGGTGCACGCCATCTCATAATCATCAGCCTACATCGCCACATTAAATAGCATGGACAGACATCAGCCAACAGACTGACACTTTACGAACGATCATTCTACTTTATTTCTGGCACGCACCACTGGGGTGCATAGTGCCAAACGCACACAGGCATCAGTCTCCAGAGTGACGATTCTGAACACGTCAATTGCTTCATTCAGGGAGAGGTTATTGGATTTCAGGTCCTGCTGGATAGTCTTCATCCACGTAGTACGAGTGCGTCCTGGTGGTCTCCTCCAGTTCTCAATGAGGAAACTGTTAAGATCTTCTCGGCATGAGTTTCATCTGGCAATCACACAATGTGGCCGAACAGGGAGAGATGACGTGCATGAACAATACCAAAAGATGTGGTTGCTGGGTAATCATGTCACCTCGTCATTCCGCACGTGGCGGTACCATTTGATTCCAAACTGCTAACTCATAAGTCTATGGTAATCATTCGACCTTAGGGCTAGGTAATTGACAATAACGTTAGCATGCCCAATTTTCCAGATTTACACCTTTGCCCCTGATGCTCAGCCTTTGACGCTCAGCCGTGAGCATCAGAGTGCCCGGATGTCAAAAATTACAAATGATGGCTTAACCCGGTCTGGCACAGAATACTTTATAGCCATACCCATCATACCCATATGGCAACAGTAGGTGCCAAATGGTTAAAGCCCGTCCTAATGCCATGCGAATCACAGATGTCAATCATAAACGACTTGACATCAAACATTCATAACCGTCTTTGCATCGGCTCTACGTGCCAGCAACCATGTCAACTGGCAAATCTGCCGAGTAAGCAACCAAAGGCAACATACGACAGCTTTCAAGTCCTGTAAGTTCAAAGTCGCTGCTCGACGTCGCTCTTCCACCGCGCTCGACGTCTCCGTGATTATGCCGATCAGCTCTTTCATCTTCCGCGTGCACGCTGGAACCTTACACGTCTTCACAAACTTCCGCAGCTACGACATCACAAACGCAACACACGTCACGTTAACAGCAGCAAAGTCATAACAGAGTCAATACATAGAAAATAAGCAACGTGCAGACCATGCACTGGACAGCTGAGAAATACCCAGTAATGGGAAATACCCACAGCTCAAAAACTAGCAACCTGTTTCGCAACAATAGAGCAATTTTGACCATTGATAAGACCCGAGTGAGAAGATTGCAAGAGCAATAAAGTTTTTCCTGTTAGACTTCTGTAGCAACAATATTAAACTCACACTAAAATGATTATCAAAAATATAATTCACAGGAAAAATGGTTATTACATGTAAACAGCAGATGAAAATTATTATTATCACAATTAATATCAATATTGTCATCAGTAATTAAACAAACACAACAATTCACATAATTCATACAATAAAGTAAGAAATAAATCTCAGATCCATAAATCACCTCCATCAGAATCGGAAGGGCCAGTTCTGGGAAGCCGATCGTATGAGCATGAATATTCAAATATTCAAATATCAGCTCGTGAAGCTGGTCAATGACTGAATCCTACATAAACGCAGCATCATGTACATAATTTATGCACAACCAAACCAGGCAGTGATGCCAATTACAGCAGTATACCAGATTGCAGAAAATCACTACAAAGGCAATGTAAAAAGTGTGGCTAACCAAACTATTTACAAGTGTATCGAAAGTGTGACATTTTCAACAGAAATTGTCGTACAACCGTGAGCAGTAACTGGCTTTCAGACTCAGTAATAAACACCGTATAATAAGTTCATTGTCATTTACGGTACACTGTGCACTAGATAAGACTTCTGCTAGATTTGTACTGACGTACATAACATATCACCACGCCATTGTGTTGCATCCCACGCCTACATCTTGCAGCTGTCACTCAATGTCAACTGTAGATCTACATGTATTGTAACGCTTCCACTCACTGTCATACAACAATGTTGGAATCATGACACAGCACACTCTATGATAATATGTCACAATGACACAGTACAGTCTATCATAGTATGTCACTTGCCCTGTATGACTTGGTGTTGAGTTGTGCCTTGGACAGCTTCAGTACGCACAGAAGACTACATGACTTGAATTTACCGCATTGAACCTTACGCCGGACATCCATCTGCTGCACCACCTATTAACACACATCTGTGTCACGTAGCAATTAGCAATGTTTGATCTTTCCTCAGTTAGCTGCTCTGCTAATAGGTAGCTGCGATCAAACAAAGCATTTGACTAAACAGACTCCAGCACTGAGACAGCAGCATTCCTTACAGCCACCATCAGCAGCTGTAAACACTGGCATCGTCGGCACACAATCAATGTCATGATATGGCAATGGCATGTGACAAAAGATCCTAAAATGGCAAAACCTGAGTTATGTGTCAGCTTCTGGCAGCAAGAATCCTATTTGGGTTAATCCGCACCCAGTCTTAGTGTGAATGAGTCCCTGTCTCGTAGAACATACGCAGTCATAACAGGAAGTGACGTGGAATAACAACCTATTAGCTTTCTACGGCTGATAACTGATGATATGTTATACCACTGACCATCAGCTCTGAACTGCAAACCATGACAGGTCGGCACAACAACAAAACACCGCTGTACACCGTGAGTAAAAAAAGAGACACTATACTCTTGTCCATATCTTTGCTAAACATTGACCGATTTTCACAATTCTTTCACCGTCGTACTCAGTTGGAACTGTGCAATAAAATTATTAATAAAAATCCCACCTCACTTCAGATGTGTTGCTACACTACCTTGTGAAATGTTAAAAACAGAAAAACTAGCAATAATCTGAATCAAGTATCTTGTTTAACGATAAATCAACAATTTTTCAACGAACTTCACGAACCATATCCTAGGTAGTTAATGCAGTCAATCACAATACTCAAATTGTCCTTCTCTAGCCCGAACGCAGGCACGCAGGCGTCTGCGCCACTGGTCGATGGCATTGTCAATCACGTTCTGTTGCAGTCCGGCCCAGACCTCAACCAGTCGCTCTCTTAACTCGTTCACGTCCTTCACTTTTTTCTGGTAGACGCGATCTTGCTTCACTCCACAAATCTTGTAATTTACTGGGTTGAGATCTGGGCTATTGAGAGGCCACAGATCAGGTGAGATGAATGCAGACGTCTCCCGTTGCAGCAGCTTGATTGTCTCGCGTGCCCTGTGCGCCAGTGCACTGCCTTGTTGGAACATTTCACAAGGTAGTGCAGCAACACATCTGAGGTGAGGTGGGATCTTTATTAATAATTTTATTGCACAGTTCCAACTGAGTATGTCGGTGAAAGAATTGTGAAAATCGGTCAATATTTAGCAAAGATATGGATGGACAAGAGTATAAGTGTCTCCTTTTTTTTGACTCACGGTGTATATTACACAGCATTGCAGCATTACTTAATGAATATTCATAATGAGATTACCTCCATCAAGAATGGCAAAACAGGAATGTGTGTTGCGGTCTTGAGAGACAACTTGTTCAGTTCTCGAACGCAGAGAAATCTAAGTGGATAGTACTGAGCTGTTGGCACCAATCTACATCCATTACATAACGATAATTAACAATTCTACATATTATATGGACACAGTAGGTTGGTTCAAAACTGTCTACAAGTGTTTACAACGAAAACTAATCATACGTCCTCAAACAATGCAAGTGTCTGCATTGTCCTTAGAGGCACAACGCTGGCCCATCTACACTGATGTCTGTCTCATCTGTTAAGCTTAAAGGTGTATAGTGGATCACTTGTGGTTCACACTGATCGTCACTGGAAACGCACGACCTTAAAGCCTTAAAGGTTTTGTACTTTTTAAGATAAATAGCTCACAAGTGCCTTTTACATCATAAAACCCACTTCACTTGCATATCGTGATTGGTTTTTAAAGTGAGCAATTATTTTTAAAAATTGTCGAAAAGTGCAAACCCGAACGTTTGTTTATGTTGTCGATTGATGACGTCATCCCATGGCGTAAACAAACATCCAGCTTGTTTGTATTTTTAGAATAGCGTTAAATTTAATATTTGGGACGTTGTCAGCGCAGTTTAAGTTTAATAATAATGTCGAGCGATGAAATTTACAGTCTTGGTTTATTCACGGTCAGATTACAGCCGCTGCAGGCCTCTGGCATAATGTCCGTAGCACAAACACAGCCGGTGCGGCCGGTAAGTCACACTTTTAGTTATTACGCACAGTACGGCACCCATGAATCTTCGCTCGTCCCATGAACTGAACATAACATCCTAAGTAAATAAATTAAACGACTTTTAACGACAATTTACTATATAAACGCACTCACAGACGAATCTAAGGCCATCTCAAGCGAAACTTATCCAGGATATGACGTCAGAGATTCCGAAGATTTCCGGAGATTGTTGAAAAATAAAACTTCAAAATTTCAGCATTTTGCGATATTATTCATCCATTTGTGCTACCCACACGCGTTTGCATTGTAATAAACTGTTCAAAACTGCTTTTTACTCACTTTCTGTAAAAACCTTTGCCTATCATCTTTAAGGGACAATGAGCCCACATCATGAGTGATATGATTCAGCATCAAATGACAACAGTGAAACTACTGTTCAAGTTAGAAGAAATTAAAAACAGTTTTGTGGCGAGTTTACTAGTTGGAGCAGACATGAGATGAATCACAATGAATAAATGAAAGAAGCAATCAATCAATCAATCAATCATTAGAGCCAACAATGACTCCTACATTAGTGGCAACAGTAACTACTGCAGCTTCCTTATGTAAAAGCAGATTTCTCAAACCCAGTTACTCTGTTACACAGCTGAATAGAACAATGTGACATGAAAAAGTTTAATGTGTGTCAAAAAACTGAAAGGTGTACTGTTCACTGTTGAGCATAATATATCAGTAAACTAGAAAATGGAAAACAAAAACATGCTAAAACACTCACATTCAATGTGTACCTCTACTGTCATCTTGAGGTGTACAGTTCACAAACTACAGTCAGCAGAGGTGAGACATACTAACAAAGCAGTGAAGTTGACCTGATAGTGCCAATGATGGTCTGTGTGAGTGGATAGATGAGTGACTGAATTGATTCGTCATCGTGAAGTTCACCGATTAGTCTCGTCCACAGTGACAGCGAGTAAATGAACTGCCAGTTGTAGACAGTCTGTGTCGTCTCCTGAACAGACACATCCATACTATTGTTAATGATTTACAGCTTGTATTTCAATCAGAACAGCAAGTGAACGCCAGTTATGCAGCAACATACAGTGCTGTTGTTAAGACCTTTTCAAAAAAACAAAAGACTAAGACCGAGACCTTAACACTCAGGTTAACAAGCTCGGTTAACACCTTAACACTCAGACCGACACCTTGGCACTCGTAGCAGTAATTGCATAAAACAGTCGGAAAAATGCAAACTAGTTGAAACCATAATACAGTACATATTTTTGAAGAGCTAACAAACTGTTAAACCTGTTGTCCATGTCCATACCCCGACAGCCTACTAGTCTTGATACGGAACAAGCAAGCTGTCAATATCATGAGCACAAACCATTGGATTGTGCAGTGTTTTATGTCCCCGCCAACACAGTATAGGTTATATGGGAGACGGATTTTACAGGTCAAAAGACCCAACCAACAGTATCAAAGTACTGAAGGAAAATCTACAAAGAAAAATCAGACAACAGAAAGAACAAAATACACATAATCATACACAATAATAGACAAAAAAGACACAAATATACATCACAACACATCCTCTAGTCTACACTAATATGGGGTGATGGCTCCCACAGGGGGCAGGCCTGAACGGCGGTGGGGCTGCCGCCGCAGTACCCCCTTATGAGCACAAACTAAGGCTGCGCCAAGTATCCGGTTTTTTGAGTACTCACTACTAAAATCTGCAGCATCCTGCTATGAATAAGACCTTGCCACTCAGCTTTGAGACCAAGACTGAGACCTCGGCGTCAAGGTCTTGAGACAGAGACCATAGTAAAAATGAACTCGAGTGCTCTCAAGTCTCTGCGCTCACAACACTAGTCAGATGCCACCTTAGTAACCATGCCAGCATAATCGACTGAGATGCTGGTATAAAGCATCTCTAGTTACAGACGTGAAAGAGAACTGTCTTATGCAGGAGTTTACAACAAGACCAAGAACCTTCAGCCACAACACTGCATCAGATAATCAATCAGAGTTGATGTCACCAACCCCGTGCTCCAAAGATTGCAGAGCTAACACAATCATCAAATACCTCCTTGTCATTTGGGGACTATCTTTCGCTTACATCTAAGTTTTAAACAAAATTTTTATGAACCAAAATAGGTATAAAACCCAAAAGTTAAAGTGATGACAAAGTTCAGTTTATAACGCATCTCTTAAGCTAAAACCGAGTTGAAAACTAGGCTATAGTTTAAAATCTTTGCTGGTTAAAACCGAAGTTAATCTGAACTTGGAGGTCCAGCCCCTACTACTTCCATCTGATATTCGCCAGCCAACTGCGATGACGAAGAAGAGTTCTCAGATCTTAATGCAACGATGGCATACAATGCTGCATGTTTGTACAGTAAGTGTATTAAAACTGGAAATATCTCTGTCCTCATAATGCAATGTACATGGGATTAATGTCCAACATGAGACAAGGGTCACACAAGTTAACGTTAATGTTAACACAGACGAAAAGACAGCCACATGCTACATCTGCCAGAATGTATTTGCTATTGTGCACAATGTTGCAATCAACGAATTTTCTTACAAAAGAACAGCTTCTTGCTTATTTTCACAGCACTGTTAAGAGCTGAATGGATTGAAACAGAACATGTGAATCCTAACACTCCTTGGGGCTGACATTACACACTTACGAGAAAGTAAAGGTCGCATATAGTGACAGCCAGTGGGGTGACAATTTCCTACTGCAACACTAAAGAATCTTGCCTTCTTTTTGACGGTGATGGCATTGCGCAGGTGAATAGCAAGCTGTCTGATGTAGACAAACGCGTATCGGTACGTCACTGCAACGTCGATTCGACCAATTTCAACCAATGAATGCTGCATCAGCTGAATGAAAGGCAGAGTGGTCGGCGAAGTAAATTTAGCATTTCTCACGTAAGCCGCATACAGAAGCTGCACAGACAAAATTACAAGCAACCAATTTAATGAGCCGGGCAACGGGCAACCACGCTATTGTCCAAGCACGGCGTCTTTCTCTGTTCGGCTACATTTCGAGAATGCCAGACGAGACAGATGCCAGAGAACTGGAGACCACCAGGACGTCCTCGTACTACATGGATGAAGACTATCCAGCTAGACCTGAGGTCTAACAATCTCTCCCTGGATGAGGCGATAACTGTGGCTCAGAATTGTCCACTCTGGAGACTGATATCTGTGTTTGGCACTACGCACCCCTACTGGTGCATGCCACACAAGAAGAAGAATTTAATGACTTTGCACAAATTTTCTTAAAATTTTTACCTAACCAACTGTTCATATAATATAAATCTGTAAGCAAAACTGCTAGTATGTGCGGTAAATCTGCAGTGAACTATGCTGCCAATTTGCCAAAGCCAAGACGTTTTGTTTACAACATTGTAACATATCTAGCACCTGTTGCCAGCCACCAACATCACAGAGTAGCTATGCAGCTTAATTGGCTGTTGTGATAATTAGCTGGTCTAGAAGTGAGCTCACAGACTCAGAACAAATATCAGTAAATAATACCGATAAATTAAATCGTGTTACAGAACCAACTTATCATCGCACAGATCATAAACCTAGTTGTCAGTCAGGCAGGCAGGCACTGTAGACAGTGCTCAGTGAGATGACCGTCGAGCTTCAATAGTGCTCTGTGCTCTGTGTGTGGCCATCTCAAGCACACGCTGTGACTTACTTGGAATATGTATCTACGACTAAAAATGTCGTCAAATTACAACAAACGGTGCACTGCAGAGCATACGCACAGCCAGACTCTTAACTGGGTCGTTTATGGATTACTCTCTATACAGATCACCCGATAAATGTTATGATCATGCTAACCAGAGACGAACATCATCTCAAACAGAATACAATGAGACAGACGATGCAGAGACAGATACAGGTGATGCAGAGATGGACGATTTGGAAGCGGATAATAAACAGATGGACAACAAGGAGGTACCTGATACAAAACATCGATAAGTAGTTTATTACATGCTCACCTGTAAAGCTGCACACAGGTTTGTGATTAGGTCACACATAAGTCAAACATCACAAGCAAATCAATAAGATGCATCAAACTGACCTTGAAGCCACGTTGAAGCAAGGATCCACGCGACAGGGACAGAAGGCGATGAATAGCACAGAATGCAACGATTCGATTCTTTTCATCAGAATTTTCTGACCACACTTCGACTAATTTCTACACAACAAAGTACACCAACCGACAACACTCTGGATACTGGCCAGCGATGTGGCAACACGCTGTGTTCAAGTGATCATTGGCATCACGAGATAAGCCACTCATAAATATCAAACAACTGCCAATGTGTCACAATGATGATCTCATCAGAATTAGCAGAATATCAGCAGATCATAAATTTATGAAATCAAAGTCAGAATGCATGCACAGCACTACATATATACTTAGATCAAAAATAGGAAAAAATACAGCAGTGGTTGATAACTACCTTCAGTAGTGTTTTTGATAGTTTTGGAAACGGAACAGAAAACGCGACCAAGTCGAGAATGTGTTTGAGTACAGAGCGAACTGTGTCGACGGAGCCGACAGAATCCAACAGCTGTAACACACATGATACAACACACATAGTTATGAACTGAACAGATCAACAGCTAATATATGGACACACACTACACATAACTGTTTAGTAAATCATTCTTCATTTTCACTCTCTGAACTGATCCAGTCAGGCGCATTCTCTGCCGTCTTTGCCTGCTCTCTCGTCTTGTCGACTTACTCCTATAATTTCACATAGTATGTCATTACATCTTTTATTATTGTGACACACCACACCCAATGAAATTACCGACTGAGTTTTGGTTATTGTAACAAGACTGATGTCTTGTGCAGTTTCTGCATGGTTTGGATACAGTCACAAAGTGACAGTAAACGTTACTGGTTACAGCTGGACGCATTCACATAGCAAAGTAGTCCACACAACTGTGCTATTGTTACATGCTCTCAATAATAATTTGAACAGCTCAGAGCCTCTGAGGTGACACCGAGCTTGTTTCACAGAGACAGACAATAACACAACACAACATCACCTCAATGACATCGCTGACGTATGTCTTGACGTGAAGACGGATCTTTTTCCACTGTGGACTGGAAGACGGAAGAACTGGTTCCCTGCCTTTGGGTTTCGGCAGATTCAGGTGCCGCAGTATAGCTGGCACAAGGTCCTGAATGCATGTCTGTGTAACTGCATTAAATTCTAAACAAAAAAAACAGTAAGAACACAACGCTATAGGAGACCACAGTGCCATGTGACGGCGTGGTGACCTGTGTGAGAAACACTCGTAGTTACTTAAAGTTTACATACTTAAATACTGGCAGACTGGCAGATGAATGTGTGAAGCAAAACTGATGCATTAGACAATATTATGTATAATATGTGATCAGAAGAACTAGGCTGACATTCGCGAAACTTCTTAGGAAAATCTTAGGAAGATTTCTTTTCTTAGGACAATCATATGGGAATGTTTAGCAAAGCAATAATCTTGAATTAGGAAATAACAACGTAGTAATAATCGCAATTAACACTTTTATTTTTTTACGTCTTATTGGAAGTTGTTAGATGACGTTGTTGTTAGATCATAAATTAGTAAGTAGAGAGAGAATATGTCTGGTTAGTGTATTCCCAGACATTGTCAAAAATTGTCCTAAGATGAGAAATCTTCTTGAGATTTTCCTAACAAGTTTCGAGAACGTGAGCCTTGAAACTGAAACTGGAACATTAGGTATTTTGTCCAGAGAAGGTGTGCAGAATACCTGCACTGCCTGTGACCCTGAACCTGCATGGTCGTCCCTCCAGCCTTCCCACCTGCTGAAGTGATGCCACTAACGCCTCCATCACGTTCAGCATAACGGGCACTGGTGCTTTCACCTGTAAACACAGCCGGCCGTGCTCTGTTTAGTCAGCTTATAATCATCACGTGTTCAACTAGAGAACTTCTGTGCTAGCTGAAATGATTCACTGAATGCATTGACATTGGCCGCTGTACTGACACCTGCAGTGGATGCGACAACGACGACAAACAGGTAATAATTCACTGCTGCATAACAAACTGCAATAAGTAAGTAATGGTGAGGTATGCCACCAGTCATGCACCGAAGTCAGCTTATTATAACCACCGATGTAATCGCTTGCAGCCGGCAGCAATGTGATCTGAGTTTGAGAAGTAAGTCATCCATAGAGTTTATCTTCATCTTGGAGAGATGTAGACTAAAATCAAAATGATAAAAAAACACATTTATGCAGTTAGTGGCCATCAAGTCAACTGGTAACTTAGGATCTACAAAAAAAACAACTGATGCACATTCAGCCATACATACATTAGTATTTACTACGGTATGATGACATTGTCACAGGCGCAGTTACTTCTGCACTAAAGACACTGTTCCAATCAAAATCTGAGTCTGCTTCAGTGTGAATAAACTCACAGCAAGTCTGTGTGACCAACGCTGGACCATCGTTGAAGTGACGACGGTCTTCTTCGTGGTCGACACTTCCATGTCGTCGTGGCCATCCATATCGTCGTCCACATCATCGGCGTTATCAACGCTCGACGCAGCACGTGCGGACTGCAGCAATACAAGTCTGTCATCGTTATTAATCAATACACGAATAAATAATAAACAAATGAATAAAACTGATGAAACATACACGTACACACACCCAGCTCAAAGTGCACACTATATACACAACGTAGAAAATGTTCTTTCTGGCCTCGGAAAATATACACTTAGTGAGTGAGCAGATTCTCACCGTCACATCAGCACAATTAGGCTATACAGTGCCATTCACGTTGGTACATGCTGGAAAATACACGACAGAAGACAAAACAGACATTACTAAAACTAAACATACCCAGAAAAAGAAAACAACACAAAACACAGCAAAACAAAACTAGCCTGGTTTAGTCACCTCATACGAAACTCGGCCAGAAAACAAGGTGGGCTTATTCTACAATGACCTCGAGCCCACATGGGGCAGAGAATATGTGCCGGATATTAACTTATTAATATTAACACTAATAACGGTTTCTAAGACAATCACCAGATGGGCCTAGACAATGGAATATTTAACTGATTTTACAGCCTTCCATAACTATAACAACTATTGCTATATAAAGCCATTTACTACGTTAAACTTTAAATTGAAGAGTGAGTTGATGGCTCACTGAATTTGAGGCTACAAATTTATAGGAAATTCTGGGTCATCTGGGATAAGTCCATCTGTCACCATAGTCACTGAGCAATGCATCGAGAATAGAATACTATAAAACAGCATGACTGACATGTGACATTGCTCAAATAATAATAATAGAAAACAATGTCCAATCTGCTGTAAATTATTCCAAAAATAATAAATTATTATTAAACAACAACACTACTGAAATTAATACAACTATGTTGAGAAGTCACATTAGTAACTCAACAATACAATCAGTAATAAACAACAATGCATTGATTTCCGATCAGTTAGCTAGAGTAGAGCATTTCTGTTTCCGATTACATGAGAATTTAAAGTAATTATGTAAAACAAATGACGCAGTGATCCAGTTTATTAGCATTGTTAGCCAATCAACTTGTAAAAACATAATAAAATAATCAACTGTACTTTGGCAGATGGCTGCCGAGCATTATCACCATTATCATTATCATCATCAGCTTCATCGCTACTTGAATCACTTAGGTCATCAGCTGCCCAGTCAAGCATATCACTGCTGCCTTCGTCTTTCAAGAACTGAAGGAACTCCGGATCACTCTTTGCCAGTTTGTCAGCAAGTGTCATCCCAGCGATATCATTACCATCACCAGTGTCAGCAGCCATAGCCATACTGAGCAGTACAAACACAAAGTGCATTTAGACAAGAGGCAGCCACAGCTCTCAGTGACACAAGAGACAAACTGCTAACATTACACAACTTCCCACTAAATGTACATCAGACATTTCTGTAGAAAGTCACGAAACACCCCCCAAGTGCCAGTCCAAACATTTTTTAATTCCCACTGTAGAAGGCTTCAGAATGGAAGGTTTATAATGTTCAAACACAACTTTACAATGTCATTCATTAAACGGTACTGCCAATATGCCATTGCACCACTATTCACTAAGTGACTGAACGTCACTGCCATATCTTCAGTCAAGGAAGAATGTCGGGCAAAAAGCTAAACTGTTCACATTATACTAAAATCACACTGTGACAACGGTCAAATCACGGGAAAAGGAGAATAAATAATTGGTGACATCAATCAATGAGTCACCGAGTTTGTCTGTGCCAAATAGAACACAGACTGCCAAGCTTCTACCCATTTCAAATCAGTAATGATAAACAAAAGAATTCAGCAGCAGCAAAAGTTAGTCAAAAAGCACAGAAAGTGATCCAGATATCATCATAATGCATGCAAACTAGCCAAATAGTACACAGATCTGGGCGATAAAGCTGAGAGGTTGCGTTAGAAGTTAAATTTGCAAAACAAAAATAAAACCAATACCTTTTAACAGCTGACATTTTTGGTTTCTTAGATTCTGCTGAAGCATCGTTAAGTTTCCTACAAAATAAATGGCATCACTGCAGAAAAATACAGTTTCTCTATTACACTGTACCATTGGAGTAAGGTGCATTGTTATACACCTACATTACCTTTATAAGATAGTAGTGGAGCTATCACAGGCTGCAAGTTGAGTAACCCTGTTGCATCTAACTGCACATTCCCACAGACTTAGCCGACCAGCCACTCACTCATATGTACGTCAGCAGTCACCATGTCAAAAGCGTCAACCACTTCAATAACAAGTCTCATCAGACAGACATATCTCATCACCTTAATGTGGCACAACAGTTGCTAGTTATCTGCTGCAATAACCTCAATTTTGTTGAATATGTCAAGTAATTCCATAACGTTTTGTGTGACATTGTCACTGTTAGCTTTTCAAAATTAACGAATGAAAGTTTATTTCAGACCATGCAGATCCATAGATAAAAAAGAGAGAAAAACTACCAAACTACAGCAAAAAAACACCTAAAAACTAAACATTGACAGCACCAATTAATCGATTGATCGATGACTGATGAAATTAAGAATAATTCCATAGATGTTAATTCTCAAGAAAAATTTTTCTTGGGTAAAAGTGAACAAAGCAGCCGCCAACCCAGATTGATTCGAAAGTGACACTCATATCAGTAGAATTAGTGTTGCTATGCATGTTTCTGACCAATTTGTTGATGGGCAACCGCAGTTGACTGAGTAGCGGGACTCTAGTCCAAAAATGGAATTTGGGGTGGGGACAAGATTAACACAACAACATTTAATATTACACAAAAGTGCCAAATTTCAGTGGCACTCCTTGGCGAATTAACTGTGAACAAAAGGAAGCACTGAAAATGTCACAAGTTTGGTTTAAACAGAATAATCAGCAATAATAGAAATGGCATAAGTCGAAATGCAGCTGTGAAAAAAATGCACAATTCTAAATCGCACAAAACCGCCAAATTCTAGTGCCACCCCCTGGCAAATGAATCTTGAACTGAAGAAAGCATGTTAAATGTGTTAATTACTGCATAAGTCTCATAATACTCAGTCAACTGCAGTTTACCATCAAGAAAATAGAAAATAGTCCCAAACATACATGACAATACAATTTTTAATGATATCAGTCACTTTCAAAACAATAGACAAATTAACGAAAATAAAACAACAATAAATTTATTACCTAACAAACACAGCAAACATGTTCGATAGAAAGAAATCCCAGCCATGCCACCGCCTATACATTCTTTGACCTTTGCCCAGACAAATGTGGCGTCTAAGACACACCGTACCGAGGTGAGCAGAAATGTTGTTCAACATTGTTGTGAAACGAAATGCGAAGTTATGCAACAGTTATGTGATTAAATTAAATTAAGTGTTAAATGAATTTTTGTATTTCATAGTGCTGATGTTATGATGAGTGAAAAATAAAATGAAATGAATGCAGTTGAAATTTTATTAGTGAACGAAAATGTGAAATTCCACACAACGAATGCATCAAATGACAGGTGCACACTATTAATATCATGGAATAAACACTGAACTTTTCATTTCTCTATGAGTAAAGAGTAACGAAAATAGCATGTAATATTGTGATATTGAATAAATTTGTAATCAAAAGAACGACGTCAGCTACCTTTCAACATCGATAAGTGTACTGGTAATGTTAATCTAGAGAAGGTAGACCGAGGTATTTTAACACAGTAGCTGGCGGCTACTGTGTCGACTAGTACATTTTCTTGATTTGGCACTTTCACTTCCCGGCAAATATTATTTCTGCCATGAAAATTCACGGCAATCTAGTCCAACATTTTTTGCCATATGTTGTGAACATCTATTTATAGAACATGTCGCAGACAATGAGGCTATATAGCCAGGCTCAGGCTGCAGGCTACAGCTGTGTAGGCTATGTGCAAATGGCGGCTGTTAGTGTTAAATGGCTTGTTGTTTACACTTCACTTGCCGGTCAGTTAGGGTTTTACACGCACGGTCGTGGGTGTCTTCCCGATTCGCCGAAACCCGTTTCGCTGAAACCCGATTCGCCGAAATTAGGGTTTAGGGTTAGGCTTAGGGTTAGGGTTTATGGTTAAGGGTTAGGGTTTAGGGTTAGCGTTTCGGCGAATCGGGTTTCGGCAAAACGGGTTTCGGCGAATCGGGACTGAACCCGGTCGTGGGTCCGTATAGGGTTAGCAGATAAGGTTATGGTTAGTGTTAGTTAACCTCAGAATAAGCTGGTACAACAATCAGGCGAGTTTACCAACGTAGAGTGGATGTTTACTGCCAAACTATCCGAGAATTTTCACGGATAAACACCTGGAGTGAGCGATAATATGTATTCTCATAATTTCACTACTATACAGTCAAGAATATAAGAGGCTCATAAAATAAAAGCTTAAAACTCGACTTGATACAGCAGTAACATGAAATAGTACCTTTTCTTTCCCATGATTATTGCACTAAACGAAACAAAATCATAAGCACGGCAATGTAAACAACACAGTAAAGAACATTAAGATCAGCTCTTCCTCGGAACATTAAGCTCATTGCCATTGATGAAAATGCACATTAGTGATGTAACAGGACGCTAAAATTTTCGGTTAAATTGTTACACAGCAAGTCGGCAACTTCGGCAAGGCCGCCAAGAATTGCGGAAATTGCTCGTAATAGTGACATTGCATAATTCCCGCCTTAATTCCCAGGAATTTAAAAGAGTTATAAACTTTATTTTCCTCGATAAAAGTGAGAATTTGTATCATTTTGTGCAACATAGTCCTTACGCATAGCCTATCTCGCAAGTCGCAACCTTTATGTCAATTTTTACACTGTCAAAAATGACAATATGAGCAGTTGGTTGATTGCCGATGCTGAATGGCACATTGATGAATGCTTGCTGATTGCTGGTATTAATGTCACTAATGTGTCACTCGGAATGTCAATGATTACCGCGCGATGCACTTTAGTGCAAAGCGCGGTATTGCGATCGCATGTCGTCTGTCTGTCTGTCTGTCTGTCTGTCTGTAATGTTGGTGAATTGTGATCACATAGGTTGGAATTCTTCGAAAATAATTTCACCATTAGTTAGCCTGGGA
>Ga0056114_1000212_pt1 | contig 17444 bp, 18 predicted proteins | sample WorMetHERISLAND1_FD_77005 | JGI IMG/M metagenome (GOLD analysis project Ga0056114, IMG submission 77005) | Marine gutless worms symbiont microbial communities from Max Planck institute for Marine Microbiology, Germany - Olavius loisae HERON... ...
CACCGCGCGCAAACTGCTCAAGATCATCTACGACACGTTGAAGAACGGCTGGGTCTTCGAGGACTTCCCGGCCTTCAAAATCGCCGGGGAAACAATCCCCGCTGGACAATCATCATAGGAGGGCGCAATGTCCTGGTTCGATCAATCGGCTCCCGGCCAGGGGGAGTTGCTCGTCACTTTTTTCGATCTCACCCGTTATATGCACCACTGTAGGGAAACGCCCGACCGTGTCGTCCTCGAACAGATGGCCGGATTCTTTTCGTTGACCGGTGCCATCATCGAGAAAGGCGGCGGCCTCCTGGTCAAGGCGATCGGCGATGCCGGCCTCGCGGCCTTCCCGGGCGACGAAACGGACAAGGGGGTCCGGACGCTGCTTGGTGTCCGCGACCAGGGCGAGGTCTGGCTCAGTAAGCATGGCATTCAGTCCCGAGTCATTTTCAAATCCCACGTCGGACCGGTCGCCTATGGCCCGGTTGGCGCACCGGGGCGCGAGCGTTTCGACATCTACGGCAAGACGATCAACACGGCGGCGCTCTTGGAATCAAAGGGCTTCGCCATGACGCCGCAGGTGTTCCGACGCCTCGAACCGGCGACCCGCAAGCTCTTCAAGAAACACACGCCGCCGATCACCTATATCGCGGCCGGCGATCGGCACTGAAGATCCGTTACGCAAAAGGGAGCCGCGAAGGGCTCCCCTTTAATTCGATTGTGGTCGGCGGGTCAAAGCCACGGCTGACTGGCCCGCTGCTTGTTCTCGTAGGCGTCGATCTTGTCCGCCTTCTGCATGGTCAGGCCGACGTCGTCGAGGCCGTTCAACAGGCAATGCTTCTTGAAGGCGTCGATCTCGAAGGCGGTCGTACCGCCGTCGGGGCCCTGGATCGTCTGCGCCTCCAGGTCGACGGTGAGCGTCGCGTTGGCGCCGCGCTCGGCGTCGTCCATGAGCTTGTCGAGGTCTTCCTTGGCGACCTTGATCGGCAGGATGCCGTTCTTGAAGCAGTTGTTGTAGAAGATGTCGGCGAAGCTTGTCGAGATGACGCAGCGGATGCCGTAATCGAGGATCGCCCAGGGCGCGTGCTCCCGCGACGAGCCGCAGCCGAAATTGTCGCCGGCGACCAGGATCTGGGCCGAGCGGTAGGCCGGCTGGTTGAGCACGAAGTCCGGGTTCTCGGAACCGTCCTCGTTGAAGCGCATCTCGTGGAACAGGTTGGCGCCGAGGCCGGTGCGCTTGATGGTCTTCAGGAACTGCTTGGGGATGATCATGTCAGTATCGACGTTGATCATGTTCATGGGCGCCGCGACGCCGGTCAATGTGGTGAACTTATCCATCCTCTTCCCCCTTCCCTACAGGTCCCGCACGTCCGTCAGATGCCCGGTGACAGCGGCGGCGGCGGCCATGGCCGGGCTGACCAGGTGGGTGCGGCCGTTATAGCCCTGACGGCCCTTGAAGTTGCGGTTCGACGTCGAGGCACAGCGCTGGCCCGGTTCCAGGCGGTCGTCGTTCATGGCGAGGCACATGGAACAGCCGGGCTCACGCCATTCGAAACCGGCCTCCGTGAGGACGGCATCGAGCCCCTCCTCTTCGGCCTGGTCCTTGACCAGACCAGAGCCGGGGACGACGAGGGCGCGCACCCCGTCCGCGACCTTGCGGCCCTTGGCGACGTCGGCGGCGGCACGGATGTCCTCGATGCGGCCGTTGGTGCAGGATCCGATAAAGACCGTGTCGATGGCGACATCCTGCATCGGTGTGCCGGGCTCGAGGCCCATGTAGTCGAGGGACGCACGCGCCGCATCGCGCTTGCCTTCGTCGGCGAAGCTGTCCGGATCGGGGACGGTGCCGGTGATCGGCGCCACGTCCTCGGGCGAGGTCCCCCAGGTCACCTGCGGCACAATTTCCGATACGTCGAGTGTGACCTCCTTGTCATAGGTGGCGCCCTCGTCCGACGGCAGGGTCTTCCAAAAGGCGACGGCCTGTTCCCAGGCACCGCCCTTGGGCGCCATGGGGCGGCCCATCAGGTACTCGAAGGTGGTCTCGTCCGGCGCCACCAAACCGGCCCGAGCGCCGCCCTCGATGGTCATGTTGCAGACCGTCATGCGCCCTTCCATGGAAAGCTCGCGGATCGCCTGGCCGGCGTACTCGATGACGTAGCCGGTGCCGCCGGCGGTGCCGATTTTTCCAATCAAGGCCAGGATCAGGTCCTTGGCCGTGCAGCCGGCGGGCAGGGCCCCCTCGACGGTGATGCGCATGTTCTTGAGGGGCGACTGCAAAAGCGTCTGCGTCGCCAGCACGTGTTCGACCTCGGAGGTGCCGATGCCGAAGGCGAGCGCCCCGAAGGCACCGTGGGTCGCCGTGTGGGAATCGCCGCAGACGATGGTGGTGCCGGGCAGCGTGAAGGCCTGTTCCGGGCCGATGATGTGGACCACGCCCTGGCGGATGTCGTTGATGTCGAACAACGGCACGCCGAAGTCGGCACAGTTCTTCTGCAGGGCCTCGACCTGGATGCGGCTCTCCTCGTTTTCGATGGGGCCGCTGCGGTCCTGGGTCGACACGTTATGGTCGGGCACGGCCAGCGTCGCATCGGGGCGGCGGACCTGGCGGCCGCTGGTGCGCAGGCCCTCGAAGGCCTGCGGGCTGGTCACTTCATGGACGAGATGGCGGTCGATGTACAAGAGGCAGGTGCCGTCCTCCTGGACGTCGACCAGATGGTTCTGCCAGATCTTGTCAAACAGGGTCTGTGGGCCCGACATGGTTCCTCCCAAACGATACGGCCAAACGAAGCGGGGTCCCGCGCCTTATGGATATTGGCGGCGGGTCACGGTCTGTCCAGGGCCGGCGAATGGGCCGGCCCCGGTCAAAGGCTTATTCCTCGCCGCTGTCCTCGGCCGGCGCCGCTTCGGCTTTCGACTTTTTGCCCTTGCCGCCGGCCTTCTTAACCTCGGCGGCGACGCGCTTCTCTTCGGCTACGATCTTGGCCGCGAAACCGTCGGTCTTCTCGGCGATGCGCGCCGACTTACCGGTGCGGCCACGCAGATAGTAAAGCTTCGCCCGGCGAACATCACCGCGGCGTACCACGTCGATGCTGTCGATGGCCGGCGAGTAGAGCGGGAAAACACGCTCCACACCCTCGCCATAGCTCAGCTTGCGGACCGTGAAGGCCGAGTTGATCCCGGCGTTCTTGCGGCCGATGCAGACCCCCTCGAAAGCCTGAATACGCTCGCGTTCGCCCTCGACGACACGGACGTTGACACGCAGCGTGTCACCCGGTGCGAAACTCGGCACCTTGCCGTCGGCTTCCAGTTTTTCGATCTGTTCCTGATCCAGTTGGTCGATCACATTCATCGTTCTGTTCCTTCGTCCTACTCGTTCTTGCCCGCGCCGCTCGGCGACAGGGCCAATTCAATTCGTTTCGGCCGTCACCCGGCCCGTTTCTCGTAACGGCGCCATAGATCGGGGCGCCGCTCCTTCGTAATCCGTTCCGCCTCGGCCCGACGCCAGGCGTTGATCTTCTCGTGGTGCCCGGACACCAATACCTCCGGCACCGGGCGGTCCCGCCAAACCTGGGGCCGCGTATAGTGGGGAAATTCCAGCAATCCCCGTTCAAAACTCTCCTCGGCCAAACTTTCGTCACTGCCGACGACACCCGGCAACAGCCGCACACAGGCATCGATCAGCGCCAGGGCCGCCGGTTCGCCGCCCGACAGGACGAAATCGCCGAGGCTGATCTCCTCCAATTCATGGGCGTCCAAAACCCGTTGATCGAGGCCCTCGAACCGTCCGCAGAGCGCCACCAAACCGGGGCCTTCGACCAGCTCGCGGACCCGGCCTTGATCGAGCGGGCGGCCGCGCGGGCTCAGGTAGACAAAGGGAAGGTTCTCGGCCTTTTCCCGGACCGACCCGATCGCTGCGTCGACGACATCGGGCCGCATCACCATCCCCGGACCGCCGCCGAAGGGCGCATCGTCCACGGAGCGGTGTTTATCGCTCGCAAAGTCACGAATGTCCACCGTTTCCAAAGACCACAGGCCGTCCGCCAGCCCCTGTCCAGCCAGGCTCACACCGAGCGGTCCCGGAAACATCTCCGGAAACAGCGTCAGCACGCAGGCCCGCCAGGGGGTCGGTTTTTCGGCCAGTGGGTTCATTCCGGTCGTTTCCTAACTTCCCTTTGCTTCCTCGTCCGGCGGTTCCATCAAGCCTGGCGGTGGATCGATCACGACCTTACCGCCCCGGACATCGACGACGGGAACCGCTTCCGCCGTAAACGGGACCAACAGGCCCCCCTTGATTTCGCCGACGACCTCCAGGAAATCGCCGGCCCCGAAATTCTGCACCGCCTCGATCCGTCCGAGGGCCGTGCCGTCCACATGTTCCGCCGCCAGACCAATCAGGTCCCAGAGGTAGAACTCGTCCTCTTCGGCCTCCGGCAACGCGTGGCGCGGCACATATAGCTTGGTCCCTTTCAGGGCTTCCGCCGCCGTGCGGTCGCCGATCCCGTCCACACGAACCACCAACTGGTCCTTGGCCCGACCGACGATGCGGATCGAATACCGCGTCTCGCCCTTCTCGTCGAACAGATCGCCGTAGCTGGCGATGGCTTCCGGGTCACCGGTGAAGCTCTTGATCCGGACATCACCCTTGATGCCGCGGGCGCCGGAAACAACGCCGACACACACGAGACCCGGATCACCGCCATCACCCGCCATCGCCGGTCACCGAACCGGGGGTCAGCCCGCTTCCTTTTTCTCCTCTTCGGCCGGCGCCTCTTCGGCCGGAGCTTCCTCTGCGGCTGCTTCCTCCGCCGGAGCTTCGTCCGCCGCGGCTTCCTCCGCCGGCGCTTCTTCGGCGGCTGCTTCCTGAGCCGGAGCTTCTTCGGTCGGAGCCTCTTCCGCAGCAGCTTCCTCTGCCGGAGCCTCCTCTACAGCGGTCTCCTCGGCCGGCGCTTCCTCGGCAGCCTGTTCAGCGGTGGGTTCTGCAGCGGGTTCTGCAGCGGCTTCAGCAGCCTCCTTGGCCTTCTCTTCCTTCTCGGCCAGACGTTCCAGAGCCTTGGCTTTCGGCTTGTCCTTCTTGGTCTGGTTTTGCGGGATCGCCGGTTTTTCCATCAGGCCGGCATCACCGAGGAAGCGGGCGACGCGGTCGGTCGGCTTGACGCCGCATCCGAGCCAGTACCTGATCCGCTCCTCTTTCATGATGAGGCGCTCCGGGTGTTCCTTCGGCACCATCGGGTTGTAGGTGCCGACCCGTTCGATGAAGCGGCCGTCACGCGGGCTCCGCGAGTCGGCAATGACGATCCGGTAAAACGGGCGTTTTTTGGCTCCGCCCCGGGACAAACGCATTTTCAGAGACATGTCGGAATTCGATCCTTTCGTCGTTTCGATTTCATACCTGGTTCATTGTGCATTCAACGGATACCGGGCGGCATCATGCCGGGCGGCAGACCGCCACCCCGCAACAGGCCTTTTTTGCCCATCTTTCCGGCTTTCTTCATCATCGTGCTCATCTGCTTGAACTGTTTGAGCACACGGTTCACTTCCGGCACCGAAGTGCCCGATCCGGCGGCGATGCGCCGTCGGCGCGAACCGTTGAGAACTTTCGGGTTGCGCCTTTCGGCCGGCGTCATCGACAGAATGATCGCCTCCTGGCGGGCGATCAGCTTGTCGTCGAGATTGGCTTCGGCGATCTGGTTCTTCACTTTTTGCGCGCCGGGGAACATGCCGAGAAGGCCCTCGAGGCTGCCCATCTTGCGAATCTGCGAAAGCTGCTCGGCCATATCTTCGAGCGTGAACTGGCCTTTCATCAGCTTCTTGGCCATGCGCTCGGCGTCTTCCTGCTCGACCACCTCGGCCGCTTTCTCAACGAGGCCGACGACATCACCCATGCCGAGTATGGAGCCGGCGATGCGGTCGGCCTGGAATCCTTCCAGGGCCTCCATCTTTTCGCCGGTGCCGAGGAACTTGATCGGCGCGCCGGTCACCGAGCGCATGGAGAGCGCAGCACCACCGTGCGCATCGCCGTCGACCCGGGTCAGCACGATACCGGTGACGCCGACCTTCTCGTTGAACTCACGGGCGACGTTGACGGCGTCCTGGCCGGTCATGGCGTCGCTGACCAGCAGCGTCTCCACCGGTTTGGCTACGTCGCGGACTTGAGCCACCTCGGCCATCAATTCCTGGTCGATGTGCAGGCGCCCGGCGGTGTCGAGGATGACCACGTCGGCGCCTTCCCGGCGCCCGGTCTCCATGGCGCGCTTGGCGATGGCGATCGGTTGCTCGCCGAGAACAGGGGCCATGGTCTTGACGCCGGTTTGCTCGCCGAGCGTCAGCAATTGCTGCTGGGCGGCCGGGCGGTAGACGTCGAGCGACGCCATCAGGACGTTCTTCTTTTCGCGCTTGGTGAGCCTGAGGCCAAGCTTGGCGCTGGTCGTCGTCTTACCGGAACCCTGCAAACCGACCATGAGGATGGTGACCGGCGGGTTGCCGCCAAGGTTAATGTCCGTGCCTTCCGTGCCAAGCATGGCAATCAGCTCGTCGTGGACGACCTTGACCACCATCTGGCCCGGCGTCACCGAGCGGATGACATCCTGACCGACGGCCTTTTCCTTGACGGCGGCGATGAAGTCCTTAACCACGGGGAGCGCGACGTCGGCTTCGAGAAGGGCGACACGCACCTCACGCAGAGCCTCCTCGACATCCGCCTCTTTCAGCGCGCCGCGCTTCTTGAGCTTGTCGAAGATTCCACTCAGGCGATCAGTCAGGTTGTCAAACATGCCATCCGGCCTCTATTTCCGGTCAAGTCCGGCTCAACGTCGAAGGCGCCAGTGCGCGAAACTCGCGGACTGGCGGCGCCCCTCGGGGCGCAGGGTTTTCTCTTTCCCCTGAATTCGGGGCGCAATCTATTGATCCGGCAGGACTAAGTCAACCGGTTTGGCGCCGCCTTCGGGACCTCTTGACGGTCCAGCGGATCGGGCGTCAACTCCGGGCATGGACGGGAACAAACTCGATTACGAGACCATCGACGAAGCAGTGCGCCCCGCCGGTTTGATGAACCGCGGCGGATTCCACCACCAGCCCGGCGACGAACTGCCGCCGGGCACTGCAACTGTGATCTTGATCGGTAATGCAGGTTCCGACATGTGGCAGCATTTTTCCACCTCAGCGGAGGCAATAAACCCCAACCTGACCGATCCCCTCGATACCTGGACCCGGCGCGTCGTCGATGCCATTGCCAAGCGCTTCGATGCGACTACCGTCTATCCCTTTGACGGCCCGCCCTACCCACCCTTCCAGACCTGGGCGATGCATGCGGAAGCGGTCATCCAATCGCCGGTCGGGCCATTGATCCATCCGGATTACGGGCTTTGGCACGCCTACCGGGCGGCGCTCTGCTTCTCCGTTGCATTGGACCTACCCAGCCAACCCGACACCCCGGCCCCGTGTCGGTCTTGCGAGGACAAACCATGCCTCACGTCCTGTCCTGCCGACGTCTTCCGGAACGGCGGTTACGACGTCGCCGCCTGTACAGGACACATCGCCGGCGAGGACCGGGCTGGATGCATGAGCGCGGGCTGCGCCGCCCGGCGGGCCTGTCCGGTCGGAGCCAAATACACACACGGACCGGCGCAGGCCCGTTTCCACATGGAGAAATTCTTACAAAGCCACCGATAGCGGAACGGCGACGCAAGCGGTTACCCCTTATTTGAGTGGACTTCCCCCCTTTTGCGGCCATATTAAAGCCCGTTATGGACGTCATACCTTTCATAAAGATGCACGGGCTCGGCAACGACTTTGTTGTGGTCGATGACCGCGCGGCCGGTTACGGCCTGGGTGCGGCGGAAGCGCGCATCATTGGTGACCGCCGTACGGGTATCGGATTCGACCAGTTGCTGATCCTCGAGAAGCCGACGAACGGTCGAGCCGACGTCTTCATGCGCATCCGAAATCCGGACGGCAGCGAGGCCGAAGCCTGCGGCAACGGAACCCGTTGCGTCGCCGCCAAGGTCATGGAGGAGGTCGACACTGAAGCCGTGACTATCGAAACCATCGCCGGACTGTTGCCGGCGTGCATGGAAGCCGACGGGCGCGTCACCGTCGATATGGGCCGGGCCAACACCGATTGGGACGCCATCCCGTTGGCCCATGAAACGGACACGCTGATGGTCGACGTCGGAGCCGGTCCCTTGCAGGGCGCCACCGCCGTCAATATCGGCAACCCCCACGCGGTGTTTATCGTCGGCGACGCCGAGGCCGTGCCGCTGGAAGACCTGGGACCGCAGTTGGAACACGACCCGATGTTCCCGGAACGGGCCAATATCGAAGCGGCGACCGTCATCGGTGCCAACCGCCTGCGCATGCGGGTTTGGGAACGCGGCGCCGGCATCACCCGGGCCTGCGGGTCGGGGGCTTGCGCCACCGCCGTCGCCGCCCATCGCCGCGGCCTCACCGACCGCATCGTCGACATCGAACTGGACGGCGGCCGATTGAGCATCGAATGGCGTGAAGAGGACTCGCACGTCCTGATGACAGGGCCCGTCGCCGTCAGTTTCCACGGGCACATCGATGGGTCGCTGTTCGCCGGACTCAAACGGACCTGAACCGATGGCGGACCCGCAAATCATCACCCTCGGGTGCCGGCTCAACACTTTCGAATCGGAAATCATCCGGGGCGCCTGCGCCGACGTCGGCCTTGCCGACGCTGTCGTCATCAACACTTGTACGGTAACCGCCGAGGCCGAGCGCCAGGCCCGCCAAACCATCCGCCGGGCCCGGCGCGACAATCCGGGCGCCCGGGTGATCGTCACCGGTTGCGCCGCGCAGATGGACCCGGACCGCTTCGCCGCCATGCCAGAAGTCGACCACGTGTTCGGCAACGAGGAAAAGCTGGACCGGGAGTCCTATGCCAATCTGGTCAACGGGCCCGCCGTCGCCGTTTCCGACATCATGGCCGTGCGCGAAACGGCGCCGCATTTGGTTGCCGGTTTCGATGGTCGGACGCGGGCCTTCGTGCAGGTTCAACAAGGCTGCGATCACCGTTGTACTTTCTGCATCATTCCGTTTGCCCGCGGCAACCACCGGTCCGTTGGCATGGGCGCCGTCACCGAACAGGTCCGCGCCTTGATCGATGGTGGTTACCGCGAGGTCGTGTTGACCGGCGTCGACATCAGTTCCTATGGCGCCGACCTCCCCGGCCAACCGAGACTGGGTGACCTGGTCCGCCGGTTGCTGGACACGGTCCCGGACTTGGAACGCTTGCGCTTGAGCTCTATCGACCCGGCGACCGTCGACGACGCGTTGATCGAGACCCTCGGCGACGATCCCCGGTTCATGCCGCATATCCACCTGAGCCTGCAGGCCATGGAGGACACCATCCTCAAACGCATGAAGCGCCGCCACTCCACGGCCGACGTCATGCGCTTGGCCGAACGTTTTCGCCAAGCCCGGCCGGACGTCGTTTTCGGGGCTGACCTGATCGCCGGTTTCCCGACCGAGACGGACGCCATGTTCGAGACGACGCTGGCCAACATACGCCAACTCGACGTACCGCACCTGCATGTCTTCCCCTATTCGGAAAGACCCGGCACGCCGGCGGCGCGCATGCCGAAGGTCGAAAAACAGGTCCGCAAGGAACGCGCTGCCCGTCTGAGAACGCTCGGTGACGCGACGCTATCGCGGTGCTTAGAAGAAAAGACCGGATCCGCAATTCACGTACTCGTCGAAAAACCAGGCTCGGGCTTAAGCGAACACTTCCTGCCCGCCGCGCTCGAAGGTGAGGCCCCTGCCGGCGCAATCGTTGCCGCACGGGTCAACGGCACCGACGGCGGCCGCCTCTTGGCATTGGTCGGCCCATGAGCGACGAGGTGAAAACCGGTTGGCTGGGCCGACTCAAGGCCGGACTGGCGCGGTCTTCGCAGAAGATCACCAGCGGCATCACTGACGTCTTCACCAAGCGAAAGCTCGACGATGCGGCTCTCGAGGAACTGGAGGAAATCCTGATCCAGGGCGACCTTGGTGTGGCGACAGCGGCCAGGCTCTCAGGGTCGCTGGCTAAGACCCGCTTCGACCAGGAGGTCGACCCGGACGAGGTCAAGGGCGCTTTGGCCGAGGAGGTGTCGACAATCCTGGAACCGGTGGCCAAGCCGTTGATCGTCGACGCGTCCAGGAAACCGCATGTGGTTCTCGTCTGTGGCGTCAACGGCAGCGGCAAGACGACGACCATCGGCAAGTTGGCCAAACAATTCCGCGATGAGGGGCGCAGCGTTTTGCTCGCCGCCGGGGATACGTTCCGGGCCGCCGCCGTCGAACAATTGCAGATCTGGGGCGAACGTTCCGGCGTTCCGGTGCTGGCCCGGGAGACCGGAGCTGACGCCGCCGGTCTCGCCTTCGACGCCCTGAAACAGGCGCAAACGGAGAGCATCGACGTGTTGATGATCGACACCGCCGGGCGCTTGCAGAACCGCAAGGACCTGATGGCGGAGTTGGAGAAGATCATCCGCGTATTGAAGAAACTCGACGAAACGGCACCCCACGACGTTCTGCTGGTCATGGACGCAACCATCGGCCAGAACGCCCACAGCCAGGTGGAAACCTTCAAGGACATGGTCGACGTGTCGGGACTGGTCCTGACCAAGCTCGACGGTTCCGCCAAGGGCGGCGTCGTCGTGGCGCTCGCTGACAAGTTCGGCATTCCCGTGCACGCGGTCGGCGTCGGCGAGGGCATCGACGATCTCAGGCCTTTCGAAGCACGGGCCTTCGCGCGTTCGCTGATGGGCCTCGAAGCGATCGGTTGACCCTGCGGACAGGTACAGCAGTATTTTCCCGTTTTGCCCGGAGCGTTCCCGGCGCGTAGAGTTTTGCGACCGCCGAACTGTGGCGGACGCTTGCAAAGTACCGACGGGCCGATCGCCTCATGCCGTTACAAATCCATCTCGCTTTGCTGGTCCTGCTCGCCGCCATCGTTCATGCATCCTGGAACGCGGTCGTCAAATCGTCAGGCGACCGCTTTTTGACCTTCACGGTCATTGCCTTCACGGGAACCGTCATCGGAGCCTTTGCCGCCTTCTTCGTGCCGCTTCCGGCGCCAAATGTCTGGCCCTACCTGATCCTGTCGGCCGCAATCCATAACGTCTATTACGTCACTTTGCTGTTCGGTTACCGCTATGGCGATCTCAACGAGGTCTATCCCCTGGCCCGGGGGTCCTCACCACTGATCGTCCTGCTCCTGGCAGCCATCTTCGCGGCCGAGGTCCCTGAGCCAATGGCACTCGCCGGCGTCGCCTTGGTGTCGGCCGGCATCATCAGCCTGGCTTTCGCCGGCGGTCGCCTGACTCGGGCCCGCATGAGACCGATCGGGTTGGCCCTGACGACGGGGTTGCTGACCGCGTGCTATACGGTCGTCGATGGCCTCGGCATGAGGGTGTCGACAAGCCCCTGGCCCTATATCGTCTGGTTGAACCTTCTTGAGGGAATACCGTTTGCGATATGGGCGCTCATGTTCCGCGCCCGGGATTTGCCTGAGTTTCTCGCCGTACGCTGGAAATCGGGGGTCGCCGGCGGGTGCCTCGTACTCCTCTCCTACGCACTCATCCTCTTTGCCCTCAGCCAGGGCGCCATGGCCCACGTATCGGCGCTTAGGGAAACCTCGGTATTGTTTGCTGCGGTCATCGGTGCCGTTATCCTCAAAGAGGGTTTCGGCATCTATCGAATCGTTGCGGCCGGCATCATCGGTACTGGCGTCATCCTCATGCAGGTCGGCGGGTAAACGATGAAACCGAGCGTCGGATCCTGGGTCTATCTGACCACCGCCGCATTTGCGATCGTCAATGGCCTCTATCCTCTGGTTTGGCTGGAATACACGGCTTCGGCACTGATCGTCTTTTTTATTGCCATCGAATTCCGATCGGTACCGATCAATCAGAAGATCGCCGGCCTGGTTCTCATTGGTGGCGGCGGCGGCTGGTCCGTGGCGATCGACGGTGTCGCACGCTCACAGAAGTTCCTTTTGCTGTTTTTCGCCGTGTCCTGGCTGCAGATCCCGGTGCGCGAAAGCCCCGCCCTGAAGGCCATCGGCCGCACGATCGTCTCGCAACCGCCGGGCCGGCGGTATCTCTTTCTGTCCACCGGCGTTCATCTGCTCGGCTCGACCCTCAATCTGGCTGGCCTCAGCCTGCTTGCGGGGATGGTCGAACGTCAAACCGACCCGGTGCTCAAGCGACGCCTGACATCGGCCCTGATGCAGGGGTTCACCAGTGCATCAGCGTGGTCACCTTTTTACGTGAGCATCGTGGTCATACTGACGGTGATGCCGGACCTGACTTTGTTCGCCGTCGTTCTTCCTGGTCTCTTGACGGCGGTCGGTATTCTCGTGAGCGGTTACATATTCGACCGCATGACGCGCAAACCCAGGGGAGTCCAGGAGGCGCGGCAACCGCCGGTGCCGCTGCCGAGGAACCGGCGCGGATCGCTGGCATTCATCCCTCTTTCATTGGTTGGCCTTATCGTGACGCTCCATGAAGGGGTCGGCATATCCATCCCCGCCGCCCTCGGTACGGTTGCGCCGCTGTACGCCCTTGTCTGGTACGGCATCATTGGCGGCAACGCCGCCAACTGGTTGCCACGGTCGCGCGACCTTGCGACGCGTGTGCTCGGGGTGTTGCCGACCATGCGGAGCGAAATCCTGGTCTTCGTCGGCGCCTATATCTTCGGTACGGGTATCGCCGGCATCATTCCGGGCGATCTGGTGGCCGGTGTCCTCGACCGGATGCTGCCGTGGATTGATCTTCGGCTGATCGTCCTGATTTTCACGGTCAATCTCCTTGGTATGGCCGGCCTGCATCCGGTGGTGACCGTGATCCTCGCCGTACAAGTTTTACCGCCCGAGGTGATCGGATTGCGCGATTGGGTGTTCGCCGCCGCCTTGATGGCGACCTGGGGGCTGAGCACGACCGTCTCACCCTACTCGGCGACCACCCTTTTCATGGCGCGGGTCAGCGGTGTTTCCAACTACACCATCGCTTGGCGCTGGAATCCACCGGCCATCTTCTTCGCGACATTGGTGGTTTGCGCCCTTCTCGTTACCGTCCGCCATCTGACGCTGTAGCGTTCTCGATAAGTGCGGCAAAGTTGGCCCCTGTTCGTTTTGAATTAGGGGATGACAAGTGCGCTCGGATATAATAGATGTCTTATTGGATTAGGTAACGTATCCATTAATAACCTTACAGGGGGTTTTACAATGAGGAAGACATTTGTAGCGGCCGCCGTCTCGGCGGCCTTGGTTGTCGGCATGGGCGGTCAACAAGCCCAAGCCGAAAAAGTGAAGTGGAAAATGCCGTCCACCTTCCCGGGCAAGCTCATTCAGTTGGGCCAAGCCGGCAAGAGGCTTCAGAAAACCTTGAAAGAGGTTTCTGGCGGCGAGATCGAGATGAAGTTCTTCGAGCCAAAAGCCATCGTGCCGCCGCTCGAGATTTTCGATGCCGTTTCCAGCGGTTCCGTCGATGCCGGCTGGTCCTTGTCCGGTTACTGGCAGGGCAAAGAACCGGCGCTCGGCCTATTCGCGGCCGTTCCCTTCGGCCCCGCCGCTGGCGAGTACCTCGCCTGGATGTGGTACGGCGGCGGCGAAGACATGGTGAACGAGATTTATCACAAGTATAATCTGCATTCGCTTGTCTGCGGCGTCATCGCGCCGGAAGCGTCCGGCTGGTTCCGCAAGGAGATCAAGGGCGTCGGAGACCTCAAGGGCCTGAAGATGCGTTTCTTCGGTCTCGGCGCCAAGGTTATGCAGAAGCTCGGTGTCGAAACCCAGCTGCTCGCCGGTGGCGACATCTATCCGGCGCTTGAGCGCGGCACCATCGACGCCACCGAGTTCTCGATGCCGGCCATCGACCTCAACCTCGGCTTCTACCAGATCGCCAAGCACTACTATTTCCCCGGCTGGCACCAGCAGTCGACGTTGCAGGAACTGCTCATGAACAAGGCGAAGTGGGATGCACTGTCGGACAAGCACAAGGCGATCATCCAAACCGCCTGCAAAGCCAACGTTGCCAACCAGTTCGCCGAGGGTGAAGCGATTCAGGGCAAGGCGCTGGCGACCCTGAAGTCGAAGGGCGTAACGATCCACAAATGGGATCCCGACATCATTGCCACGCTTCGGAAGACATGGAACGAAGTGGCCGCCGAAGAAGCTGCCAAGGACGCCAAGTTCAAGGAAGTCTGGGACAACTTGAACGCGTTCCGCAAAGAATACTCCCTATGGTCGGATCTCGGATACCTGAAATAGTTTGAATTCCGACCTTCCATAATGACTCCCGAGGGCTGTTCTCCGGCCCTCGGGATTTTTTCACTTTCAAGTAAATGTAACTGGTTGATTCTTTTGTGGGCATAGTCCGCCCCGCAATGCAGAATGGCCGCCAATAAACAGGGAAAGCGCTCAAACGGGGAGGCTCAATGAACAATCCCGAATCGCGCGCTGGTGAACAATGGGAGCCGGAAGGGCTCCTCAAGGTCAGCGCCGCCATCGACCGATTTCTGGAGATGGTCGCCCGTGTTGCTGCCTGGTTCGGCGTCATCATCGTCTTCACTGTCGTTTATGACGTCGTGACGCGGTACTTCGGTGTCCCTCGCGGCTTCGGCATCAACGCCACCGAGCTTCAGGAATCCGAATACTGGATGCACACCATCCTGTTTTCGTTCGTGATCGGGTACGCTTACACGCGTCAATCCCACGTTCGCATCGATCTCGTCCGCGAGCGGTTGCCGCAGAAATACAAATTCCTGATCGAAATGATCGGCTGCGCATTCTTCGTTCTGCCCTATTGCGTAATCGCGACCTATTACTTGTCGATCTATACCTATGCGTCCTTCGAGTCGGGTGAATTCTCGAAGTCGGTCATCGGGCTTCGCAACATTTGGATCCTCAAATCCTTCCTGGTGTGCCTATTCATCCTGCTGGCCTGCGCCGGCGTGTCGCAATTGATCAAAAGCACTTATGGCTTTTTGGGGCGCCTGCCGGATGACCTCGCCAAGAAAACAGTCGGCGGGGACCTGTAATAATGGAGCTATCCGAAGCACTCCCGCTCTTGATGTTCGCAGCCCTCGCGCTGCTTCTGTTCTCCGGCTTCCCAGTCGCCTTCGTCTTGGGCGGCGTCGGCCTTGGGTTCGGCTTCATCGGCATCACCACCGGCGATTTCTCGATGATCCAATTCGGTGCGGTACCGTCCAGACTGTTCGGCGGCATCGCCGAAAGCTTAATCCTGACCGCCATCCCAATGTTCATCCTCATGGGCACCGTGCTCGAGCGGTCGGGGGCCGCCCGAGACCTGCTCAATTGCCTGCAGGTCCTGCTCAAACGGATTCCGGGCGGGTTGGCGCTCTCGGTCACCCTGATGGGCACGATCATGGCGGCGACCACCGGCATCATCGGTGCGTCCGTCGTAATGATGACGCTCCTGTCACTGCCGGTGATGATGGAGCGCCGGTATAACCGAGCGCTCGCCACCGGTACGATCGCCGCGTCGGGGACGCTCGGCATTCTCATTCCGCCGTCGATCATGCTGGTCATCATGCCCGATCTGCTGGCCAAGTCGGTCGGCAATATGTTCATGGCCGCCGTTTTCCCAGGGCTCATTTTATCGGGTCTCTATTTCGTCTATCTGATTATCCGCTGCATGAGCAATCCGTCGTTGGCGCCGATCCCAAGCGGCGATTTCGGTCCGAAGACCCTCGGCGGCATCCTCAACATGGTGGTCCGCAGTTTCATCCCGCCGGTATTCCTGATCTTCCTTGTCCTGGGCTCGATCCTTTTGGGCTGGGCGACGCCGACGGAAGCGGCCGGCGTCGGCGCTGCCGGTGCCATTCTCATCGCGCTCATCAACTTCGTGTTGCTGCCGGCCCTCGGCATCAAGGAGGTCCACTTCGGCGGCGAGCTATCCCACGGCGTCGAGGGCGAACACGACGGATTGACCGTCAGGGACAACCTGAAGAGCTTCGGCAAGATGATGCGCGACGCGGTGATGAGCACGGCGCTGACCAACGCCATGATCTTCGGCATCTTCGTCGGCGCCACGATCTTCAGTTTCGTCTTCCGCTCCTTGGGTGGCGACGACATCGTCATCGAGTTCGTCGAGGCCCTCGGCCTCGGTTCCTGGGGCCTGTTGTTCCTGATCATGGGGATCGTCTTCCTGCTCGGCTTCTTCTTCGACTGGATCGAAATCACCCTGATCGTGCTGCCGGTATTCACGCCGATCATCGAACTGCTCGATTTCGGCGCCCATGTGGATCAATTCGAAGTGGTCTATTGGTTCGCCATCCTGATGGCGGTCAACCTGCAGACCAGTTTCCTGACGCCACCCTTCGGGTTCGCGCTGTTCTATTTGAAGGCCGTGGCGCCACCGGGGGTCAGACTGCAAGACATCTATCTGGGCATCATCCCATTCGTGCTGCTGCAGCTTGTCGGCCTTAGTCTGGTCATGGCGTTCCCGGACATCGCTCTGTGGCTGCCCCGAACCATGCTGAACTGACGTGGGCACCGCCGCCGACGGGGCTACTTCGTGCTTTCCAGTGCTTCGGCGAGGTTCGCGGCAGCCGGTCCCTGGCCGCGCGCATCGGCTTCATCCTTGAGGGCCTGCAGCCCCGCCGCCAACCCGACGTCCCGTGACCCCCGCCCGACTTCAGCGAGAGCGCGGCACCGGGCGATATGGAAGTCGGCCCAGGGAACCGGTTCCGCCGAACACTCCTCAGTCAACCGTTCGGCAAATCCATCGACGGCGTCCCAATCCCCGAAGCGAAGCATCGCGCTCATGGCATCATGCAGGAACCAGATCGGGTTGTGGAACGGGCCGCGCTTTTCGAGCAACCTGATCCCCTCGTCCAGGCTATCCCGGGCGGCGTTCTCACCCGCCACAGCCGCCAGCGCACCCAGCACCATCGGCCCTGTATAGACCATTCCGTCACTTCGGCTCTCGCTGACGGCCTCACGCGCCATTTCGAGCGCCGCTTTTCGATCTCCCGTCGCGAAACGGACCTTGGCCAGAAAACAGAGATACATCGGAATATAGCGTTGAGCCCCCAGGTCACGGGCAATGGCGAGTCCCGCCTCGAGGCTTTCACCGGCTTCGCGCCAACGCCCCAATTCCATCAGCGGTTTGGCCAGGCAACTCCCGTTGGCGACCATTTCGACCCTTTTCATCCCGGCTTCCGCAGCCCGTTCGGCGGCTTGCGAACAATCGGCCACGGATTCTCCAAAGGCATTGAGATAGAACCGCATATGACCGCGAAGTGGCAAATTGGTGATTTCGAATTCGGCGTATCCTTTGTCGCGGCACAAACCGACACAACGATCATAGCAGATGGAGTGGATGGCTCCCGCTCCCGGCATCGCAATGTGCCAAAGTGTGGATTCCATCAAGGACCACGAGCAAGAGGAGCCATCCGCCATGCAAGTTACCACCGTCGGCCTCGATCTG
>Ga0056114_1000213_pt1 | contig 17414 bp, 9 predicted proteins | sample WorMetHERISLAND1_FD_77005 | JGI IMG/M metagenome (GOLD analysis project Ga0056114, IMG submission 77005) | Marine gutless worms symbiont microbial communities from Max Planck institute for Marine Microbiology, Germany - Olavius loisae HERON... ...
AGACGACGACTGCAGTCCGGTACGGGTCAGTTGCGGTTAATAGTCACACCCCTTCAGTCAAACCGTTCACGAGAACTATTTTGACTCTTCATGTGGCTTGCATACATATATAAATATAAAACTTTCTTGTTAAAGTTCGTGTACAAACATTAACTGCGCAAAACCTTCAGCAACCTGCCAAGCCCACTGGTTTGTTTATACCACTTGACCTCATGACCCGTGACGTCATAGTGGGCGGAGTCTAGTTTACTAAGTGGCTTATTGTTTTATGTCATTATTGTGATGATAATTCTGACGTTTAAGTTGTGTTAATGGATGCGTGTGGTGTCAAAACTCCATGAATTCTGTATATTGAGTCTTGGCTATATATAATTACATAATATAAATAGGTACAAATAAGGCCATGTTTTTAAAACCAGAAAACCACTTTGCAGTAATATTGCAGTAGCCATTGCATTTTTTGTAGTTGGATCCTCCGCCAGAGTACATAGCGTATCGACAGCAAATGTGGGAAAAACTGAAGAAGGAATATGACGACTGGGTTAATGGCCAGGCTCCGCAATCAATTCATGTTACGTTACCTGATGGCAAAGTTGTCGAGGGTCTGTCATGGCGTACTACACCTTATGAAATAGCAAAAACTATCAGGTTGGTTTAATGTAGACTGAATTATGTAGACTGAATTATGGTAGTATAAAACTGTACTCCAGTTCTAAACCATTTGCTTAGTTCAACCATGTTGAAGGCTTTGTCAGTATTGCTTAGTGATGTATGTGTAACTGACATGCATTTGTGAATAATATTCCTGCATACAAACTGCGATCATCTGAGTTTCCAGTAATTTAGAGGCACTTTTTCCGCATATTTATTAAGGATGACAGAAGAACTTGGTTAGTTGCATTACAGAGTTAGTTTGTGATCTGCTGTTGTTGAAATTTTTATCTAGTGTTAATTTTTACAGCAGACAGGAACGTGGTTGTATACCATGGACGCTAGTGGTGATTTGACACAGAAAGTGACGATGAATGATGTTGTTCTCTGTTACAGTCAGGGTCTTGCAGACAACTGTGTCATAGCGAAAGTGAATGGTGAAGTTTGGGATCTTGATCGCCCACTTGAAACTGACTGTGATCTTCGCCTGCTCAAGTTTGACGACCCTGACGGTCTGTCAGTCTGCTGCACGCTGTGCTGATTGTTAGAGACGTTTGCTTTGCATTCATGTGACTGTTGTGTCTTCCTGTTGCAGTGAATCTCGTAAACAAATTCAAAATTCTGTGAATTAATGAGCTATTAGCAATTGTGGCAAAAAATAATAAATACGGGATTATGTGGATCTCAGAAGTCAAAAGTGTGGCGTTCCTGTGGTCCTAAATTCAGTCTTACACCAGCTATGATGCCTTTTATTCAGAATTCTTCTGTATTATGCACCAAACCAGCTTTACCTGGACAGTGTTTGGAAGATGAGTGAATAGAGTGATAAAGATATGTATGTATATATGATATTTAGTGGAATACAGCACAATAGACTCAGTGTACATGTGCGTGTATATTGATAGGCCAGTATGTCTTCTGGCATTCCAGTGCACACATCCTTGGTGAAGCAATGGAGCGACATTATGGAGGTCACCTGTGCTATGGTCCTCCTGTCGATGAAGGATTCTACTATGATATGTTCTTGGACGAAAGGTCAGTGTCTCTGCCAAACTTTGTGATGGTATTTCTCACAAATTTTTGTAAGTAATTTTTTGTTATGCTATAATTTTTGAGTTAATTCAGTTATGTTTTATAGATATTTTTATATTTTGTTATTTACCGTGTGGTACGTGATGGTTTTCAGTTGAAGTTGCATTTCCAAGCCTTGTTGTTTATGTTCATAGATGCCAGGCTGTCTTCACAATAATCTTCAGCAAATTGTGACACAGTAATGTCATATGTTCACATGTTGGCTGATTAGCTGTAACTGTAACTCGGCCGGCATTATTGAGACACTAAAGCATTATTGTCTGTTTGACACTAACATTGATGTTCTCAGTCAATCTTGTTGGTTTCAGCAGGTAATAAACATGGTCAGACCATTGACAGTTGTCAATGCATGTGAACAGCTTGTTGAATTGTGTTTAACATCATACACCCAGCAGTGGGCAACGTACGAGATTGAATAAATGGTTTAATGGCTGACAGTTACTTTGCTGTTGGTATCAGTGTTTGCTGATGATGTTAATTTGTGTGACTTGAGCTTGTATACATTGTGCTTTGTAATGTATGCCAGTGTAAACAAATCATCTACGAAAAATTTTATGTCTTTGGAATTACATGAATAGTAGTTTTTTGGATCAGATGTACAATTGTTTACTGAGAAGTATTTAGGCCGCATATGCAGTACATTTCAGTACAGTATTTGGTTTTATTAAAACAGTGAATAGGTTTGTAACCAGAAGAGTTGTCCTGATTTCCTGGGAAAGGGCAAATTGCCAGTGAATTAACATGCATGGGATGTTGAATCGGGAATGTTAAGGCGACAGCTGAAGACTGCTTTGTTGACAAATTGGAATGATTTGCCACAAGAGTTGATTGATAAGACAATCTCATCATTTTGGAAGAGACTTTGATCATGTGTTGCTGCAGCTGGCAGACAAAATTTTGAATACTCTGTTTAAGTATCGACTGGGCAGATGACATTCGTCATTGAAACATTTGAATGAAATGTTTGATTCATTATTTGTAAACATTCACGGCATGACTTAGTGAACTTTATAGCTTAAACTGTTTTATTTATTGAAGAAGTCAGTTGTTTTAATGAAGTTTTTGAGATATCTTGTGCATGTGACAGTTTGGCTCAACTCATGTTTCTACTAATGATTATGTTTTGTTTTTCTACTCGATTGAAGTTTTTATTGGCACATTCTGTACAGTAAGCAGCAGAGTGTTGAATGGTTTTTCCTGTTATCACTGTTGCCATGAAGTGGACCTAAACTAAAAGGTTTGCCATGTCTGTTGAGACTGTATTGAGTGAGCTAGTGTGTTCTGATAGGTCAGTCACTCCACATGACTTTCCACAGCTTGACACGCTCGTGAAAAAGATCGTTGGTGAAAAGCAGCCTTTTGAGAGACTGGAAATGAAGAAAGAAGACCTTCTGAAGATGTTTGAGGTCTTTAGTCAAGCCATTGTCGGTCTTTAGATGAGTCATGTGTACGTCCAGCGATGCAATTCAGTAGTTTCATGGGAGAAAGAAAGTAATTTGCTATACTGACACTGTTGTCTGTGGACACTAAGTGCTGTCACAGTTCAGACTTCTGTCAAGATCTGAGAGACAGCTGGCCATAGCTGTACTTCTAATGTGCTAATTTCTTTAAGTATCGTATAACAAAATACCAATATCTCTGATGACTTTTTGCAGCATCTCATTTTATGGTTCACATAATGTTTGTCTTACCAGTGACCAAGAGCATGACCAAGAACCTTAAGTTAGTTCGTTAGGAACGTCAGTCTTGTTGCTTGGCAATGACTTGTAAGATGACTAACAGTTGAGTTATATGACACTGATAATTGTGTGACTGTCATATACCTTCAGTGTTTTGTGTTTATACGTATATTTATTGTCTTTTTTTGTTATTTGTGTAATGTATGTGTTCCTTCAGTACTTTGATACTGTTGGTTGGGTCTTTTGACCTGTAAAAACCGTTTCCCATATAACCTATACTGTGTTGGCGGGGACATAAAACACTGCTCAATCCATCAGCCGATATTGGTTAGAGGCATCCAGCCATCTAGAATTTGTAGAGTAGCTGTGAAATATTTGCTGATGATTGGGTGTCACTAGTTGAAGAAAATGGATATTTGTAGGAGATGAGTAGGATGTATCATGTGGCACACAGCTGTGTGTGACACAGATAACGTGAGCAGGATGTGTCGTAGGGTGTGATGCACGGTCATTGAGCGAGGTCAAGTTCCACTAAACGACCCGCTAAGAGAAGTGCTAAGCAGACCTACTTAGCCAAACTTTTAGTACTGACTTAAGTCGGTGCTGAGATAAGACTTTCGTCTTAGCAGGTTCACTTTACCCGCAAGTCACAGAATTGTGAGCAGTGCAGGCTGAAGAGTAGCTTGTAAATCGAGTATTGGTTCCGGGTGTGGTTACTAAGTAACAGGAATTCTTTTAAACTGTTTGACCTAAAACTGCATTATATAAAAATTGTCAATTTTGATAGATTGTCATTTGTTGGGCCTAGAATTATTACATAGGCGTAATTATTACTATACTAATTCAACAAATATTATATGCATGGTCTGCATTCAGCAGTGTACTCGCTACTACTCGGCTCGTTTGTATTATCGCTTTCGCTAGGCGGTGCTAGTAGTAAAAAATTTGTTTAATGCCCATATAAATATGAAAAAAAACTAAGGATAGTTTATTTACAAAAAACAATCTGTATTCACTCAACATGTCAAAAGCTAAGACCTAACTTGACCTCTGTTTGGTCTTAGACTGTACTTAAGCACTAGGACTTAAGACCAAAGGTCTATTATTTATCATTGGGAATTCCCAGCAAATCGCTTCCGAGTTCACCTTAAGTTTGGTCTTAGCAGGTTTCTTGACTTAAGTCCGGTCTTAGCACCTTGCTAAGACCCAAATTCGGTCTAAGAATATTCTTAGACCAAATCTCTGTCGCCAGGTCAAGTTCTGACTTAAGTCGGGTCTTGGACCGAATTTGGGTCTTAGCACTCCGCTTAGCGTGTCGCTTAGCGGAACTTGACCTGACTCGTTGTCTGATGCACACAGAGAAGGCTGAAGGTTTGTGTTGTTGAGTCATTGAAGTGACGTTGTGATTGTTGTTTGCAGCACAACAAATTCAAACAAAGAATCATTAATGAGAAAGTGGACACTCCGACGACCACTGTCTACAGGTGAGTGTGAGTCACTGCTGTCAGCTGTTCCTGTTCACAGACTGACAGACAGCTGTTGTGTGTGAGAGCGAGAGACTGTGTTTGTTGTGTAAATGTGTCTGTCTGTCTCAGCATTGTTGAGAGCATTCAGTGATTACGTGATGTGTTTGACTGTACAGATGTGGGCCACTGATTGACTTGTGCCGTGGACCACACGTTCGACACACTGGCAAGATTAAAGCAATGCAAGTTACTAAGGTTAACAAACTAGCAATTGTCGTTAATTAATAACGTTATAATAGTAGTTTGTTACTGTTAGGTCATATAAGCATTGTGCTATTGTGTACTGAATACAGGAAACTGTTGATCTCTATGACACAGTGTGTCTTGTAGAGAGTTAACCAGTCTGTCATGTCGCGTGTAGCTGTTGCTTCATGCTGGCCAGTACGTGTCATGAAAGTGAAATGGAAACAGACTGGAAGTGTTTGAGTGCCTCTGTGTAGTGCTTCACTGTGAATCATCGATGAGGTTACTGAGTTTGTCGGCTGTGGATGCAGAACTCGTCGACGTACTGGGAAGGCAAGTCAGACGCTGAGCGACTGCAACGAGTCTATGGCATCTCGTTTCCCGACACGAAACAGCTGAAAGAGTGGCAGAAAATACAAGAAGAAGCTTCGAAGCGTGATCACCGCAAGATTGGACGGGTTAGATGTGCTGTGTTCTGACAGACGAGTGTCATTGTATATATTGGTCGATGTATCATCAAATGTTTTGTTGTCATGTGTTCACATAATTAGATATACATTACTGTTATAGAGCTCTATGACGTCAGTGAATGATTGCTCATTGCCACTATACAGCTACACTAGGCCCCAGACTCACTGATTGAAGCTGCTGTTGATATTAGGTGATTTAGCTGGTAAAAGGTGTATTTGCTGAACTTGAACATGAATGAACTATTGCTGTGTAACTGAGTGTGAACTGAATGATCTGCTGACATTGCTGTGACTCTGTCTCTGACAGGATCAAGAGCTGTTCTTCTTTCATGAGTTGAGTCCTGGCAGCTGCTTCTTTCTGCCGAAAGGTGCACACATCTACAGCAAGCTCTGTGATCTCTTGCGGGTCAATATTTGCCTCCTTCATCTCTCACGTTGTCGTATCTGTAGTCAGGCATGAAATCTGCACTTTGCAGTGCGACTGTTATGGATTACATCGTGACGTCTGACAAAGGTTTAGCTATGAGAACTGAAGACATTGTTAGGAGCTGAACTTTGCCAAAGTTGTTTGCTTAAAATTTCCAACAAACAGTCGTGAAGACTTAATGACTAAACCTCAGGAGCATTGCATGCTGGCTTGAGTATGGTATTAAATCTATGCACAGAAACGTATGTGAATGTAATTAGTTGTAGAGTGAGTTGGGCATACAGAGCCTTTGATTAGACCACTTGTTTCCTTGGATTTGTAGTAGGCCTAACAGCTATGGATGTATTACAAAATGGATGCATTTACAGTGTAACTTTTACTGATTGTTGTTAGTATGTCGTTAACCTGTGTCTGTACAGTTACAATGGCCAGTTAATTTTTGTGATTTCTGTGTACATTTTAAACATGCAAAAATATGCACTTTCCCCAGCTGTGTGTGAAATTACCTAAGGTCACTTCATAGTTTGAGTAACAAACTACACTGGCGCACATTACAACATTACTGATGTATCGTGTGCCAAAGTGACAGTTTATGTGCTATCTGAGCCGTAGAAGTGAACTGATTCAGATATTCAACTGAATGATTCAGCATCCAGTGACCCTCGGCTTTCCTCTATCTAACATGACATGGGACCACACAGCTGTGTTAGCTCGGCTGTTTACATGAAATTGTATTGTATCATTATCGTTAGTTAGTCTGTTGGCTTTGCAGGCAGAGTATCGGAAACGAGGTTTCACTGAAGTGGTTTCGCCAAACCTGTACAACATCAAGTTGTGGCAGACATCTGGTCATTGGTCTCATTATGCAGTAGGTTTCAATCACTCCTTGTGCCATGTTGACACATACTTGCCGGCATGTGTCTAGTGATAGTCTGATCTGGAGAAGATTGTGTTCATTGCCTTCTTGTCGGTTTCTTCTGGTGTCATTCTGAAGTTGTAGTTCTGCCTTCAGTCCAGTGTTGTGTGAGGAACATCTGAGATGTCTTCGTTGTACAATGATCTCTCGTTGTTGTAGTCATGAAACCTCTGATATCACACAATGCTAGTTGAGTCACAGTACAGCTCTGATACTCAGTGATTATTTGGTAACTGATGTCAATGACTGAGTGAGTGAGTAACTGATAAAGTGGAGTTTATTTATTGAGTGAAATTTCTCGTAGCAGAATATAACATCATGTCTGAGTTTGTGAATGACTATGGACATTAATGTGTGTTGTTGCAAGTGCATTGGTCCAGTTCCTAATACAATCCTCGGCGCTCAACTCCCTTCACCCCATGTGTTGTTGTTGGCATTGTTAGGAGCACATGTTTTCATTTGAGTCTGAAAGTGAGAAGTTTGCACTGAAACCAATGAACTGTCCAGGACATTGGTGAGTTGTGGCACGCTTACATCCATTTGTACTAGGCTGCACTAAATTCTGGCTTTAAATTCGGTTCCGGCTGAATTCCAGCCAGTTTCCTCACATTTTGAATCTGATCAAGTAGCTGAACTCAGCCAAATAATGCAGTCTCAGTATCATATTTGGTTAGCATATTGATAAATGATCACAGATGACCCAAGTTTGTTTCAGCTGTGTGATATGTGATAGCTGTTTGCATTATACAGTGACAATCCAGTCAATAAAACACAGCCAGTGTGTTACAAATTGTGGTAAAATGGTAAATACTGCTCAAATATATGATATACGACCCAAGTTTTTGTCACCTTCACCCCCTAAATTGTTGGAGATAATTTATCAAATTTGCATCCAGATGATAAATTCTAGGGATTGTCCCCAGAAGTGCCTTGTTTGGTGGCGATATTGTGCCCGCCTGCTGCATGTTTCTTGCCTTGTTTTGTTTTACAGGTTATTTCTTTTTCCATATTTACACCTGCTTGCCAGCTTTGTGTCACACCTTTGTGGTTCTGCATCGCGCCAAACACAGTATTGGTTCTCACCCTAATCTGAGATAGGCGACACCCCTGTGCCCAAATTTTTGTCTCAAGTTACGATCTCCACTCTAAAATTGTTGCATCTACACTGTGGGCCATAAAAACAACAACAACATTTTTTAATCATAACTTCTACAATACTTAACTGATTTTGACAGAAATTGATATTCAGTGTCTCGGATAAATTAGCCACAAAGTATCATAATATTTTCAAACTTCACCTTACCACACTACCTTGCAAAAACTTACAGTAGCTGTTCCTGACAAATTGAAATGAAATGATGTGAATGTTTGCCTTTAAATTCAAAGATCGCATGAAGAAGTGTCCTTGTAAAACAAAACCGTTCAACAGACAAACAGTTATTTCAATCAATCAATTGTTCAAAGTGCTGTCCACTGGCATGAACACATGCCCTCGGCCTTGGCCGCCACTGATCAGTGGCCTTGTCGATGATGCTCTGCTTGAACTCAGTCCAGACAGAAATTAATTGCTACTTCAGATCGTCGACGTAGCAGTACATCAAGACCATTTTTGTTCCAACACTTCTGTGGAAACTCATGTAGCAGTCAGTGGCACAGCCACAGTGGGTATCGTGGGTGTCCGGACACCCCCAAAAATTCAAGTTGGGGGTGTCCGTCGTCCGACACCCCCAAAAAGTTAGCTGAGAATATTACGCGATCTGCTGTAGGCCTACTACTAGCTTAGTGTGGTGTAACTTACTGTCAATGGATGTGTTGTTACTGTTGTATAAATAATGGATATCGGATATTAAAGGGTTTACGTTGGTAGAGGTGGACCCGTAGGCTACATTAACGCGTCCAGAGTACAGGCGTCCAGACAGACATGACCTCATGGGATTAGGCCTACGTATCAGCAGGTATCAGCAGCAAGCCGTGTGAGCCAGTGGCCCAGTGGTGTCACAAGTACACATGGCGCAGTCTGCCTGTCATCACGACACAATCGGATGCATTAGACACGGCATCGCCATCTGCTTGCAAGCGGTCAGACTGAGACCAATCGCAGAATTGGCACGAACTATAATCACAAATTCACAACATTCGGTACGTGACGCGATGTGCGCCATTAGTCCTATGGACAAGTTTGTTGTTAAACGCCTGCGCAGACCCGGCGAATGCGGAGTCAGATAGCGCCTTGCCGTCTGCTGAAAGGTAGATTATCATTGCTTAGGCCCCGTACATCATGAGTATTAGAGATACCATTACGCCATTGCAATTGCCCCTATACTATCCTCCTCGATAACACACGTTGGTTCTATAGTGCTCCTGCAGTGACGTATTACGAAATAACCAAAAATCATTTATCGTTCGAACAGTAGGCCTACGTATAGGGCGTATTTAGGGGATGGCCGCAGGGGCTTGTGCCATACCCTCCCCCTTTCAGCCAATCCTATTTTTTTGATGGTATGTTTTGCCGTTGTACTAATTTTTTTCGTCCAGAACATCAGAACCCAAATTTAGGGTCGATTGAAGCCGCTGAGCTGAGCTGATCGCTGAGCTGATCAGATTCGCTGCGTTAAAATGCTCATCGCATTTGGCTAATCTATTAATTAGGTTAATCGCTGATATGTCGCTGGTCTGGCTGAACTATGAAAATTGACAGATTAGGACCAACGATTCACAAAATTAATTTATACCATCTGAATGCCTAAAGAAATAATCATGTCTGGCTGATCTGATCCAATTGCTGATCGCATTCGGCTGATCTCGCTGATCTAGTGAAATTGACTGATTGAGACATGCGTTTTACCACGTGACATGACACTTGTCACTGGTAACACATGGCTTGAAATACAGATCAGCTATCTCATAAGTCAGACCATAATGTACATTGGCCAAGCTCAGTCAGATCAGCATAATGCATATTAGTTAAACTCAGACACGCTGTAGATCAGCACAGGAGACAGATCAACACCCATTTCCATTTCTCACATCAGCCTATAAATGGCATTAATGCGCTGATCCATGTCTGACGATTGACGGACGACCAATCAAAGCCCGAAATATAGATCAGCGGATCAGCTCGGCTCAGCGGATTCAATCGACCCCAAAATTTAGGCACTCATCAGCAAAAAAGCGTCAGCTTCGTCCCCCAGACCCCCTAGGCCACTCCCTTTTGCACATTCTACTGTTTTAGCGTCGGTTAACTTATGTATGTTGGTTCATACGTTTGTGAAATACATAGCACTAAACAGTCGGCGGTGCATCACGTGTCTGTTGGCTGAGGCCTAACTTGTTAGAGTTGAAGATCTAGGTTACGTAAACAAACATCCAACTACGTCAATGGGGTTACATACGGAAACAGGTAGATAGGACGCCATGTAGACTTAGGAAGCAGTGGGGACAGGAAGGAAAGTCGGACACCCACAATTTTTATAACGTGGCTGCTCCAATGGTAGCAGTCGATGGCTTATTGGCTACTGAAACTACTGAACCAGTTTTTTAATCAACATTTTATCTTCTGCACTAAAAACCATTCTCAGTACGCTTAAATAATCTGTTAATGCTTATGCTTGTTTACAAACATTATTGTCTCCGACAGCTCATATCCAATAGCAACTGTTTTAAATCGTACTGTGTGTCTAATTTATCCAAGACTCTGCACACCAATTTCTATCAAATGACAAATAGTTAAAATGCTCTGGTGCAGTGCTAGCTCCCGTGTTGCTGTGAGAACATGTTCTGTAGATTACAAACCATAGCTGTTGGGAATTGTCGGGTTGCAGTGAGAATGTTGTGGTAGTGAAGTGAAAAGTCACTTCACTACGCGACAATTGGACACTTCAGTGTGGCATTCTGCTATCACGTGCGTGGTCGTACGGCTTAGAGTGAACATTGGCAATGACAGTCAACTCTGTCTGTGTTGATTATGAGATGTGTGTGTGTGTCAGTCTGATGTTTGATCATCGGCCACGCTCGTGGAAAGAGATGCCAATCCGGTTTGCAGACTTTGGTGTTCTGCACCGTAATGAGTTGTCAGGCGCTCTGTCTGGCCTGACGCGTGTCCGTCGGTTCCAGCAGGACGATGCTCACATCTTCTGTCGGTCAGATCAGGTGACTCACACCGTTCAGTCCGCTCTCACTTGCCTACTCTGTACTGTCTACAGTTTGTAAGAGATAATAAGCGTGAATGAACGTATCAGTCAGTTTGTTTTTATTCGTTAATTCTTAGCCATTTATTACATGAAGTCATCCTATCCAATGTGCTCCTGTTTGATCAATTTCACTAAACACCTCCTTTATACATGCACACACCTATATGCTAAAATACGTAACTCTTGTAACAGTAATAACTACAAAGGACCTTAATAGACGGCATGCCCCCCTAACACCACCCCCCTCTTAAATAGGGTGACGCCTGATTGTTGTCAATCAACCTGACAAATTCTGTACATCTTGGCCAAATGTTTGGAATGTATTTCATTTGTGTAACAAAATTTTGGGATCTGGACCCTACCCCTTGGGGTCAGGGTGGGAGATATTGATGGTCTGGCCCTGATGAGACAACTTGTCAAATTTTACGACTCTGGGTTCAACTGTTTTGAGGTGGGAATGGGATATGCTTCAAAAATGGGTTTTGTGGTGCCCTGTCCCTTTTGTGACGGTGCTGTCGATCCCAAATATTCTTTGCCTGGTCATGGTACGTCACCATCTCTTCTTCTTTTGGGGCATGCACCACTAGGAGTGCATAGCGCCAAACGTAGACATCAGTCTCCACTAGGAGTACAATTCTGAGCCACAATGATTGAAGAGGTTTTTGGACTTCAGGTCTTGCTCGATAGTCTTCATCCAGGTGGTTCAAGGACGTCCTGGTGGTCTCCTCCAGTTCTTCAAGGAGGCAGCTCTTGGCATCTGTTTTGTCTGGCATTCGCAATGTGGCCGAACAGGGAGATACACTGTGCTTGAACAATAGCCAACAGGCATGGTTGCCCGATTGTCTCACCTAGTCATTCCGCACATAGTGGTGCCATTTGATTCCTAACAGGTTTTGCAAACACCACTGATCGAGGGCATCAATCTTGACTAATCTCTCTTGGTGACTGCTCAGCACTCATAGCCGTACAGGAAGATAGGTAGAATGTAGGTATTATACAACTTCAGCTTGGTTGAAACAGAAATTCTTGACTTCCAGATCTGGTTGTCTAGATTTTGCATAGCTGCAGGAATGATGGCATTTGTGATGTGAGATATCTCAAGAGCTTTGAGTTGTTGAGTGGACAAGGGGTCCAAGATCGACAAACTAACCATTGCAACCTCCTACCTTATAACTGTGATTGTTGCTGGTTCGTCTTCCATGCTGCCCAAAACTTGGACTTTTGTTTTCTGCCAGTTCACCTAGAGCCCGAGAGATGTGGCTTCTGCAGGTACGAGGAGTTCAAGTAGCTCGTTATGGTTGTTTATCAATTTATAAGGCATTTGTCTAGTATGTTGACAAGGAGAAAGGACTGTCAGAGCAGCATGTCCATGGATACAGTATATTACAACATCACATTACATCTCGCATTAAGCAATGTCTCGAGTTTCTGGCAACGAACTAAGGGACGTTGTAACTTTTGCTACAAATGTGCTACAGAATTAGATAGTGCCTGTTGGTTGAAGTTATAACACAGCACAAAGTGAAGTGATGTCAGTCTAAGTAGTTCAGACATGTAAATGAAGTACTGCGTCATGTCTTCGTTGTTGTAGTGATTATGACGTGGTTATAGTTGTGCTGCTAAACTACAAACTAGCTAAGTTGTTCATTGGTGAAGACTGCTGGCTTACAGTTGGATTATTGCTTGTGAACGTAAAAGGCTGCTCATGGTTTGATGCAGTTGATCTTAGATGCCAAACTGTGCAGTGTTCTTCAGTGCTGTTTGTTGATGCTGTGACAGATCAAGGAGGAGATGGCGGGATGTCTGGACTTCTTGAGGTGTGTTTATGGCATGTTCGGCTTCAGTTTCCAGCTGCGACTGTCTACGAGGCCTGAGAAGTTCCTAGGTGAAGTGGAGGAGTGGGACCAGGCCGAAAAGGTCTCTGTTTCTCTGTTACAGTGCTTTTCAACTTGACACTGAAGATGAAATTAATGTATGTATTTAACTGTGTTGTGTGTGCAAACCTGTTTGTTTCATCACAGTGTCGTCACTGTCTACAGTGCACATACACACACAGGTGATGATGTTATATAGCGAGCAACACTGGAATGTGTTTTGTTAAGTTTAATGTCAGTGTGTTTCATGTGTCGTGCAGCAACTGGCAGAGAGTTTGGATGAATTTGGTGAGAAATGGGAACTCAATCCTGCCGACGGTGCATTCTATGGTCCCAAGGTACAGTCTGTGCCATCTTGTTTCCAGCAGGGCAATGTGCTGGTGCTACACTGTGCTAGGTTTAACCATTCTGCCAGGGTGCATACATAAACTAGAAAGTCACGGAATCATGCATAGGTCATGAAAACTCGTGGAAAATAAAGCAAATGGTTGTCTGCCACTTTTTTGACCCATTGTACTCGTTTTTAGCCTTGGCCTGGTTTTTGACTTACTAACTTAATAGGAACAATTCTGCAATATTCTGTTCATTTACAGTTGTCGTTTGAAACATGTTATCATTACATATAAAAGATGATTAATCAGCATATGACAGAGGTATGACAGTTTGACTTGTTTGATATCCATTCTACCAAACAGTGCTGGAAAGACATAGAAAATGGGCGTAAATGGTCATGGAAAGTCCATGGAAAATGCACACGAATGAATGGGCCCTGGAAAATCCTGGAAAACCATTTTCATTATCCTGTGTATGCACCCTGTTCTGTTGCCCTACTGGTGTTGGAGCAGTTAAGATTATTTAGATTATTTTCTTGTATTATAGCTGCATGCATGTTGTATTATTGTATCATGGTGAGGTGAGCCTGGTTAGACCGAGGCATGTCTGGATGACTAACCACCCTCCTTCCGTGCTTTGACACTGTTGGTTGGGTCATCAGACCTGTAAAAACCGTCAGCCGTATAACCTATATTGTGTTGGTGCAGACGTTAAACCATGCTCGGTCGATGGAGCAGTTAAGTGTTGAGTGAAGAACTTGTCAGTTGTGGGTTTTGAAAATTGCTGGTAAAATTTGAATGTTACCATTATGGTAATATTATGGTGATATTATCGTAATTTACGAGTTCTTGCAAAATACCCTTAGGATAAGTTATGCCTGATGATATTGTATGTACAGTCTGCATGTGTATAATGGTTGACTGACGGTTACAAGTAGCCTGCGTGCTGTTATGGCAGTCATTGTGTAGTGTCTGCAGTCCAGTGTGTGCTGTGTGTATCCATGATAATGTCAGTTCTGTGCTGTTTGCTGTGACGTGTGTGTGACAGATTGACATCACGATCCTTGACGCACTGCGACGGCCACATCAGTGTGCAACTATTCAGTTAGACTTTCAGCTGCCGCAGCGTTTCAATCTCACTTACATCTAGTACTGTCACAATCTACTGGTTTATTAAGGAAACACATCCTGTCGGTCTGTCCTGTGCGTTTCATTTACTCAAAATCGGAGAGCCTTAGAAAGTTCAGATTTCATGGGATGATTGCCCCTCAGACTGGTAACTGGTGACCAAAGTCAGGGTTATTGGAAACAGTAGTGTGAAATCACAGCAACACGTTTGCCATTTGACATTCTGTTATTTTCATTTTGCTGCAGTCTATCTAGTACATGCTGTATAGGCAGATGCAAGATCCACTGTCACTAGAGAGTCAGTGGTAGGTAGCATTGTCCTGTTGTGTCTGACATAATGAAGTACTGGACTGTCATTTGGCCGTTGTTGGCTCCCAAATATGTGGAATTCCGAGAGAATTCAAAGTAGTAGCAGATCGAGGTCATTGGTGTCAATCAAAAGCATATATGCGACTTCCTATCAGTCACTAATAGTAACTTGGACGTATCTCCTACCATTTTCGAGATATTGACGTTTAAAGCTAGAAAATGGCTTGTTTTTTATCCCTCCCTTGTTTGATGTCTTGCTTGGGAGAGCCTGTTGGAATTTCTGAATTTAACTTACCCCGCAAAAACTAGGAGAATGAGGCTACCATATGGTGAAAATTTCATAATCTGAACTTACAACTGTTTTTGACTGATCCACCCATGTGACAGACAGATGGACAGACGGACGGGCTCTAGCATATAGCATGCTAAGCATATATGCTATATGCTGTAGCACACTAAAAGTGACGTGACATTGTGAAAACAGTTACATAGTTGAGTTGCTAATGTAGTTCATGCTTTGTTTACAAGTGTTGTGTTTAGTGATGTGCGATGTGTCATTGCAGTGGTGACGAGCGGAGTGAAAAGAAGCGTCCTGTCATTATCCACCGTGCTATCCTCGGTTCAGTTGAACGCATGATGGCCATACTCTGTGAGAGCTACGGCGGTAAATGGTATGCATCACTGTACAAGAATAGTTCTTTTAATTTAGTTCTAGAATTTATTTATTTTTTCGTTAGTACTTGTTGTCTTTTCTTGATCAGACGTAATTGTTACCATATTGTTATAGTTTCCTAAATAGGCCTCGTTGCTAGTAGTGTGGACGTGGTTACGTCAACCAACAGAATCTAGTCTGTTTGTACTGGTTGATAGTAGTGTGGACGTGGTTACGTCAACCAACAGAATCTAGTCTGTTTGTAGTGGTTGATAGTAGTGTGGACGTGGTTACGTCAACCAACAGAATCTAGTCTGTTTGTAGTCCTACCAGTGTTGGACTGAATTCAACAGTTCTCTACTTGCTGCTGACATCACTTGAGACAGCAGTCAAGTTCAGTCTGTGATTCTACTGTCTGTGTGTTGTTTGTATCTGTTGAGACGTGGTCCTTTGCGGCAGGAGAGTGACCAGTACTTGCCACGTCACTGACGTTTGCCACATCAGTGACGTGTTCTCAGTGTCATCTGCAGAGTGTTGCTCTTTATAACAGTTGTATAGCTTTGCCTCTGGTCTGTGTGGTCTTCCTGCAACATTTTTGGACTCTAATCAAGCTGGCAGATTAGACTGGATACCGAGTATCAGTTGCACTGTTACATATGTGGGTTGTATGGCTGTGACAACTGGACGACGACCATGGACACGTGGACGTCTCTGATATGTGATAGCAGCATTGAAACTGTGACGATTTCATAGTAGAAGCACGTGACTGATGTTGAGGTAAGAAAGAGATCAGGATGTCAGTCGGTGACTGAGTTGATTCTCATCACATGACACCTGACTCGTCACGTCAGTGTCATCATAGAGTGCTGTGTTGTGAGTGGACTGGAAGGGAAGCCACGGCAGACATGTTTGTGAACAGTATGAAAGGACTTACAGTCAGCTCAGCTTCATGAGATCAGTGTCATCAGAAGAAACTGCTCAGCATTGATATACGCTCGCAACGTCAGTTTACCAAAGATGTTCATTGCTCAGTTGATATCGGCTGAGACTGGCAAAGATCTCATGGTTAGCTTCACCACATACTCACCTGATGTCTGTATGTGTGTTGTGTAGGCCGTTCTGGTTGTCACCGCGTCAAGCTGTGGTTATTCCAGTTGCGCCACCATTTGATGAGTATGCCAAAAAGGTTTGTTTTCCCAATACCATACCACGTTACATGTAATTCTGCTTAGGTCATTGTGTTTTTGCTGTATTTGTCATTGCAATGTCTTACAGTAACCACACTCTTTGACTAGTAGTAAACATAGTACTGGGACAGTGGAAATACTGCTGATTGTGAATTGTGATAGTGATGATTAGACAGTTGTTGATGGTGTGATAGTGTTGACATGTAGGTTCAAGAGCAGTTGTTCTCTGCTGGACACGCGTGTGACGCTGACGTCGACGACAGTGACACACTCAACAAGAAGATACGTAATGCACAGCTAGCGCAGTATAACTTCATACTAGGTGCCGAACGCCTTGATATTGCTCAGGATACACAGTTTATTTACAGTAAATCTTGTATTTTATTTCTCTACATTGACACTGCATCTATGTCATTTTTGCATCAACAGTCAGTAACCACATACTTACCACACCTTGCTGCCTAGACACTAGTAGGGGCTTAGACTCTTCAGTGTACCACATACTTACCACGCCTTGCTGCCTAGACACTAGTAGGGGCTAGGTCTCTTCAGTGTACCACATACTTACCACGCCTTGCTGCCAAGACACTAGTAGGGGCTAGGTCTCTTCAGTGTACCACATACTTACCACGCCTTGCTGCCAAGACACTAGTAGGGGCTAGGTCTCTTCAGTGTACCACATACTTACCACACCTTGCTGCCTAGACACTAGTAGGGGCTAGGTCTCTTCAGTGTACCACATACTTACCACGCCTTGCTGCCAAGACACTAGTAGGGGCTAGGTCTCTTCAGTGTACC